>Ga0255761_10006306_pt1 | contig 10246 bp, 8 predicted proteins | sample 071ome_29_FD_179961 | JGI IMG/M metagenome (GOLD analysis project Ga0255761, IMG submission 179961) | Coastal salt marsh microbial communities from the Groves Creek Marsh, Skidaway Island, Georgia - 071407BT metaG (version 2) | ecosystem: Environmental > Aquatic > Marine > Intertidal zone > Salt... | reverse complement strand
TGGCGTGACCGCCGAGCAGACAAAATACTGGCATGAAAAGGGCGTTCGCTGGCTTGTGAACTCGGCTCCAAAATTCCTGCAGGCCGGAGCAGCTGATTATCTCGCAGCAGTAAGCGGTCCACTCGGGCGATAGTGTCTTCTCCACGTTTCAGCCCTAAACAAGCGGTTGAGAGCCGACTGCGGACGCGTGGGTTAGATTTTTCCGATCTCAGGGTCGGAAAGAAAGTAATCCTCACGTGGACTGAAGCGTGGAGTTCAACGATTGCTGATTTACTCGGCGCAACACCAGCTCCTCACACTGGCTTCCTCGAAAACTACTGGCTTCGGACTCTCGATAACGCCAACGGTGGAGCAACGGTCGCGTTTGCGCCGGTTGGCGCCCCCGGAACAATCATGATGATGGAAGACCTGATTGCCGCCGGAGCTGAATCGGTTCTGGGCATCGGTGCATCTGGTGGCCTAGATCCTGATCATCCAGTCGGGCATGTTCACATCCCTTCCCGTGTGACGGTGATTGATGAAGGTACTTCCAGCCATTACCCAGGTAATGCAGAACCCACTGCAAACCCTGCCATGCTCGCCGAACTATCGAAGCTCGCTCAAAAACATGGAGCAACGACTGAATCCGGAGATTGGTGGACCACTGACGCCTTCTATCGCGAATTGACCGATGACATCGCTCGCCACTCGGAGAATGGCGTAAAGGGCATCGATATGGAAACGTCGGCTATGTACCGAGTCGCGGAGTATCGAGGGGTTGCGGCTTGCAACATGTTGGTCGTCAGCGACGAACTCTGGACCGACTGGAACTACGGAATCGATTTCTCAGAATTCCAAACTGGTGTTTCTGCCATACAAAACGCCGCCGTTGAATGGGCGCTGAGCGATTAGATCACGCGAATCTGTCGAGTCCAAACTGCCCGATATCGAACTCGGTTACTCCCGTCGCCACAAGATCAGCAATCGCTCTACCTACCAACGGTGCTAGAAGGATTCCTTTTCCACCTGTCCCGGTCGCTATAAACGCGCCTTCTTTGCCCGGCACACGCCCGAGTATTGGATCCCCGTCAGGTGACACAGGTCTGAGGCAAGCAGTTTGCAAGATGACCTCTTGCTCCTCGAGCGCAGGAATCATCCTCAACCTACGTAAGGTCAACGATTCCAACGCTTCTGATGAAGGTGAGGTGTCGAACCCAGTGCCATCCTGTTTAGTCGCAGCAAGCCAAACCTGGTCGTCGCCTTTTTGAACGACCGAGCAAGAGCTGTTCAAGTGAAATCCGTGAAGGTGATGATTCAAAGGCTTATCGAACCCAGCGACTCTGACGATCTCGCCTTTTTGCGGCACGATCGGGATATCGACATCCAGCCAAACACCTGCGGTTCCAGTCCAGGGTCCCATCGCGAAGATAACCGAGCCGCACACGTACTCTTCTTGATCCGTTACCACTTTCGAAATTGCGGATTTGTTCCAGCTCAAATCCCGGACCGTTGATGTGACGAAACTTACACCTCGCTTTTCAGCCACCTGTGCAACGGCGAGGGTGTAGTTGTAGCTGTCGAGCATGAAAACACTTTCGACGAGTACGCCACCGAAGTTTTCCTCGGTTATTCTTGGCTCCGCTTTGATCACGTCTTCGGGGGACAGCCCCTCGGCGTGGAACGCATCGAACTGGTTGATTCGGTCGACTTCCGCTCGAAGTTCGGGTAAATCCTCTTCAGTCAATGCAAGTTCAAGGTGGGGTGTAATTCTTACCTGCGCATCTACACCTGACTCATCCTGAATTCTTTCAAGCTGATCACGATGCATGAGGTACGACTCGTGATTGAGACTCTCAATTTTCCCGGTCTCGTTTGTGGGATTTAGCAAGCCAAGAGCGAAGCCGGATGCGTGGTTGCCAATCGAGTCACGCTCCACGACAGTCACAGTCAAACCAGCCGAAGCCATTTGAAGAGCAATGGATGAGCCAATCACTCCACCGCCAATTACGACCACATCTGATTTGACCGTCACGTCACTTACCTCGTCATTGAAAGCCAGTCACCGACAATTTGTGAATCGTGCCCGAACGCTAGCTCAGGCAAAGTCGCTGGATCGAATACCTGGGCGTCGAGAGTTTCGTGATCGGCGGCGCCTAGTTCTCCGCCCATCACTCGTGTTTCGTACACGGCCAGGACGATCGGATTGTCCTTCTCTGAGTACAGCCCAACGAGTTCGCCTGCAGTTACATCGAGACCGCATTCTTCTTTGACTTCGCGTTCAACCGCCGATTCAACGCGTTCACCGCGGTTGACGTATCCGGACGGAAAACTCCACTTCCCAATTGCCGGTTCGATTGCCCGCTGAACCATCACTATTCCGTCCTGATAAGGAACGATGGCCGCGGCGGCTAGTTTTGGATCGTTCCAGATCGTCCGACCACAGTCGGCGCACTCAGGGTGCCCGTGAATCCCGGGTTGGAGTTCAGGTAAATGTTGGTGACTGTGGGTCATGGTTCAGAACGTAGTCATTGGCATCTGGGTATTCGCCGACTTTATCAGAGACTGTCTACAGCGGTTCGATCTGAAAATCGCGGTTAGCTGGTCGATTGATCGCTAGAATGCCGCCATCTCAGAAGTTCGTGTTTCACAGGAGCAGGTAATTGAGCGAAAACTCAATGTTTGGATTCCAGAACGGGTTGAGCAGTCTTTCTATGGTCAGCAATGCCGAGTCCCGTTCAATTTCAGCAGAAAACCCAACCGGAGAAAAAAGCGGTGGAGGTAGAGTTCCATCACCACAACCACCGCATCCGTCTCACCGACTCGGACAGGGCTGGAAAGTTCGACCTGCGATTCCATTGGAGCCAGGTGAAACAGCGCTTCTCGCCGACATCGAAGGCCCCGGCGTCATAAACCACATTTGGATAACCCTTGCGCAAACCGGGTACAGGGACTGCGTTCTGAGGTTTTACTGGGATGACGAAGAGACTCCATCGGTTGAAGTTCCTGTCGGTGATTTCTTCGCGAACTCGCATGGACTTCGTTACAACGTGAATTCGATTCCTGTGAATTGCAATCCTCAAGGCGGGTTCAACAGTTACTGGCAAATGCCATTCAGGAAGCGCGCAAAGATCGAGGTAGAAAATCAGCACTGGGACAAGGTTCCAGCTTTCTTCTACCAGATCGACTATTCGCTCACGGATGTGCCAGAAACAGCCGCCTACTTCCATGCACAGTGGAGACGATCGCAAACCACGCGTGAGAATCCCGAACACGTCATCTTGGATGGTGTTTCAGGCCAGGGACATTACGTCGGAACAGCTCTCGGTTGGACACAAATGTCGGATGGATGGTGGGGTGAAGGAGAAATCAAATTCTTTATGGATGGTGACGATGAGTTCCCAACGATTTGCGGAACCGGGACCGAGGATTACTTCGGTGGAGCGTGGTGTTTCACCGATACTTTTTCAGCTCCATACCTCGGATATCCGCTCTGGACTCGCGACGAAGGTGATGTTCCAAAGCACGGGTTATACCGCTGGCACGTTCTCGATCCGATCAGGTTCAAGGAGGATTTGAAGGTCACAATCCAGGCTCTCGGTTGGTGGGGCGACAAGACCTTCCAACCACTCACCGACGAGATTGATTCGGTCGCTTACTGGTATCAACTGGAACCGCATATAGAGTTCCCCGCACTGCCTGATGCAGAAGGCCGCTGGCCTCGAATAAAACGGGATTGGGGAGGTGGATCCGGAACTCGAGGATTCACAGGTGGTCAGCCGCGGCAAGGTGACGTGTAGTCATGCTGCTGCAAATCATCCGCCGAATACTCGCCGCCCTAGTCATCATTTCTCTACTAGCAGTAGGAGGAGGAGGGTGGTATTTCTCGTCCGTTCTCGAAGAGGACGGGTTGAGGATCGACAACGCACCAGAAGCTCTGTCGCTGGAAGTTATCGAGGTTTCTTCAGATCGAATCACACTGACTCAACGCGACGGATTTGAGGAGGAGGAAAGAATCGATGAAGCGGGTGTTTGGGGAGTAGCGAGAAACGGCGGTTACGGACGAATTTCCGAGATTCTTGAGGCCGGCGAAGGTCGCGTAGTTCGCTCATTCGAGATCCTCGAAGGTTCAATAAAACAAGGTGATTTCGTCTTCATTGATCGAAGCGCACATCCCATCGATCCCACCTACGCTCACAACCTCGAATTTTCAACGGTAAGCTTCGAAGCTCCGCTAGGTGAACTCGATGCCTGGCTAATCGAAGGTTCGTCAGATAATTGGGTTATCTTCGTTCATGGTAGAACCAGTAACAAGGACGAGTTTCTGAAGCTGGTGGACGACGTACAGACCGCTGGGTGGAACTCTCTGGTCATCGACTATCGAAATGACGCCGGTGCTCCCTCAAGCGATTCTGGTTACTACGATTTTGGAGCAACTGAATGGGAAGACCTGGAAGCGGCAGTGGAATTTGCATTGGCGGCGGAAGCTGAAGACATTGTCTTGTTCGGGTCTTCTATGGGTGGCGGCGTAATCGCAGCCTTCGAGCAACAGTCAGCAGTTTCCAAAAACACATCTGGGCTTATTCTCGACGCGCCAATGCTGGATTTTGGCAAGACTGTCGATAAGGGTGCCGAAGAACGCAGCGTGCCAGGGATCATCACACTCACAGCCAAGCAATTCGCTTCCCTTCGTTTTGGTGTTAACTGGGATTCAATGAACTTCTTGAAAGACGCCGCCAGCATCAACAAGCCTGTTTTGATTCTTCACGGTGACGAAGACGATACCGTGCCGATTGCAACCAGCAGAGAGTTCGCTGATCTAAACCCTGAAATGACTACATTGGAAGTATTCGAGGGAGCGAGTCATGCCGCCGGTTGGAACCACGAGCCTGAACGTTACGAGACGCTAGTCACCGAGTTCCTGTCGCAGTTCGAATAGCTACTCAGCCGAGCGTGTGAGTTCGTGCAACGGAGTTCGAAAGAATGCGATCAGAGCTGAGACGATCCCGAACATCCCCGCAACCACGGCTGTCGCGAGGATTACACCGACGGGGCTCCATGTCGTTTGAAGGACAAATGGTGGAAGTAGTGCATCTCCGCTTTCTGTGTATGCCATAGCTGAGACGGCGATTCGACTGGCAACAAGTCCGGCTGCAACACCAACCACAACACCGACCTGTGCGACGATCCCATGTTCTATTAGCGAGCTACGCACAAATCCCTGGTTCCTAAGGCCCATTGCCCGAAGATATGCGGAGTCGTGAATCGTTCTATTGCTATGAGCAACGAGGTACGTAACGTATCCGAGCACCAATGCAGCTCCACCGATTAGCAACGCCACAATACCCATTCCGCGCCAACCAGCGACGGTGAGTGGATCAATTACCGAAGTGTTTACCCTGCCCTGTCGATCAAGTAACGTCCCGCTTCGGAAATAATTCCGTGCCTCCGTTGCGACGCGCTCGTGCTTCATCGGATCTACGTCCGCAAAGATTTCGTTTGCACTAATATCAACCAAACCGCGGAGATCGACGAAACCAAGTAGTGCGTCCACGTCTAGCACCATGAACGGGTCTGACTCGGGATCGAGAGTCGGGAAGTATTTCACCGCAGTCACCGGTTTTACAGGAACGAATCCTCCGAATATTTTCACGACAATTGGAGCACCAATTTGAGCCCCGGTTAACGACAGGAAGTTCTCTGAAACTATCGCAGGTATCGGTTCACCGTTCGGGCTTCGGTACAAACCTCTAACACCCGCAATGGTTCCCCGTTCCAGGGTAGTTATTCCGATTCCCGTGCCAGGTTCACCCACACCAGGTTCTTCAGTTCCAGCCGTGTAGAAATCATCGAGGCCGTTCGAAGTTGGGAGAGCGACCCACAAAGCGGGTGATTCAAAGTCGAGCATCGTTTGCTCGAAACCTGGCCCAATAGCTTTCAGGTCATCAACAAACCATGTTGTCGGCGCACCACCGTCACCACCGGCTTGCATGAACGTCTGAATCGAAACAATCTCGATTGGTGCATCAAGGTGCTGTGGTACGTTCCCGACCTGCTCCGCCCAGGATTCCCCGATCTGACCTAACGTGACTGTGACCTGCCTGCCAACTTTGTCTTCCAGCACGATCCAGAAGAAATGATCGGACACATACGGATCTTGTTTGGTCCAGGCTGAAAGCTGCGTTGTGCCCTCAGGCAAGACCAACGGATCCGCTTTTGCGGGAATTCCTATCTTTCCGAAGAGCTCATCAATGCCCTCGTCGGCAAAGTCGTCACGGAACCATGCCATTTCGGGGAACAAGTCGGATTCGACGCCCAGCAGTTCGAACTCAGGTCCGGAGTCGGTAGTTCCGAATTTGCCCATGTTGCGGAATGCTTTGGTGACAACATTTACGCCGTCGATTTGGGCAAGAGCATCGAGTTCAGTATCTCCCACGTCGGTGTGGATGCCACGTGGAATGATTCTGAGGTTCGTCCCGTTGTCGTAGAAGATTTGCTCTTCGTTACTCCGCTCGAGCGTTGAAGCAACGGTTCCGACCATTACTCCAAGACCGGTTCCCAGAATGATGAGAAGAACCGGCCATGCGTACCAGTACGGACTTCTACCCAATCTCCAGAAGCCCACAGCGACAGATGCAGATGTAAATCGTGTTGCGACTGCGGCAGAAACGCGAGTGAGAACAGGGAATGCTCTCAAGGTGAGCAGTGCCACCGATATGAGAAGCATCGCCGGTGCGAATAACAACGTTGGGTCTGACGTAACTTGCCCTTCTCGATCGCTCGAAGCTACCCCCCTGCTGGAAAGCTCCCACAGGAATAGACCACCAAGTACAACGATCAAGATGTCGAGGTATACGCGCTGGAATATCGGAGGGCTGTCGGGTCGTGCGCGGCTTCGCTCGACGTTGGATATTCCCGACTTCGCAACAAGCAACGTCGGTCCAAGCACAATTAGGAATGCGACCAGCGCCGCCCCCAGAGACCAGAACCATGCAGATATCGTCAGCTCGACCGGCAAATTCCCGCCATCTGTAAGCGAGCTAAAAACAGGCAGACGACCTGCGACTGCAATTCCAAACACGGCAATCAGGGGGGCAATCAGTGCCGGAACGATCACTGTGGCGATCGACTCGAATAATTGAACTCGGATGACCTGGAACGCAGACAGTCCACGTGACCGCAGCATCACAGTTTCAATTTCTCTTCTTCTGGCGATAAGACCAGAAACCAGGAACAGGTAGTAGGCGACAACTGAAACTGCCAGTGCCGCTAACAAAAAGGCAGGCAAGCGCAGGAAAAGTGTTCGCTGCGCCATTCCGTTGATCGAGGCTCGCAATCCCGAGAGCATTGACCCGCGGGTAATCCCACGTGTTACCCGCTCGTCGAAATAATCGAGCGAGGCAAGCAGTGGTTGGGATTTTGCAGTTGCAATCGCTTCAGTATCAGTGAACAGCACTCGCATGTATTGCATCGGAAGACCAGAGTTGGAAGGACCTACTCCGGGTGCAATTCCGCCCTCGGCGGTGAACAGCACAATTGGCAAATCCTGCCCGCCGAAAAGAGAAGGTGGATTCGGTTCAAGGATTGATCTCGAGCTACCCATCCAGAATTTGTCATTCGGATCATTCTCGGTAAATATTCCGACGATCTTTGCTCTCACAAGACCTGATGATCTTGAGATCGAGCGAGCAACGATTTCATCGCCAACGTTGAGGTCCAAGAAGATGTCACCGTGTCTGAGTTGTTCGGTTCGACGTTTGTAGGCAAGGACTTCGAGCGTGGTGATGTCGAGTTCGTCGGTCGAAATGTCGGCCCGTGGAGCCCTACCTTCGAGGATCGTTACGTGATCGACCAGCCCACCAATTTCCTGGAAATACGCTCGTGAAGCCAGATCTCCTGATCGAATGGTGACGCAGCCCGCATCGAACAAACCTGCCTCAACATTTTGGTAGTTTGCGATTGCTTCCGGAACCGACTCTTCATCGGCTTCTTCTACAAGAAGTCGAGCTGCGTTCAGCTGAGAAAAATGACCGTTGGAGCAGTTCACACCCCAGAAATGCTCTCGGCTTTTCACCCGAGTTGAAGAAAAGGTAATCAGCGGCGTCAGGTAATCGTCTACGGCGTCATCGACTACGGCGTCAGCAGTCTCAATTTCCGATGCTTCGAGCGGAATCCAATCGGAAATAGCGCTTACGTTGCTGTTGTTCGGTCCGAGTCGTTCGACAACGTCGGCCATGCCAACTCGCTCAAGTGACCGAAGGTAAATAGGCCCACCTGCAACAACGATGGCTGCCAGAAATACCGCCACCAAAACGCCAACGGCGAGGAAGCGGTCGCCCCGAGCGCGGCGTTGTACAAATCGAGCGAAATTCAAAGGTGGTTTGTTCTTAATCAGAAGATTGAGCGAGTGAACATTTCAACTCGTTTGGTTCTGATGCTGCATTTTACGCTGCTGCAACATACCCATAAACCTAATTGTGGTTACTCGGTTACTACATGTATAAATGCGTGTGATACATGCACGCAGGAATTCACGATGACGGTCAACCGTCCGCTAATAATGTTGCTACTTGTGATCACAGCTATATCTGTGGCCGCTTCTGCCTGTCGTGGGACAACTCTTTCAGCAACCGAAATTTACGAGCGGGCTAATAGAGCACTGTCTGCGTCCCACTCATATGAAATTCACTCAACAAAATTCGAACTAATTGGAAGTGATGTTTTCACTCAAACAGAAACTATCGTTCAATTTGAACAACCCGCCCATCAACAGTTAATTGACCAACACAGCGGTCAGCCGACAAGCATTCAAATCGGACCACAAATCTTCACTCGCTCGCGTAGCACCCCAGGATTTTGGAACCATTCCCCTTACTACGGGTTCTATGGCGCACCTGTTCCTCTTGGAGTCAAGCATCTTCCTGAAGACTTCGATCTATCACCACAGGTGAATATCGTTGATGGACATGCAATCATTACGGGTACTGGAAAAAGACCCCACAATACTTATCTCAGCGAGAATCACACCGGTTTTGCGATAGTGATTGACCTGTCTGACTATTCCGCTAAACACGTGGTTTCGTTCGATAGGACTATGTGTGAAGTAGATGATTCGGAGATACGAGCACTAAAGGAATCAAATTGGAGCCATGAACAGCTGTTAAATGTTCTGGCTTACCTTCCGGTAACAACCGAACTTGGCAGCGTCCACATCTCTTCATTTGACCGATATAACGAAAGATTTGGCATTGAACCAGTTGATACTTCTCAGATAATTACTGAACTAAAGCGACATGGTCCCCAGGGAATTGTTTCGGATCTAGAACCCACGATTCATTTCGAGTTCACCGGTCCACCTGAGTCGTATTCAATTTCCATAATACCGTTCATCGAGTTAGAGAAACAAACCAGTTGGTTTTCGTATCACGGTGTCGACCTTCGGGTTTTCGAGTACAAACCCGTCACCCCGCTCGATCGAGGCAAGAATTACACAGTTACTCTAGGTTGGATTGAATTCGAGGGATCTGAAAATTCAATATCCTGGGAGATTCAGACAGTGCAGTGAAACAAGGTCTCGGCCTGCTAAATCTCTGCCGATTAAAAAAACCGCCGGAATGGCGGTTTTTAATTTCGATTTGGTGGGCCCGGGATGACTCGAACATCCGACCTCTACTTTATCAGAGTAGCGCTCTAACCGGCTGAGCTACGGGCCCTTGCGTCTCGCTCGAAACATCTACGGTTCCGTGCGGCACGAAAGAAAATTTTACTACTGGTTTTGAAGTTTTGCTGTTGGATGTAGGACGATTTCAGAAAATTCTCGTAAGTCTCGATCGTGAGCTCCGGGCGTGACTTCATCACTTGGTCGCCCCGTCGCAGTCTCCCACCCTCTGCCTCCCCCAATCTGGGGGAGGATCCGTTTAGCTTCTGACTTGACTTCATCAGTTGGCAGCAAGAGGCGCATATCACCTAACCTAGCCGCTTCCATAGAGGAAGGTGTGTGTTATCTCCCAGAATGGGAAGAGTTAGGTGCCTGTACTGAGCCGGTCGAAGGAAGGAGGAGAAATGCGACGGTTTAGCTGAGTGACCTCATCCTGAGCTTGTCGAAGGGTAAAGTCACGATCGCGTCAAACAATTTTTCTTAAACCAAAAGACCCCGAAAAGTCGGGGTCTTGTTTAGCCCTTAGCGAACTGAACAGTGAACAGAAAGAACATTCAAAAGTTTTTCGAAGTTTTGAGACTCTGAAAATGAGTCTATGTTTTGGTTCAACAG
>Ga0255761_10006289_pt1 | contig 10264 bp, 7 predicted proteins | sample 071ome_29_FD_179961 | JGI IMG/M metagenome (GOLD analysis project Ga0255761, IMG submission 179961) | Coastal salt marsh microbial communities from the Groves Creek Marsh, Skidaway Island, Georgia - 071407BT metaG (version 2) | ecosystem: Environmental > Aquatic > Marine > Intertidal zone > Salt... | reverse complement strand
ATTGCCAAAGGAAAAGCTAACGCAGAATTTCGTAATTTACTGCTTCCTGATGAGAATATTTTCATCGATGACGGAGTAAGTGCCAAGGTGCCATTATGGTCAAGACCTGCTGCTAAGCAGATGAAGGACTTCATTCTCAAGCAGAAAATTAAGCACATTTTTGCTTACAGAATGGACCGATTATTTCGCAGCACCATCGATTGCCTTGCTACGGTGGAAGAATTAGATGAATTTGGAGTAGGAATTCACTTTTGTGAATCAGGTGGACAACCTCTTGATTTGTCTTCAGCAGTCGGCAGAATGCTCATCACAATCTTGGCTGCATTCGGGGAGATGGAGCGTAATCTCATTAGTGAGCGAACCCGGATGGCTCTGCAACATCTCAAAGACACAGGAAAACGATTCACATACGACAAGTATGGATGGGACGTAGATGAGGACAACAACCTCATCGAGAATGAAAAAGAACAGTATTGGATTGAATACATCCATGCAAGGTATTACGAAGACGGCATCAAGGTTTCAGAGATTGCAAGAGAATTGAACGCTTGTTGTGTTCCAACCAAGCGAGGAGGCAAATGGTCTCACAAACAAGTATCGAGAATCTTGAGCCGAAAATTGATCAGAATTGATGAATGAGTTATTCCGACATAACTATCATCCAATCCTCCATGGGTTGATTGTTTACTGTGGCATTCTCTCCATTACCTCGATATCAAGAATCGATTGAGACAATTGATGATTTAAAGTTGGCACTAGAATGGGCGAAATCCCTAGGTCCAGTTCCTCAAATATCTAAAGGACCTCATTCAGTAGGTACGACTCTTGAAACATTATTGGGGCACAATCTAGACTCATTGCCACTCAGGGATTTTCCTGAGTGTGAGTTGAAAGCACAGAGAGGATATACCTCATCTATGATTACATTATTTACTAAAACTCCAGCATGGAACAAGGAGGGAGGATGGTCAGCACGAAAGGTCTTGGAGACATTCGGTTATGAAGATGAAAAAGGCCACAAAAAAGCATTGAGAATCAATCTCTATGATACCGAATTCCATGGAATGGTTCTAGTGCCAACCGAAAAAGGCATTGCCGTCACTGTAGCATCAACTGGTGAAATTATTGGTGAATGGTTTACCGAAGTATTCAAGCAAAAATTTACCGATAAAGTAGATAACATTGTTTACGTCCAAGCAGATGTTACTACCGAAAATGGAGTGGAATGTTTTCACTACACGTCGGCCCAACATTGTGTAGTAAAGCCAGACTTGAACGCTCATGATATCTTTAATGAGATTGTTAATCGTAACCTAGCTTTGGAGTGGAGGATGTTCCTTTGCGAGGATCATGAGCATTGTTGGAATGAGGGTCGGAAAGCAGGTGTGGTCAGAGACCACGGACCAGCAATCCGTTGTACCAAAGATAAATTGAAAAATATCTACGATATCTCAAATTTGACCTGAAATTACTTCTTCTTTAGAACTACAAGGTATTCTTTATGCATAGTTGAAACCTTCTTTCCTGCCTTGTTTGTAGGAGAATTCTTACTTGGCATACGCTTGTTTGGGATGTCACGAAGATAGGTTGCTACATATTCAAATCCTTCATTTTCAAACACCCATGCAGTGAATTGGTCGGTTGGTAATTGTGTACCCTTTACGGTGCGGTTGCCGACTACGTAACAAACGTGCCCTCCAGATTCAACCATCGATGCTACATTAATCATAGAATCACGATATTCGCGATAAAAGTGCATTACTTCTTTAGCCCTCTTCTCATCTTGTTCTAGAACTTGAGAAATTGCATCGTCCATTGGCTTGAATCCAAATTCTTCGACGCCTTCCTTTCTTCCTCCCATCAAAGAGCGATCCAATGCTCCAGGAGCCTGTTTGTCTAGGCCAAGCCAAACATTTGTCAGCCAAGAAAATTGGGCATAAGCGACTGTTGTCCCTGAATCTCCATATGGTGGAGATGTCACAACTATGTTTGGTCTTTTTTTCACAATCTCTAATCCATTTGTAATCACTGTGTTAAAATCAAACACTCCAACATTTTTCGTATCATTCTGAACAACTTGTAGGTATTTTTCAACCCCTTCGAGATTTCTCTCTAATCGTTTGATTAGCAATTTGTATAGATCCACGTAGTGGGAGTCTCTTTGCTCCGCTTTAATTCTGTACAATTTGAATTCGCCATTCCTTTGGAATGAAATTAGGCGTAGGCATTCAGAGAGGGCTATGAGGATAAAATTCTCGTTATCAAAATTCTTAATGTCCGATGCCTTGTTAATGCAATGAGATACTTCTGCAATGGATTTGGTCGGAAACCAATCTTGTAGTCGTTCAAAAGTTACGTTTTCTGGCTCATCAAATTGTTCCAATGAATTCACTGATTGCAACTCTTCTTGGAGATTACTTGTGAATGCTGAAATGTCAAGTTTCAGTTCATCGAGGTTGTATGTGATCGCCTTCGCTCTCGCAATCAACCTTGCAGTAGGATTCAAGTCTGTTCCAAAAACATTCATCCCAGCAAGTCTTCCTTCAACTAAACTTGTCCCGCTTCCACAGTATGGATCAAACAAGACATCTCCTTTTTTCCCGTACAGCTTGATTAAACCTCTAGCAACTTGAGGAATCATCATTGCAGGATAGATGTGGAAGCAATGTGTGAATTCCTTTGTATCTTCATTACGAAAATCCCACTCGCCGTATCCTTGGTAATTGGTGTACATCCAATCCCTCCTATCATTCGTTGATGGCAATGGCCTAAAAGGTCTTCCAGAGTATCGATCCAACTTTTTGTCAAAATCAATTAAATATTAGGATAATTACCCTCACCTGAAGGTGTCACCTATGTTTGATGATGGGGCAAACAATCGCAGTATTGATCCTGGTGACAAGGTTGAGATACTAACCAGAAGATTTGTTCGATTCACTGTAGAAGTATCGGAAGAGGTTTACAACAAGATTCGTGTTCAAACCAAAGACCCAAGCAGGTTTGTCGGTTCCTTACTGGAAAAAGAATTTGCTGGTACTGCCGATTCTGGTACCTTCTCGAAGACTCTCGAAAGTGGCCGTAGTAGCCAGATTGATGAGGATGAATGGACAAAGGAAAAAATGGTCGGTTTCATTGATTACTTGGTAAGATTGTGGGACGGGAAGAGGCCTGATGTAGATGTGCTTCTCGGTTTACTTGCGAGCTATGCTGAAGGAGAAAACCCCCGTCCAACAACCCTTGATTTGCGAAGAAACCGAGGTTTGGATAGCATCCCCGATGCAGCTTGGCACCAAGAACTCAGAACCTCAAAGTCAAGGCTGACGATAACCGCCAAGCATTTGGGTTTACCTCACAAAAAATTGTTTACATCTCCATACGGGCGGGGCATGAAACGCATACACCCCATTGATCCTGAGTGCTTTTTGGCTTTAGTTGAATGGAAAAAAACTGGTATCCGTCTTAATCAGGATAATGATCCAACAGGTTTGATTGCTCACCAACGGTATGAATCAATTCTGATTACTCCAACACCACACCACCTTGCGTAAGTTAGGGTAAATGTTAGGGTAAAGGTAAGTATATATCCGACTACCTCCTCGTAGTGTTGAGGCGGAACGACATGGTGGCCAAAAGAAACGACAGAGCAAACGAAGATGACTACGAATTCTATCGCGGGATGAGATTTGAATTTAGAGCGAATGGGGATGTGTTTTGGCGATCTCCAAAAGAGCAGAACATCTACATTCAGGTCAAGAAAGGCTTGGAGAAGATTGTGAAGAAACTATTGAAACTCCGCCCAAGTGGAGGTACATTTCGAATTACTGAGTCTCGTGAAGTACTGTTGAAGTTGCAAGAACCACGGAAAGCAGATGATGGTAACGAATACAACCAATGGTACGCCCGATTTATTTGCAATCTTGAAAACGATTTAGTGTTCGATTCAATTAGCGGTGGGATCGACAACAACCCTGTCGGGTTGAATGGCGGGGATCTTTGGACTGGTATATATGATGGCACAAGATTATCTTTCATAAGAGACACTAGGGGTATGAAAATCTGGTGGACCAGTTCCGAAGGCTCACTCAGCAGCTTACGTTATGCTGTAAAATCTCCTAAAATGCCAATTTCTATCGAGAGAGAACTCAGCTATTGGAAACCATTAGGAGGACGATTTTGTATTACCCCTGATGGACATGTCATTACTTTGATTGATCCTAAACAGCTAAACGAAAGACACAGGAAGCAACTTGATGAGATGACAGATGCTCAAAACCAACTCGTTGATATCAAGGAACAAAAAACCCGCATGTTTGCAGTTTACATCGGAAAATGGGAATTTGAGCAAGTATTTGAATTCAAAAAGCCCCGTGTGTTTGGCGAAAAGATTACTGAAACACGTCGAAAGGAACTTTTATCGATGCTTGGTGACTTTTCTTCCAATTCGAATACATCATCAAGCATGGTTCCGGAAGATGCCGAACCGCTCGTCCCATTGATTGACGACTTTGAGGTATTAGAAGAGAATGAACGACAATTTTGGGAGGAGGAATGACCATGCTATCTCAAGACAAGCCGAAGCCTGAATTGATCAAAGAACCAACGACGGTTCCAATCACGGATGGAGAGATGGTACAGGTAATGCCGGGAGATGTCTGGCCCGCACCTTATAGAGGATCCAAATACACAATTAGGTTGCGAAAACGCCAAGATGGGAGACATCAGCACCAGTTGCTGTGGACACGACAGGAAGCACTTTACAACAGAAGTTTGTTCCCCGGTCTCAAACCAGCACTAGTAGACATCAAAGGCAATAACTTTGGCGGCAGCATTCGAATTACGGCTTGGAGAGAGGTATTGTGCAAAAAGTATGACTCTTCCACAGATCGATGGATTCCACATTATGTTGGGAAGCTAAAAGGCATTATCGATTTCGCAGGATTTGACCTTGATCCAGAAACAGAAACCGGACAGTTTTGGCGTGGATTCCACTTCAAACATGGAGAAACATGGTCTGTTTGGGTGCGTTCCGGTAGCGAGAATTATCTGTACTGGAGTCGCAAGGGTACGTATTTCCGTTCATTGGATGAACATCCTGAATTAGTCGGGAAAATTAAGGACATAAGACCCAGAGGTGGAAGGTGTTACATCACTGAACATGGACATGTTTGGATGAATATGCCCAATGGAGAAGAAAGCATGAATTGGTCAACAAGATTGAGAAATCTGATTACAAAAGACACCAATGAATTTCAAGACCCAAAATGGGACGATTTAATTGAATCAATATCGGAACGATACACGGTAACTAAGACGAGGCCAATTTACGTTGGAAAGATTAGTGATTTTGACAATGGTATGCCTCCGAGAACATATTTCTCAGGCTCCGCATTCAAAAATGGAAGTAAAAATGAAGATGAGGATGATGAGGATGGTTTCGCGAGTAGAGGATACAAAAACATGAGGAGGGACTGAACATGAGACGATATCCCTCATTCTCCCCTGTCCCCATTCACAATTCAGATGAGAAAAAAAAGTCACAGTATTGGCAAATTCTGAATTGCGCTCGACCCGATGAAAATGGCGATCCACGAACAAGAGCTGAAATTCGAGCATCTTTTCAAGACCCAATCAATGGTCTATTCAAAGTTAGTGAGGAGGGTAATGTTGGGCATCGTATGGCCAACGACCTGCTCAGTATTACCATTGCATTGGGGCTATTAGATGGCAATGGTGTAGGTGACAGTCAAGTTATCTCTTGGACTACCCATACTGAGAGTTACATGTCAGATAAATTGAGTTTTTCAGAAGCTTTACTCAAAGGTCTTGAGCATCGGATGTGGGAGGTCGATTCCCACAGAGGCGACCAGATTCTCGTCGAACTTCTACTCGATATTCACAAGGTCATGGATCCGGAAAGCAACACGTTTCTTACACCGAACAAAATTCTTGAGCGTTTGGATAAATCAGGTTGGGATTCTTCTGGTTATGGCTCCGACGGGGGTGCTAAAGGTGCGAAACGGAACCTTAGGGAGGCTTTGAGGTTTGGAGCATTGATTCACTTGTTTAGTGTGGACCTGAATTCAAAGAATCCTAGATATGCCCGTTATTCAAGTAGGTCTTTGTCATTCGATGCTGAAGATGATGAAGATGATGATTCAAATTCAGGGAATTATCCAGTTCGAAATGCGTTGCGTCGAATATGTGTATATTGGCAAGGTTGGTGGGTACTAAGGAAGTTAGGCACCTCCCATCAAACATTCTCATCACCAGAGGGAGAATCTTTCCTGAATCGGTTATTTATTTATCACATTTTCAGAGAATGTGGAGGGCATGGCAATCAAAGGAAACACGCCATAAGACTCAGGAAGGCCTTCGATAAATTCACAACGGTGCTGAAAGATAATTACAAACATGACCAGCAACAAGCCACAAACAGCAAGCACATTGAGGATTCTGTGAATATCAAGCACTCTACATTATTGAATGTAGCAAAACATCACAATGCTATGCTAAAATCAGCAATTCAAACCAAATACGAATTGAATTCCGAAGCCATTCCAAAACACATCACAGTAGATGCCCTACAACGTGCATACTATGACTGTAAAGATCAAGTGGAGGTTTTGGCATTTTTTGAGAGAAATGCTGGGGCACGTTATGATGTCACCATCCTTTCGGATTTCGCCGAAAAACATGTAGGCAATCCCTGGTCATTTACTGGTGCCTTTGACCCATATGAATGGCAAATTGAAGCAACAACTCAATGGAATGAAAATGGTAATTCGGGGATTGTTGCAGCGGTCACTGGTTCGGGTAAGACCATCATGGCTATGCATGCTGTTTCGGATTATCTCGCCCAACACCCTGATGCGGTTGTAAGTGTAATTGTCCCAACAAAGGTATTGATGTATCAATGGGCGGAAACTTTTGCAGAAATTCTGGGACTTAACGAGGACACTATTGGCTTGCGTGGTGATGGTTTCAAGGACAGCTTCAACATTGGAAAAAGGGTGCTGGTTTCTATCATTGATTCGGCACGTCAGGGGGTTTTGGAAGCAGATGTCAATTCCTTACCTAATTCCGTCCCCCATTTGCTGATTGCAGACGAGTGTCATCGATATGGAGGTGAAGCAAACAGAACAGTATTCGATACGCCTCACGATGCAATTCTCGGGCTTTCAGCAACACCTCCTGCAGATGAGGAAGAAGTTGATGAAGATGATTTAACGAATGCACAAGTCGTTCTTGATCGAATTGGTGGAGTATTCTATAACCTACGATACAAGGAGGCATTAGAACAGGAATTGATTTCACCTTTTGAAGTGCAATATGTCACCATACCGTTGCAACCACACGAGGATATCCTCTACCGCGCTCATTCGAAACGGATCAGTAAGGCGATTCAGGAAATCCGAATGAAGTATGGACATGCGATGGAGCGATACAGCAATCGTTCAATAGATGAACAATTGAATGCATTGAGGCAGAGAATTCCGGATATCGACAGTGACAAAGATGTAAGTCGCTATCGTCAAGAAACTCAAAAGAGAAGGGATTTGGTTTGGGGAACTGCCAATCGTAAATTTGCCTATCTAAAAGTCGTTGAACAGCACCCTACAAGTCAAATGATGGTATTCCATGAAAGAATCTCACAGTTGGAAGATATAGTTGCGCCAGTCGACAGACGAATGACGGGTTCGAGGGAGCCAGCTGATCATGCGATTCAGGATCTGCTGGTTAATCCGAATTACACACCTGCGATGTATCATTCCAAGCAAACCCCGGGCTGGAACCCACTTTTCATGCAAGCCTTCCGTGAAGGAAAGAGCAGAGTAATGCTTAGTGTCAAGGCCCTTGCTGAGGGCGTGGATGTTCCCAAGGCGGATGTCGGAATAATCCGAGTATCCACTGGATCAGTTCGTCAGCGAATCCAGACTATCGGCCGTATGCTCAGACGTGGTGCAGCTGATAGGGCAGTGATTTACATCTTCCACGTTACAACATCTGATTGGGAGCCTACTGTCGATTGCAATATTTTGCGCAATGTCGATTGGGAAGAGCAACTCGGTGATGCTGAGATTACATGCACTCGTTACATGCCTCCAACCGCAGATGAGAATGGAGATGTACCCCATTTTGGCGAACTCGTATTTGTTGGCAAAGATGACTTGCCAATCCCTGAATCATGGGATGATCGTCGACCACCCGCAGAGGTTGATGTGTCAGAATTGAATCCCGGTGATGCTTACCCTGGTAGATACGATGGCAAAAGACTTGGTGTTGACACTCAATCAAGGCCATTTATCAAACACAGTACTTATGGTAGAATAATACTCGAGAATGCAGTGTTGGAAGCAGCAGCAATTGAACTAAGAAAAACAAAAACGGGTGGAGCTTTAATGGTAACTGCTCAAGGCCACTTGATAACACGTTTGAAAGATGGAACAACGATTTTCTTGGGTGAGTTCGACAGGGAAATTCTTGACAATGTAATCGACCAAGCGATTGAGATGCGGAAGAATCAACCAAAGAGAATCAGAAGAACTTTTGATGAGATGTTCGGTTAAGTGTGACATTGAAATAAGGTAAGGACACACCGTGCTGAATGTCAATGCGATTTTTGTGACATTCAGTTATGGGCTGCTCCAATGGTTCGAGGCCATGCTATGTTGACTTTCTCAGGGTCAAGGAGATCACAGAAGACCTTAGGAACGAGCAAGGGTGTGAGCCAAATCCCAAGAGATGCCTATCGGTTCACGTGCATGGCCAGTCGCCCAAGTTGTGATGAATTCATGGCATCTGCTTCATCGTTGCCTCAATAAGAATACTGAGGACAATTTTCCTTTGAACCCGATTTCTCGGTTTGAAATGCAACATATCGTCAAACTCAAGACGCAAGGGCCGTACCATGAGACATGCGGGAGAAGTCGCTAGCACTGATTTCGGTCATGTTGATGCTCAGCGTCTCATTATCGGGCTGCCTTGGAGAAGATGAAAAGCAGTCGGTTTCACCAGCAGAGACGAGCGAATCGTTTGGTTCATACAGTGTTGTTGCTCCTATCGATACCGGAATTAATGTGTACCATGAACGCTTTATGCTCAATGAAACCTATCCAGCGTGGTTGCTTGAAGGGCTCGGCGTCACGATGCAATGCAATTTGACATGGGAAGGCACATGGCAAGAGCGATACGATGCAGACAAAGCCACATGTTGGGATGTCATTACTTCCAACGATATTGTCTATTTCCCTGGAACTCGAATCATCGGAACAACCCCCGACGATGCAACCGACATCCCAATTCTTGACGACCCTTCGGATGGTCACGGTACCGCTGTGACTGGAGCCGTTCTCGATGCAAATCCGGATGCTGTGATTTTCTTCGTGGAGGGATTTTCCGATGCAGCCGTTCTTGCGGCAGCAAATCAACCACTCGTCGATATCATCACAACATCCTTTGGCCCGATTGGAAGTGTTCCTGTACCCGGCATTGAGGATGCGACAAAAGTCGCTGTCGTCGAACATCACAAGATTCACACAGGTGCCGCAGATAATACACCTTCACCCGCTGTTCAAGATTCGACAGCTGGCCCCCCATGGTCGATTGGAATTTCAGGCTATGCTGAAGAAGATGATGACCAAAAAGAAACGATGAGTGGTTCATACCCCGACATCGCAGCGGATTGGACTCAAATCTTGCCGAATCACGATGACATTGATGGCTACCACGAGACATCTGGTACGTCCTTTGCCACGCCACGAACAGCGGGGATTCTCAGTTTGGTCATTACGATGCTTCGCAATGATGCAGGCGATACATCTTCAGGTGCTTCATTCGATTCGGGTCGAAATGGGTCGCTCGTACTTGGTTCGAATCTAAGCATTGATAATGCTGCCATTCGAGAAGCGTTGAACCTCTCAGCGTGGTATCCAAGTTTTACAACTTGGGACCCTACATCAGGAACGACACCCGTATCACCAGTTCTTCCTTGTACACAACTCGGTTGGGGTGTAGTCAACATGTCGAATGTTATGCCAATCTATGAGCACCTTTCAGGAATCACGACCATGCCTGAACGACCTGCCGATGTCGTTGCCTGTATGAATACAAATCAAAACATACGAGAAGCGTATTGGAATTGATGAACAAGCATCGTTTTTCGATGTAAAGAGCAACAGGTGGAGCACATGAATCGAAGCAATCCTTTCTCATTTCTTCAAAGGAGAAACGACAAGGTTGCAATCCCATTGTTGTGGATGGGTGT
>Ga0255761_10006287_pt1 | contig 10266 bp, 17 predicted proteins | sample 071ome_29_FD_179961 | JGI IMG/M metagenome (GOLD analysis project Ga0255761, IMG submission 179961) | Coastal salt marsh microbial communities from the Groves Creek Marsh, Skidaway Island, Georgia - 071407BT metaG (version 2) | ecosystem: Environmental > Aquatic > Marine > Intertidal zone >... | reverse complement strand
ACTGCTGGTTCGATTCAGTTATTGCTTTGAAATCTGCTTTCTGTTTTTCAAGAAGTTCTTGTTGTTTTGTCACTGATTGCTCTAGTGCTATCTGGTTTGCTTTTAAAATGGCGTTGTCCGCACGTAGCTTCATCACGTACATACCTGCACCGGCTATACCTGCCACAATCATCACTGTAAAAATTAATCTAACGTAACCGAACATAATACTATATATGACCTTTTCTTGACTTCTTTAAGTTATGGTAGTATTCAATTATGCTATGATCTCTCAGACCATCGCCTATCCTTTGAAACTGTCCTAGCACCCAATTTGAAAACAGAGTCCACCACTTTATCTGACCCATGTGTAAATCACCATGGCGATCAATGTAACAAAGTTTACCAACGTGTTTGTATCCTACGAAACTTGGTGGCACTTTAGTTACAACATCATTGTTGTTTCTCACACGGAATACATTTGTCTTGAACGACTTTGCATACTTCCAACCACCGGGTCTTGGTGATCCATAAGTGTAACAAGCCTTGACGTGTAACTTGTCATAATCTTCTAATCTGTTTGTGCATATGAGAGCAGATGCTCCGCCCAGGCTGTGTCCTGTCACGTAAATGTTGTACCAATCATCTCTGGTTATTTTCTTCACTAACTGATACACTTCTTCATAAACCTTGTCCACGTAACCTTTGAATCCTCTGTGTACGTTTCCTTGATGTCCTACCACTTTTCTGAATTTCAGATCAGCAAGTACATCTTTGTACTCCCCTGGTTCTGTTCCTCTCCATGCTATGATGATAGTCTTATCTTCTTCGCCCCAAACCACAAACGCCTGTGCATTGTCTTTCTCGACCAATTCATATTTGTAGTATGGCATATCCAAAGCTCTCAACTGATGTACGAATGCTTTCTTTGTTCTATATGCCGCGGCAGATATGGCCGCTAACTTGACACACATATCATGACTGTAGTCAGCATAAGTGTACCTTTTGGTTTTGTCTTCCTTAGGCTCTTCTTTTATTCTTCTCGGTTTACCCGATGCTTTTTTTATAGTTAATGACATTTACTTTTTTAATTCTTTTAGTTGCTTTTCAATTTTTTCCAATCTCTCTTTGAGAGCTGGGAATTTAGCCATACGTTTTTCTTCGTCTGTCAATACTTTGATGTCGTATCTTTTTGCCGCCCAATTATATAATGAATCAACTTTATTGTAGAACCACACACCCATCTTGGTGTCTTTGAACCAAGTTGCTGTGGCATTACCAATAATCGAACCTGCTATCGCTTTAATTAAAAAAAACCACATATTAGTCTCTTATTGCTTTGTAAATTTTATATAGTCCATATGCCAGTCCACCATATGCTAAAAGTTTAGCAATAGGACCAAACACGATCACTAAAAGACAAAAAAGAACAATACCTAATCCTTCTAGTGAATCAAACTTTCTTAACTTATCTATAATCATTTGAGAGCCTCCTTTGAAATCTCAATGGTAGCGCCTTTATGAAATTGGAACTGCCATTTTTCAATGTTAACTAATCTCGTTACATCTTTCACTATTCCTTTTACTGTATCGAACAGTGAATCACTTCTTCTTATCTCAACAAAGATCAGATAGTTTCCATCTTCATCAACTGATGGTGAAACTTCTGTGTCTAGAATGTCATGAGAACCTTTTTCAATGAAACTTGCAAGATCATTTGCTGGTTCATCATCTTTGGCTCTGAACGTCACAACAACAACTTCATCGTCATCGCCACTCTTTGGTTCAAAGTCATCTATAGTGATCGTAGGTAATACTAGATCATCAAGATCGTTCTCTCTCAAGCCTTCATCTAACTTAGATGTTTGTGTCTGTTTCTGTACCAGATTGTCTAGTCGCATCGTCTAATCCTTGTTGGTATCCTTGTTGTAATTCTTCTTGGTCTGCTTCAGTTCTGTCATAGACCATCAAGTATTTCTTTGGACACTTGATTGTCACTATCCATACAGGAACCTTATCAATCCTTGGCTTCTTAGTGCCTGGTTCATAGTCATCTGGTGACTCCACTTTACGTGGTTCCATGTAATGATCTTCTCTGTATGAAACTTTGCAGTCTCTTGCTAATAGTCTTTTTCCACCTTCAGGGTCTGGCATTTGATCATAAGGATACATCAAACTGATTTCACACCAATGTCTTGAAAGGTTTGGACCGTCTACCACTTCTCCTTCAAACCAGTTCTTGTATGAATACATATTCAAGTCATCTAAGAACTGATCAAATTCAATAAGCACATCTAGTAATGATGCACGTTTGTGAACTTTAAAGTGATTCTGTACTGATTTATCTAGATCTATCATACTACTATTTATGTTATTATAGTGTATTATGATAGTTTAGATACGTCGTATTCAATTAATTGCTGGTATCCACCAATGCTTTTGCCGTCTACGTAGATCTGTGGCATGGTTCTATGCCCTTCGTTGATCACGAATTCACGTGCTTCTGGCACTGATTCTATGTTGACTTCTTCGAAATCAATGTTCTTGCTCTTTAAGAAGTTTTTCGCCTGGGTGCAATACCCACACATATTTTTAGTATATACTTTCACTGACATTTATTTCTCCTTGTATGTTCCTAATTTAAGTTCTAGTTTTATTATTTTTTTGTCTCTGTAAACTTCTACATCAACAACATCACCGGGATCTTTTTTCCAAAGTATCTCGATTATATCAGGTGCACCTGTAATTTTTGTTCCATCAAAAGATACTACAACGTCACCTTTCTTGATACCTGCGTCCTTGGCTGGTGACTTCGCAGTCACTCCTTCTATCTGTAACAGGCTGTAGTATCCTAAATCTCTTATATCATAATAGGCTTCTTTGTCATCTAACAGACCCATCTGTATTCCAATGTTTGGTCTATCAAACTTGCCATCAGCGATTATCTCATCAACTACTGCTTTTGCTAGTATGCTTGGTATGGCATAACCATAACCCACATAAAAACCTTCTGGTCCTATGATCAGTGTGTTTACTCCTACAACGTGTCCTTGCTCATCAAACAATGGACCTCCGGAGTTACCTTGATTTATCACTGCATCAGTTTGGTAGTAATGCACAAACGACACCGGGTTCGCGGCGTTGCTTCTATAGGTTGTGCTGATTATTCCTTTTGTCAAAGACCAAAACTGTCCCAGTCCGTGTCCCAGAGCCCAAACATCATCTCCCGTGCTTGGCTTGTCTAGTTTCCATTTCATTATCTCAGGATTGAAGTACGGAATCGCTTCGTTGATTTTGATCACTGCTATGTCAATTGTCTTGTCATATCCCAATACGGTAACATTTTTTATAGCGAAAGGATGATCGTATGCCCATACCTGTATCTCATCTGACCCATCAATGACATGATAGTTTGTCACTATGATATTTTCTGCAATAAAGAATCCTGTTCCCATTCCAAAGTCTCCTGGATCTTTTTCAGGCTTTGGTGGTTTCTCTGGTGCGTTCTTTAGAAACTTGTTAAAGGGCTGTCTCTCTGGTAACTTCTTTTTACGTTCAGCACTTATCAGTACCAAACCAGATTCTAACTTTTCCCATTTGATTTGTGCTGTATCATTGCTATAATGATCAGCTGATATGGTTGCTGGTACAAAAACCAGTACCGCTAATATGATAAAAAATTTTAATGATCTCATTTGAATCCGCCTGCATCAAATTCTATGACGTCAGGCACTATTTCTTTCTTGGCTGGGTTATCCTGCGATGACAGGATTTCAGTTACTTCCGATAAAACCATAACTGCGTCATCAAGATCTATACGCATCTCGCTTTGTCTTCTGCTCTTTGCGTTCTTGATCATCTTGCTGAACTTTTCTATGCTCGGGTATGCCATTAAACTGTGCCTTGTTTTACTTTCTTTTTCCTTGTACTGATATTTATGTTTGCTTCCATCTCAGTTTTGTAAGGTCCTATGAAGTCCAGGCACTTTTCAGTAATGGTTGTTAACTTGGGATTATTGCTCAAAAACGTACCGCCTTCGAATCTCACACCATAAAATCCTGCACAATATCTGTCCAAAGACTTGTCAGTTTTTGTAAATGTGGGTATCGTATCAAACCACTGTACATTGTGTGGCTTGACTTTGGTTGGGTAACCGTCTATCGCAAAGTCCTGTTTGATCGGTGTTTGTTGTTGCTTTGGTATGTTTGCAAATATGTTCTGTTTGAAATGTTCAGTCAGTTCTGCTTCTGTTTTGTATACAACTTTGACGTTATTTTCAATCACCACATATTCATCTTTTCTTTTTTCTATTGTCGCGATGTTTACATTGTCATCTTTCACTATCCAAAATTTATCTTTGATTACTGGTTTTGCGTATCTCATTGTGCGTATGCCTGGTTTAAGTATTTTGCATGATCAGTTGGATGTTCACTCAATCTTGTCAGTCCATATCTGTTACAAAATTTCATAAACCTAACTCCTACTTGATCAAGTTTTTTAGAGTTCTGTGCTTCTACAATATGTTGGAACACTTCAACTCTGATGTTCTCTGGCTGTTGCGAAAGGTCAATAAGTTTCTTATTTCTTTCGTAGCAGTCTTTGACTCTCTGTTCATTGCCTTCATGATCCGTCCACCTGTTCAACATAAAGTTGTTCCAGGTGAATCCTTGGTTGTGTCTATCTTCGAATGCTTCTTTGATCTTCGTTGTTCTTGCTTTTGGAAATGCAGTAAACACATTGTCACTGCTGTCACCTCTGATGCATTTTTCAAATAACAACCATTCAGGGTCAGGTGCTGTCTTGGGCTGACCTGTCTTCTTGTCAATCACTGGTCTGTCTTTCTCATCATAGAAACCATTGACTGTGGCTATCTGATTTGTTACACCATTGTACAAAGAAACATTAGGATTTATCAATTGATAGAAGTCACTGTCTGTGCTTACAATAATGTTCTTGTCGTCTTTGTGTGCTTCGATCCATAATGCTATAACATCATCTGCTTCCGCATTAGGTGATCTTATAGCAGTACAATTAGTCTGTTCCGTGACAAATTTAAGGAAGTCATCATATGCTTCCCACCAAAACTCATCTTCTTCTTTTTCCCTTGCTGACCTTTTGTCTGCAACTACTTTTCTATTCTTCTTGTAAGGCTCGTACTCATCTTTACGCCAACTTCTTCCTTCCATACAAAATACAACATGACCTCCATTAAACATATTGTGAGCTTTCTTAACAGAGTTAAACATTATATGAAATGCTAAACCTATCTTCTCATCAAGGCTACTTGCTCGTCCTGCCACGTGCCTTGCTCTAAAAAACATATTCTGAGTATCAACTAAAATATATGTCATTAAAATAACCCTTGGTTGTGTTTACGATCTGTTTGTTGCAAGTATAGTTCATGTTGTACCCAATTACCATCAACCATGAATCCCCAATCTTTTTTCTTCTTGCCCATATAGAACAAACTCCAACAAGGAATGTTATTACCGTGTTTGTCCTTTGCAAGTTCTAACCAGTGTAGGTCTTCTGCTTTTCTAAATCGCATATGTCCTGGACCTCTCCAAAACTTACCTTCTGGAGTGTGTTCCCAATAGCCACCTTTTAATATCAAGGCACCCCAATCCCATGGATGATCATGTAGTTGAGGTTCATCGCTTTCAAGTACTTTGTGTAAAGTAACGTTGAAAGGAAAGTTCTTTCTGTCTTTCATAAAAACATAGTATCTCACTAGATAAGGTATGTCCCCACCTCTATCATATATAATTCTTTTCCTGTCCTTGAAAAAATTAACTATACTCAACTTTCCCATCTCCTAATTCTTTTTTAGTTTCTGCGATGTTTTCCTTCATTTCATTTAAAACATCTTGATCCATGTCTTCCATCAGTATGTTCTTGCAAAGATCGTTAAACCATTTATTAACTGCATCTTCTTCTTTTTCTCCATGGTAACCACTTGCGTTCAAGTCTTCAATAAACTTCTCATTCCAATCAAGTTCAAAGAATCCGTTCTTTGGCTTCTTTGGATCAAAATGAGTAGTAAGTACTCCCACATATGGTTCTCCTTTGATAGTTGCACTCTGCTTGTTAAATTCCACGTCACTTAACTTGCCGTACTTCCTATCTACTTCAAGAAGTTTGATCTGCTTCTCCTTGTCATCTCCACCATCATAATCTATCTCGATCAGTTTTCTTTCTAACTGTTCACCTGCTAGATTGTGTTTTGCTTCGGAGATCTTTTTGTCTTTACCTTTTTCTGTCCAATACTTCTTTGTAAACATGAAAGGCAATTTTACTTTGTTTTTCATTTGTTCTCCTTTACGTTCCTATTGCATTACCAAACAGATAAACATGAACTCTTGCCGCCACGTTATATCCTCTTTTGAATGCCTTCTCTGCCACTGCACCTGCTGTGGCCTGTTGTTCTTCTTCTCTTGCACCTGTAGGCATAATCCACACAGGCCAATCAACACCTGCTTCTCTAAACTTTGCCACTACTGATTCCATCTCATTCCATTCCTTGTCAGCAGATCCTACAACAAACTTTAGTTGTCCTCTATCACTGCACTTTCTATACTCTGCAACTATCTCAGGCTTTATCGCTTTTTCTGGCTTCTCACCCGATACTGTAAACAGTTTAGGACTCACACTAAAGAAAACTTCTTCAGGTATTTCTTTTACCCAGTTCTTAAACGTGTCAGTCAACTTCTGTGTACCATTAGTTTCAAAAGTCATTGACGCCGGCAAGTTACTTCTTTCTTCTAACTCTCTGTATATGCCTACACTAGCCAACTGACTAGATGGCATCAAAGGTTCGCCTCCTGTGAAACAAAGATGTTGATGTTGCCTAGATACAGGATGTAAAAACAAACCGTTCCAGTTCTCATCAGTCTTCATTATGTCGACAATTTTATCTGCCAACACCTTTGGAGTCTCATATCCCATCAACTTCTTAAACTTCTTTGCCCAAGTGTAACTACTGTCACAACCTTTTTCCCAAACAGGTAAGTCTTCAACTCTGCTCACACTGTCAACATCAAAGTCTTCGAATGGCAATTCATATGTGTCTGGATTAGTTGGATCTATCTGTCCAAATCCATTACATTGTAAATTACATAAGAAGAAACGTATCCAAGCAGTAGGAACACCAGTGTAATGTCCTTCTCCTTGTATACTGTGGAATATTTCAGAATAATAATATTTTTTCTCTTGCACTTTATCCATACCCTTATTATACATTATTTGCAGGATTTGTCAATATGGAATCTACTTATTTTCCGGATTATATGGATCTATTTCTGCCACTGCGTTCCTGATTCCAGCATTCCTGCCTTTGACATCACCTTTGTGTCTGGGTAGGAAATGTACGTGTGGCCAAAATATACTCTGTCCAGCCGCCTCGTTTATATTCATTGCGATGTTAAATCCATCTATCTCTCCGGACTTGACCATTTCCTGTCCATCCCTATATGCTTCTTGGAAACACAGACCAATCATACCAGGAGCATCTTTCATCTTCGGTATGTATAGTTTGTGTCCTTTCACTGCTGGATATTTGTCCATGAACACTGAATATTGAGGTTCATCTTTGATCGGCTTCGAATTCAACCACCAGACTGCATCTTTGTAGTCGTCTGGATGTTTGTTATAATCTTTTGTTTCTTCATGATATACTTGCCATGGCCATTTCTTTTCATCACTCACTGCATCCTCCCTATAATGTCATTCACTATGGTGTTCTCGACTGCATCTCTTTCCCACCAATCTTCCCAGGGATAGACTAACCATAAGTCTTGTTTTTCTTTGTCAATAAAACTTCCATACCAGTCGATACTGAATGCACTTGGTCTGTTGTAATGTAAACAAGCAAACCTAACATCTAGTTGTGGAAACTCATTGTTTAATTCTTCTTTTAACTTTTTAAATGTTGCACCTGTGTCGCATATGTCATCGATTATGACAACACTCTTTGCATCTGCCAAGTCTGCCTTGTTAGGTTTCCAAACAGGATGATCTCTCAGTGCCGTCTGAAAAGGTATAAATGGTACATTCATGAAATGACTCATCATTGCTCCCGGAATCAAACCTCCCCTGCTCAATCCAACCACAAGGTCAGGTGTGAAGTTGTCTTTTTTCATTTTCTCAACTATCACTCCAAGGTAGGCCGCTACCGTGGCATGATTTATAAATTTCTTTTTGACATCACTCATACTTGTTAAACACCTCATTTACTTGTTTGTTGACTTGCACGAAAGTTGCACACTTGGGCATATCCTTGACACGCCTTGCACCAATGTAAGTACAAGCAGATCTCACTCCACCTATGACTTCAGTTAAAGTAGGATCAACTGGACCTTTGTATGGTATAGAAACAAGTTTGCCTTCTGCACCCCTGTACCCATCTTTCCTTGCTCCATGTCTGGCCATGGCCGCATCTGAGCTCATTCCGTAGAACTGAATGAACTTTCTTTCTTCAAAGTAAGGAACATACGTGCCATTGTCAAGTTTGTATGCACCACCGTTGGCTATATGCTTCGTGATGATTTCTCCACCACCTTCATCGTGTCCTGCCAACATACCACCTAGCATGACAAAATCAGAACCGGCCGCGAATGCTTTTGCAACATCACCTGGATAAACACAACCACCATCTGCAATAACTTGTCCTCCTACACCGTGTGCCGCATCGGCGCATTCTACTATACCACTCAGTTGCGGTACTCCAATACCTGTCATCAGTCTTGTTGTACATACTGAACCCGGCCCAATACCACACTTGACTATATCAGCACCACTTAAAATCAATTCTTCAGTGGCTCCTGCTGTGATAACATTACCAGCGATAATAGTTTTATCAGGAAACTCATCTCTGACTTTCTTGACAAAATCTATGAAGTTCTGATGATAACCATTAGCAACATCGATCGTGATAAAGTTAATGTCAGGATAGTTGTTCAATACCTGTTTCATTATCGTGTAGTCCTGTGCTTCTTCTGACCATATACGGCCAGTGCCAGTACACACCGAAACATATTTCAGTTTGACACCATCTCCCACTGCGTTATCCCAATCTTCTACTGTGTAGTGTTTTCTCATCACAGTGATCATTCTATGCTCTTGCATCGCTTTTGCCATAGCAAAGGTTCCAACTCCATCCATGTTTGAAGCCATTATAGGAGTTCCTTTGAACTTTTTACCTGAATGCAAGAAAGTAAACTCTCTTTCCATTTCAACATCTTTTCTCGATGTCAGTTCAGATCTTTTAGGTTCAAGCAACACATCTTTGTAATCTAGTTTGATATCAGGTCTGATTCTCATTGTTTTGCACTTTCCAAGTAAGCAACCATTTTTTCTGGTGTGGACTCTACGTAAGGATCATCATCTAATCCTTCATTGTTTATTCCTGGTTCTTGCCACCATTTTTCGATAACACCGTCATTGACGACTGCCATGTATCTCCAACTTCTCATTCCAAAACCTAAGTGGTTCTTACCAATAAGCATACCCATGAACCTTGTGAAGTTTCCTGATCCATCTGGGATCATCTTCACGTTCTGAACGCTCATGTGTGTACTCCATGCGTTCATCACAAACGAATCGTTTACCGAAACACAATAAATTTCATCTATGCCTAAAGTCTTGATCTTTTCATATTCTTCTTCAAAACCTGGCAACTGCTGTGACGAACAAGTGGGAGTGAAAGCCCCTGGTAGACTGAAAACAACTACCCTTTTACCTTTGAAGTAATCGTCAGTAGTCTTGTTGATCCATTGACCGCCGATTGCACAACCGCCATCTGTTTCAACTTCATCACCTTCTCTAGTTCTGAAAGTAACTTTTGGAATTATCATTCCTTCTTTCATTATCCGTGTCCTTTCATTGACAAGCAGATCTTATAAAACTCATCACGTGTCGCAGGATCTTCCTTGAAATATCCTAACATGATTGCAGTAGTCATATCTGACTCATGTTCTCTGACACCACGATGGGTCATGCAATGGTGTTCTGCTTTTACCACCACCGCAACATTTTTAGTGTGTGCATATTTTTGCAATGCTTCTGCAATTTGTGTTGTAAGTTCTTCTTGTATCTGAGGTCTCTCAGCGATATGATGTATTATTCTATTGAACTTACTTAAACCTATAACTTCTCCATTTGGGATTATACCTACCCATGCATTACCAACTATGTTCTGGAAATGGTGGGCACACGTAGACTTGATGCTGATCGGACCACTTGTATACATACTTTTGTATCCCATGTTAGGAAAACTCGTAACCTTTGGCA
>Ga0255761_10006285_pt1 | contig 10266 bp, 5 predicted proteins | sample 071ome_29_FD_179961 | JGI IMG/M metagenome (GOLD analysis project Ga0255761, IMG submission 179961) | Coastal salt marsh microbial communities from the Groves Creek Marsh, Skidaway Island, Georgia - 071407BT metaG (version 2) | ecosystem: Environmental > Aquatic > Marine > Intertidal zone > Salt... | reverse complement strand
AACCACAGTTACAGCCGATACTGCAGGGAAAGGGCTTAAATCTTCTCCTGCTGTCCTAAATGGTAAGACTTCAAACGAAGATTTATCTGAAGATTTTTTCCTTTCAGACGCTGCTGAAGAAACAATCTTTGTTGTTAACGTCAATGACATAACTGCAGCTATTCAGGTGCCAGAAGGTGTCTATAATGGAACTTCTTTGGCTACGGCACTTCAGTCAAGAATTAATCAGATGGAAGATCCTTCAGGTAATACTGTGAACGGTGTGACAGTATCATATGATACGATAAGTAACTCTTTTTCTTTTACTACAGGAACAACTGGATTAAATAGTAAAATATTTGTATCTGGAAGTTCACGTATGGGATTAGATAATCTTGAGTTGGTAACAGGGACAACACCTTCATACGTTAATATGGCAACTACAACTGCTACTTCAGCAACTGGTCAGTCACTTTATGTTAACGATGCTGGTACAACTACTACCTTGGCACCAGATAATGCGTGGACACCTACCACTGATGGTACCTTTGCAAAAGTCTTTTTAAGACCAGGAGAACTTACGTTTGATACTCAAGGTAACTTAGTAAGCCCTATTCAAAAAGTTGGTTATAAAGGTGATTTTGCTGCTGATGCTGCTGCAGGAACTAATGCTCTTTCAATTGACTTGGATTTAAATTTTGGTGGATCAACGCAATTTGCATCTGACTTTAATGTTAGGGCAGTATCACAAGATGGTCAAACAGTTGGTAAATTGGATGGTCTAGATATTGCTGCAAACGGCTTGGTTAGTGCTAACTACACTAATGGTCTAAACATAGCCCTCGGAAGACTGGTAATGGTTAATTTTAATAACCAAAACGGATTGAAACAAATTGGTAACGCCACATATGTTGAGACTTCAGTTTCTGGTGTAGCGTCAGTTGGTGAAGCAGGTGCGGATGGTTACGGAACAATTTTGTCAGGTTCATTAGAGAGATCAAATGTAGATATTACTGAAGAACTTGTTAATCTAATTACTGCTCAAAGAAACTTCCAAGCTAACGCTAAAACAATTGAAACTAATACAAGTCTAACGCAAGCTATTATTCAGATAAGATCATAGTTATAATAGTTATTTAGGGATTTAACATGGACAGAAGTATATATACAGCCCTTAATAGTATGAATATCTTACGAGATAATCAGTCAGTAACAGCTCAAAATTTAGCAAATATTAGTGTTACTGGTTATAGAAAAGATGTATCTATAAATTTTTCTTCTGTCTATCTAGACCGTGATAAGGGTATTGATCCTAGGGTAATGGCACTGCAAGAGCCAGGAGGTTTTGATAACACACCTGGCCCAATGCAGCAAACAGGTGCTCCTTTAGACCTTGCTGTAGACGGAAGTGGTTATTTTATTGTAAAGCCAGCAAATGGTGAAATATCATTATCTAGGAGAGGGGATTTTACCGTTTCAGCCGACGGCACCCTTAGGGATGGAACTGGGACACAGCCGCTAAGTACAGATCTTCAACCTATAACTGTTCCTCCCCATAGAAGAATCTCAGTTTCAGGTGATGGTATAATAAATATAGAGCCTTTAAATGGTCCAATAGGCCAAACTGTCAGAGTTGCACAAATTGCTACCACTTTTGGATCTGAGGTGCCTTTAGCTAAAACAGTTGATGGTTTTGTTAGACCAGTTGATGGAAGTATTCCTACACCTGATAATAGAACTCTTTTATTGAGTGGCTTTTTGGAAGGCTCTAACGTTAAGTCTGTTGATGAGCTGGTTTCAGGTATTGAGCAGTCACGTGCATATGAAATTAATGTAAAATTTGTTACTACTGCAAAAGAAATTGACGAAGCCACAGCATCTCTTATGAGAATGCCAAGTTAAATAACTTCCAAAAAAATTGGCATATGTATTGCATTATTCTTCTAGAATAAATTAGAGGAGTTTTGAATGTCTAATGCAATGCATGTTGCAAAAACTGGTTTGAATGCACAAAATAGTCGAATGCAGGTTATAGCTAACAATTTAGCTAACGTTAACACTACTGGTTTCAAAAGAGATAGAGCTAATTTTGAGACATTATTGTACCAGGTAATTAAGGCATCTGGTGCCCAAACATCAGGAGAAACTCGTACAAACTCTGCTTTTTCAGTTGGAACTGGTGTAAGAATTATCAACGCAGATAAATTATTTTCTCAAGGAAATATTGTATCAACTGATAACGCATTAGATATATCAATTGATGGCTCTGGTTTTTTTCAGGTACTTATGCCAGATGGCAGAATTGGTTTTACAAGAAATGGTGCATTTGGAAGAAATGCTGAAGGACTTTTGACGACAGCATCTGGTTATGTTGTTCAACCCGAAATCGCAATACCCGAGGGTGTAACAAGTATTAATGTTTCTGCCGACGGTATAGTTTCAGTACAAAATCCAGGAGAAGTTGAGGCTGAAGAAGTTGGACAGTTTCAGTTAGCTGATTTTGCAAATTCTAGAGGATTACAGCCAATAGGTCAGTCAATGTTAGTGGAAACACCTGCGAGCGGTGCTCCTGTAGTTGCAAACCCATTTGAAAATGGATTTGGAAGCTTAGTACAAGGAGCGCTTGAAAGTTCTAATGTTAATGTAGTTCAAGAGCTAGTTGATATGATTGAGACTCAAAGAGCATATGAAGTAAATTCCAAAGCTATTTCTGGTGTTGATGACATGCTTAGATTTATTAGTCAAAATCTTTAATGAGTATTAAATAAAATGAAGAAAATTTTTTTAATTATTTCATTATTGTTTGTTAATGCTTGCTCAACCTATATTGAAGAAGCTAATAACAAAGAATTTAAACCATTAACACCTTCTTTCGAGGAGTTTAATAGAGAACAGCCAAGTAATGGTTCAATATTTAGTGCAAGTTCTTCAGGGTTGTTTTCTTCTGATAGGAGAGCAAAGAAAGTTGGAGATATTTTATCTGTTACTTTAAGTGAAACTTTTTCTTCTAACAAGGCAGTAACGAATTCATCTGGGAAAACAGATACAATAGGAGCAGAAGTTGGTCCAACGGGTTTACTAAGAAATTTTGCGGGTTTAGGAGGAAGTGCATCTAAGACAAATTCTTTTTCAGGTTCAATGGCAACTAATCAATCAAATAGTTTAAGCGGGACTCTTTCTGCAACAATTGTAAGAGTTTTTCCAAATGGTAATTTTGAAATAAAAGGTCAAAAGAAACTAAGGATTACTGAGGGTACTGAATATATTAGGCTAAGTGGTATCATTAGACCTCAAGATATCTCTACTACGAATACAGTTTCATCTGCTAAAATCGCTGAAGCTCAAATAGAATATGTTGGCGCAGGTATTTTGGATAGTGCTACTAAGCCTGGCTGGGGTAGTCAAATTTTCAGAGCAATTTCACCATTTTAGGGTTTGGAAAAATGAAAAAATTAATTTGTTTATTCTTATTATCTTTATTTGGATCATTTTTTTCAATTCAAGCATCAGCTGACAGATTAAAGGATTTAGTAAGTTTTGCTGGTATAAGATCAAATCAGTTGATGGGATATGGTATTGTTGTTGGTCTTGATGGAACAGGCGATTCATCATTGGCATTAACTCTTCAAAGCATGCAAGCTACAATCTCACAATTTGGAGTGAATATAGATTCTAGTAGTCTTAGTGGTAAGAATTCTGCAGCCGTTATGATTACAGCTGACTTAGACCCGTTTACTAAAGTAGGTCAAAAAATTACAGTTACAGTATCTTCAATGGGAAAAGCTAAAAGTTTGAGAGGGGGTACCCTCTTGATGACCCCATTAAAGGGAGCTGATGGTCAAACTTATGCAATTGCCCAAGGAAATCTTGCAGTAGGTGGATTTGGTGTTGAAGGAGCAGATGGGTCGTCTATGTCTGTTAACATTCCAACTGTTGGAACAATTGCTAATGGTGCCACTGTTGAGAGAATGGTGGAAGCACCATTTATAAATTCAGATAATTTTGTGATGAACCTTCATCAAGGAGATTTCACTACTGCTAATCGTGTAACGGAAGAAATAAACAAAGTTTTTGGTCCTGATGTTGCTAAAGCATTGGATCATACTTCTATTTCAGTTAGAGCTCCAAAAGATCCTTCACAAAAGGTTAGTTTTATGAGTTTACTTGAAAATATTGAAGTTGATCCTGCTTCTCCAATTGCAAGAGTCGTTGTGAATGCTCGTACAGGAACAATAGTAATTGGTGGAGATGTAAAGGTTACTCCGGCAGCGGTAAGTCATGGTAGTTTAACAGTAAAAGTTAATGAGGATACTAACACAACTCCCGGTCAAGTTTTATATGACGATGATGGGAATGTTACAACAACAACTGAAGGTACCACTGATAATGATAGTGATATTAAGGCTGGTGCTGAGAAGGCATCTGCATTTGTATTTGATGCGGGCACATCACTTTCAGATATTGTTGATGCTATTAATTCAATAGGGACTACAAGTGCTGATTTGGTTGCTATCTTAGAGGCATTAAGAGCTGCGGGTGCTCTAAGAGCGCAAATGATAATAATTTAAGGCATTAAAATGGCTGATACTTTATCAAAAATAAATCAAATTAAAATTTTATCACAAAATGTAGCAAACAATAAATTAGTCAATAATTTAGAGGGTTCTAAAAATAAAGAATTAAGAGATGTTGCAGAACAGTTTGAGGCTATTTTCGTCCACCAAATGCTAAAACAAGCGAGACAAAGCAAGCTTGCAGATGGAATTTTTAGCTCTGAAGCACAAGATACATTTAATGAAATGTTAGATGTTGAGTACTCTTCTATTTTATCCAAAAAGAATAACTTTGGCATTGCTGAAGGACTTATTAGGCAATTTAGTTCTCGTATAAATTCTCAAGGTAAGAAATAAATGGCAAGCCTTTTTGAAATTGGAAAGACTGGTGTTCAAGCATACAGACAATCTCTGTCTGTGACTGGTCAGAATATTGCTAATATTAATACTGAGGGATACAACAAAAGAGATGCCAATGTTAGTGAGATTGCTGGTGTTTCTGGAGGTGCTACTAATGTCTCTGACCAAACAGGTTTAGGTGTAAGAGTTGATAAAATTCGAAGATCTTTTAATACTTTTCTTGCTGATAAAACAAGAACCACAACATCAGATTACAATAAATTAGACAATTTCGTAAAAAATCTAAATGAATTAGAGAATATGTTGCTCCCACAAGATAGCGATTTAGGAACTTTCATAGGAAGGTTTTTTAGTTCATTACAAGATATTGCTAGTAGACCTGATGATTTGTCAGCAAGAACAGTGGCAATCGAAAACGGTAAAGCTCTAGCTAACTCATTTAATAGCTACGATAGATCTCTAAAAAACTTTAAAAATTCTGCAGCTAAAGAAGTAGATATCCAGATTGATAAAATAAATATAGCATTAAAACAAATATCAGAAATTAATAGATTGATTAGGGGGAGTGGTAAGTCAGATGCCTCTAATGATATTTTAGATGCAAGAGATTTATCATTAAAAGAATTATCTAAATTAATAAATTTTTCAGTTGAATTTGATGAAACTGGTGCAGCTGAAATAACATTAGGTGAATCAGGTAAAGGAGCTGTTCTCATAGAAGGAATATCATATGGTACTATATCTTCTGTAAGAGATGAGAAAAACATATCCCTTAAAATTAGCAGAGGTGGATTATCCTACCCGGGTAACGGTTTGTCGAGTGGTGTTGTGTCTGGTTTATTCGAGTATTACAATTTAGTTGAAGATGTACAGAGTGAAATAAGCGCATTGGCTGACAAACTAAGTCGTGAGTTTAATGAAATTCAGACATCAGGTATTGATTTAAATGGAAACCAGGGAAAATCAATGTTTTCTACTAACTCAATGGTACCTGTAGCAAATCCATATAATAAGTCTAAATTAGATTTTGAAGTTGTAATAGGAAATCCAAATAAAATAATTCAAGAAAACATAACTGCTAAGTTTATAAAATCTATAAATAGTTGGGAAGTTAACTCATCTAAAGGTATTTCTATTACTCAAGGTAATAAATTATCATTTGATGGTCTTGAAGTTCAAATCATTGGAAATCCTGAGGATGGTGACATTGTTGAAATATCTCCTAATAATACTCGTGCAGGAGCTTTTAGATTTAATCTTACATCTGCCAATGATTTTGCTGCTGCCTCTAAAAACTTGATTTCTGCTAGTGCTCAGAATGTTGGTTCAGTAGAATTAAAACTTCTTGGAAAAACAGCGTTAATTCAAGATAAATTTCTTCCTCCAAAAATAGATGAAGTTTTTACTAGATCTTCAAATCCACTTTTAGCAACTTCATTCTTAAAAGATGGTGTAGTATCTTCAATTCCTGGATCTGTTAAATCAATAAATTTAAATTCTATTGGAAATCAGTCTTCTGCTACTTTCAGTGTTTCTGATAGTATTTTAAAAGATTTCACTTCACTCAATCTTACATTAGCAAACGGCAATACTATAAATTTAACCAAAGATGTTTCTGATCCTGGTGATGGTATAAAGTCGGTTCAAGAGTTGGCTGATCTTTTGAATTCTGGGTTAATGCTAGATGGCAAAAGTAGACATAACTTTAGAGATTACGGTATGTACGCGTCAGGTTCTAATGGAACTTTGACAATTGCCTCTTCTATTTCTGATATAGCCTCTGGATCAATTTTAGCTTCAGGAAATACTTTTTCACCATCAATATTTTCAGTAAGTAGTTCTGATGCTCTAGCAAGCAATATTCAAATTTTATCAAGAGATGGTCGTCACATTGCAGGAAAAGCACTTACTTCATCTGAGATTGCAGCTTTGATCAAAGAAGAAAATGGATTTTTAAAAGATGCTGAATACAAAAATGACTATTTAAATACAAATTATAGAGGGATTAACTTAAGCAGAAAGACTGCAAATGGAAATTATGTTCAGAATTTTGGTTCTAATTTAAGTTATCAGAAACAAAGTACAGATTCAGACGGTCTTTTTACCAATAAGGATGCAACTTCCTTATCAGGAAGTCTTACATTGGATGGAATATTAAGTAATTCAAACGATATTGATGGTTATATTACCATAACAAGTTCAGGTAATGATAGTGGTATCAACTTTACTGTTACTGGTTATGATCAAGATGGATTATATCAAACTGAGGTAATTACTGCTGGTAACGCAGCGCAGGCTGTTGGTTCTAAGATATTTAAATCGGTTACAAGTATTGTAAGTAGTGGAAATGCATCTGGAACTATTAATATTGGTACGAAAGCTAGTAGTTATAATCTTCAAACGACGAATGCTAATAATAAAGCAAGTACTACAGAAGTGCCGATTAATGCTTCAGCACAATACCTAGCTAAAAAACTTTCAACAGATTTGGCAGGAACTGGAATTTCTGTAAATGCAAAAACAAGGGTACTTTTAGGGCCTCTCAAAAGTGGCACAAGTGGAGACATTAATTTTAAATTGATGGGAAAAAATAATGATCCCTTATCTATCACTGCTACCATTGACGCAAATGACATCTCTGCTTTAGCAAAATCAATTAATCAGTACTCATCTCAAACAGGTTTAAAGGCTATCAACACATCAGATTTTGACCAGTTAATTATAGAGTCTGAAGATGGATATGACATTAGTATCACTGAAATATCTTCACCATCTGATTTTAATATTTTTTCTTTAGACGAAAATTTTAATAAAATATCGGATGCTTTATCAATTGATGCTAGCTCCACTGATAAAGTGTCAGCATATATAAAGGGAAATATTAAGTTTACTTCTAGCCAGTCATTTAACAACCAAATTGATTCTGGTTTAATTATATCAGCATCACAAAATCCACTGGATGATGGTTATATTGATGTTTCTCTTAACTCCTCTGGTGAAAATGCAAAAATAAAACCTGTAATTTTTAGTCAGTTAGATAATAATTTAAGTGACCCTAATGGAAAAAAAGCTATTGTTGGGCTCTCAAAATATGGCATCGACATTAATCAAAAACAATATAAAGTCGGCGTCACAGATAGTGATAGTCTTTTTACAAGTAATAACCCGGGAGCAGCAGGGACTTTAACTTTAGATGGCGCGTTGAGAAACGCTAATAATTTAAATGCAGTAATATCAATTTATTGTTCAGCATCTGAAACAGGTAACGTTTTTACAGTGACTGGTACTAATGAGGAAGGTACTGTAATATCCGAAAACATTACTGGTGTTGCATCCTCTAATACAGCAATAGGATCTACAAGGTTTAGCTCAATCACATCAATTACCTCCTCGGCTACTGCAAGTGGTAATATCCAGATAGGTACAATATCGAGGGTAGGTATCAATGATGACGATAGCTTAGTACAAGAATTATCAGTTACTTCTTCAGGATCTTTGACTCTTGACGGTCCACTTTCAACTTCTTCATACTTAGGCGCTCAAATAGCAGTTACTTCTAATAATGACACAACTGCTAACTCTTTTGTAATAGCTGGAACAGACTTAAATGGAGCAGCTTTAACTGAAACTATATCTGGATCTAACTCTGGTACTGTAAAAACAACAAATGTATTTCATACAGTTTCTTCAATAAATGTAACAGGAAGTATTTCTAGTTTGATTAAAGTAGGAACTTACCCTGCTGATGGAAACTGGGACACATCGATAGATGCCAATGCCCTTGAAGTTGATACAAATTATGAAATTTCAAAAGCACTTGTAAATGAATTAAGAATAGGAACGCCTATATCTCAAATAAAAGGAGACATAATTACATCCCTTCCGCCTGAAGGGACTACTATTGGGATATCTTTAGAAGGTCAGCAGTATGAAGGGGTAATAAAGAATGGGGAAGTGATAATAGATGGTCCTGAAAATAATAGGATTAAAGCAAGATTTAATGGCACTTCAGATTTAGATCAGGATGCAATTTCAACCTCACAATCTGTTGTTGCAAATACATCCCTAGTTATTAATGGTTTAAACTCTGTAGCAGCAGATAGTAATGGTATTGTCGAGTTGACGAATCCATCTGGTGCAGGTGTGATTACAATGGATGGAGCACTTAAAGATAGCACATCTCTTAACTCTATAATAACAATTAAAAACCTTGATAACGATGATAACACTGCTTTTACAATCACTATTACTGGAACTGACCAAGACGGTAACTTAATAACTGATCAAATTAATGGTGTTAGTGGTAACAATACTGTTGGCACTGGAACTAAAGTTTTTAAAACAGTTACTGAGGTAAGAGTTGACGGCGACCATGGTGAAATTGAAATTGGAACGATACCTGCTTTTGTTTCATCCTTAGGCACAAGAGTTTCAATAACTGCCACAGGTAATGAAACTAATAACACATTTCAAATAGTTGGAACAGACGTTAATGGTTTATCGCAAACTGAGACAATATATGGCCCTAATGCCGGTGGAACAGTTTACACCAAGCAATTATTTAAGACAATCACTTCAATAACACCCTCTCTCTCAACACAAGGAAATATTCAGGCTGGAACAGCGCCAGGTTATCAGTTTATGGCAACTGCAGAAGGTACAGTAGAGGGAGCTCAATTTAGAATTATTCAAAATACCTCGAATATTCAGAATGCCTCAAGTTATGGTCTAACTTCATCAACTAATACATTAAAAGGAAATTTAGTTTTAAAACCAACAAGTAACAGTGAAGCAATTAGAATTCTAGTTGATAATGGAACAGAAAAAACTAAATACTCAATAAAGTTTGATAGCGCAGGAAATCCTCAGTTTTATAATGCAATAGGTGCACAATTAAGTGGTTCACCACCGTCTGATTTATCATTATCATGGAGTGAGACTTCTGGAATAACAGATGTTGATGGAATTTTTTCTGGTTCACTAGTTTCTGGTGTTAACATTGTCCCAAATGGGTCTTTGTCTAATACAGATGATGATTCCCTTTTTACTGTTAAGGCTTCACCTGCAGGCAATCTTATCTTAGATGGTGTATTAACATCTTCTAAAAATCTGAACAGTGTAGTTACGATTAATTGCTTTGGAAACGAAAGCTCTAATAGTTTTGTGATAAAAGGTTATGACGAGAATGGCTTATATAGATCAGAAACAATAAACGGTGTTAATGGATCCATAGCCACCGGTTCAATCACTTTTAACGAGATTATATCTGTAAACTCTTCAAATGATACGTCTGGAAGTATTCAAGTTGGAACTCAGTCTAAATCTGTCGTTTTTGAACCTTCAGCAATTACCATCACACCTGCAGGTACGGATA
>Ga0255761_10006275_pt1 | contig 10272 bp, 12 predicted proteins | sample 071ome_29_FD_179961 | JGI IMG/M metagenome (GOLD analysis project Ga0255761, IMG submission 179961) | Coastal salt marsh microbial communities from the Groves Creek Marsh, Skidaway Island, Georgia - 071407BT metaG (version 2) | ecosystem: Environmental > Aquatic > Marine > Intertidal zone >... | reverse complement strand
TACAATGACTTATTAAACATTCTTTCATGTATTTTTTGTATAATTTACGGTCTGACTGAGTTCGCGGACCTCTAACAGCTGGACCTCTGCTACGATTTAATAATCTAAATTGAATACCAGATGCATCTGCAACTTTTGGCATAACACCATCGAATGCATCTATCTCTCTAACAAGATGCCCCTTGCCTAATCCACCAATTGCAGGATTGCATGACATTTCACCAATCGAATTTTCATTTGTTGTAACTAAAGCAGTATTAACCTTCATACGTGCAGATGCAGCTGCAGCCTCGCAGCCTGCATGACCAGCACCAATTACAACAACGTCAAATTTTTCCATTGCTGGAATCTATTACTGAGAGTTTTTTTTACAAGAGAGATTCGACTATTTTCCTATGCAGAAATCTTGAAATATTTTTCCTAATATTTCCTCTACACCAATAAAACCTACAATATGACCAAGGTTATTTGAAGCTAATCTTAGTTCCTCTGCAGCTTTTTCTACTTCATCTGATTTACTGATTTTAAGAAAATCATGGAGTCTATTTGAGCATTTTTTTAATAATGCTCTGTGTCGTGCTCTAGAAATTAAAGTTGTAGATTGTGCAGTATCTATTTCAGATACTATTTTTTTTAATCTTGAATTTAATTTATTAATTCCAGATTTATCTTTAATTGAAACTTCTATTAAATCTTTAAATTTATAACCCTTTAATTCTTTGATGATTTTTTTTGCATTAAAACTTTTTTTGTCTTTTTTATTAAGAATAATAAGTGTCTTATCTGCAATCAATTTTTGAATATTTTTTGGTATTTTCTTTTCAGTTCCATCTAGTATCAAAATGTCTAAATTGGCCTCTTTACTGGCATTTAAAGCCAATTCTACACCTGTTTTTTCAATCTTGTTTTTAGCATTCCTAATCCCTGCTGTATCAGTCAAAATAACAGGGTAATTATTGATATGATATTTTACCTCAATAATATCTCTTGTAGTTCCTTTAATACTTGAAACTATTGCAGCTTGTCTTTTAACTAGTAGATTTAAGAAACTAGATTTACCTGCATTTGGAGGTCCTATTATAGCTATTTTAAAACCATCTCTAATTATCTCGCCCATAGTTTCATCTAACATTTCATCAATATCAGAAACGATAGATTTAATTTTTTCTTCATTATTTTTTAGAATTCCTTCTGGTAAATCTTCTTCTGAAAAATCTATAGATGCTTCAGTCTTACTTAAAACATCAAGAATAGTTTCTCTCCATTCTAAAAATTTCGGACTACTATTTTTAAGTCTAAGGGCTTGTATTCTTTGTGCTTCTGTTTCAGCTTGTAAAAGATCTGCAATAGACTCTGCTTCATAAAGGTTTATCCTATTATTTTGATAAGCAGTTTTGGTGAATTCTCCTGGTTCAGCTAATCTACAATCTTTTCTATCACCCAAATCCTCTAATAACTTATTAATAACTGCTTTACTTCCATGTGTGTGAATTTCAATTAAATGCTCACCCGTATAACTTTGACCTTCTGGATACCAAATTAAAATTCCTTCATCTATTAGCTCACCCTCTTGATCATAAAAAGATTTTAATAATGCTGATCTTGGTTGATCAATGATTGTACGTGTAATTTGATTTGCAATTTGTAAAGCACTATCTCCGGAAACACGTATGATAGCTATTCCTGATACACCGGGAGGGGTTGATAGAGCATAGAAATTCATGATAAAAATATATCAAATATGAAATTAAAAGGAACACCGCTTCAAGTTAAAGTTTGGAAATACCTAATGAAAATTCCAAAAGGAAAAACGAAAACATATTTAGAAGTTGCAAAAGCAGTTGGAAAACCAAAAGCGGTAAGAGCGGTAGCCAATGCAATAGGAAAAAATCCTTATCCTATTAAAATTCCATGTCACAGAGTAATCCGTTCAGATGGTGGGTTAGGGGGATATTCAGGTGCAGGTGGAATTAAAACAAAAAAAAAATTATTAGCTTCAGAACGATAAACCTTCATCGGCAAATTTTATAATCTCATTTTTTAAATCTGGAAATTTATCTAATTTCCTAAACCCACTTTTTCTTAAATTTGATATTTGCTTATTATTGAACTTGAAAATTCTTCTTATTAAATCAATTGAAGATGCAAAGACGAAATTGTTAATTTTTGTTTTTTTTTCGTATTCCTCGAGTAATGAAAAGTCTCCAAAATCATAACCATATTTTTTCTTATCTTGATAGACATCATAAAGCTGTTTGATATCTCTCACTGTCATATTCCAACCTTGCCCAGCAATTGGATGAATACGGTGACTTATATCTCCTATATTAATTTTTCTAGGCTCAATTCCACATGTTAAAAAATTAAACTTTAAGGAAAAACTTTCAATTTTTGAATTCAATTTAACATTTTTATAAATCTTAAAATTAGAATTTAAGTACTTCTCTAATGATAATTTAGAATTAATTATTTTTCTCATCTCGGAATTTTTAGATAATGACCATACAAGTGAAGTATTATTTTGGTTTATGGGTAAAAAGGCTAGGGGACCATCATTTAAAAAAAACTGTCTTGAACAGTTATTCAAAATTTTTTCATGTTTAATGATAAAAGTGAAAGCATCTTCTTTATAGTCCCAGCTTAAATCTTTTTTATTTGTATCATTAAAAACAGTATTAATAGTTAGGGCATATTTGTTAGGTGAAAAAACTTTTTTAATTTTTAGATTTTTAATTTCTCCAGAGAGCTCTTCATAAAGTTTGTCCTTTAAAACAATATAACTCAAAGGAGTTTTTTTTGTTTTGTTATAGAAAATACTATCTGGATCTAAATAGTCTTTATGGTTTTCATATAGTTTGATTGAATTGATAGGATTACTAATTTTTTCCAAATTCTTTAATTTTAACTTTTTTAAAAAGTTAAAACTATCATTTGAGATAGATATCGAGGCAACAGATGGCTTTGGCTTTAAACCTTTTTTTCCTACCAGCTCCACTGGGTAGCCCAGTCTAAATAAGGCAATAGCAATGAGATTACCTGTTAAACCATCGCCAACTATGCCAATTTTTTGAATAATTTTTTTATCCATTTTTTATCAATCTTATAAAAAATGTTAAAAAGTAACAAAGGTTGATTCGTTAAATTTTAAATATGCTACAAAAAGTACTAGATTTTTTAAAACTAAGACTGATTGAATTGTCTGGTCTAATTATATTAACGTTTTCTATATTTTATCTCTATTCAGTTGCCACTTACTCACCAGAAAATGCAACACTAGTTACACCTGGCAAGACTGAAGATCTAATTTTACTGAACTATAGTTTTTATATATCAGATTTTTTATTACAAGCCTTTGGGCTTTCTTGTTTTTTACTTTTTGTAAATTTCTTTATATGGAGCTGGTTAATAATAATACAAAAGTCTGTATCTAATATTACTTTTAAATTTTTATTTATTGTTATTTATCTTTCATTATTTTCACTTGGACTAAAAATTTTATTTGATCAAAATTTTTGGTTACCTGACAATGGTAATGGTGGGTTTTTAGGTGGATATCTTATAAGCTTTATACCTTTAGATCTTTATACTTTTAATCCAATTATTGCTTATTCATCTTTAACGGTAGGAACAGTTTTCTTTATATTAAGCTTGGGTTTAAGTTTTTCAGAATGGGTCATTGTCTTAAAAAAAGGGGGCACAGTTTTAATATCACCAATAAAATTTTTAAGAATTGTATTTAAAAAAGCAGGAACGATCGATCAACCGGTTGTTCAAGAAGAAACGGAAGAATTAATTCCAACAATTAATAAAAGTTTTAAACCAAAACCAATGGAGACACAGGCAAGCCTTCCATTGGAAACAAAAGACAATTTTTCTTTTAAATCTGGAGACTATAAACTGCCTCCAACAGACTATTTAAGCCAATCCAAAAGTAATAAAAATTCTGATACTTTAACCGATGACCATAAAGAACTTTCTAAATTTTTAGAAAGTACGCTTTTAGATTTTGGCATTATGGGTAAAATTAAGAAAGTAAGCCCAGGTCCAGTTGTTACTCTCTATGAGTTTGAACCTGCTGCAGGAATTAAAACTTCAAAAATTGTTAATCTAACCGATGATATTGCAAGAAGTACAAGTTCAATATCTACCAGGATAGCTCCAGTTCCAGGAAAAAATACTATTGGTATAGAAATACCAAACAAAGAAATTGATCCAGTAAATTATAGACAAATTATTGAGAGTAAGGAGTTTGCAAATCCAAACATCAATATTCCAATTACCTTAGGCAAAACAATTGCAGGCTATCCAATTGTTGGCGATCTTGTAAGTATGCCTCACTTGCTTATTGCTGGAACAACAGGATCTGGAAAATCAGTTTGTATTAATACATTAATCTTATCAGTACTTTACCGACATACACCTGATACATGTAAACTAATTTTAATTGATCCAAAAATGCTAGAATTATCTGCTTATCAAGGCATACCTCATTTGCTATCTCCAGTTATCACCGAACCTAAGAAAGCAACATCAGCACTAAAGTGGACCGTGAGAGAAATGGAAACACGTTATAGAAAAATGACCGAAGAAGGTGTCAGAAATATTTCAGGCTTTAATGAAAAAGCAAAAAAAGAGGGTAAAAAAGTCATGCCTTATATCATTGTGGTTGTTGATGAAATGGCTGATCTAATGATGGTATCTGGTAAGCAAGTTGAAAACTACATTCAACGACTTGCTCAAATGGCAAGGGCGGCTGGAATTCACATTATCATGGCCACTCAAAGACCAAGTGTTGATGTGATTACAGGTACAATCAAAGCTAATTTTCCAACTCGAATTTCATTCCAAGTAACATCAAAAATAGATAGCCGTACTATTTTAGGTGAGCAAGGTGCTGAACAGTTATTAGGTAAAGGAGACATGCTATTTATGTCATCCGCTAGCAGAATGATCCGAATACACGGGCCTTTTGTGTCAGACACTGAAATTGAGAAAGTAAGCACCTTTTTAAGATCACAAGGCTCACCAACTTATATTGATGATATTACTAAAGTTGAAGAAAATGAAAACATGTCCGATGGGGATATAGATTCATCTGATAAAGATGAACTATTCAATCAAGCAGTTGAGCTAATTAAAAATGAAGGAAAAGCTTCGACCAGTTTTTTACAAAGAAAATTACAAATTGGATATAATAGGGCGGCGAGAATTATCGATCAAATGGAAGAAGCAAAAATTATTAGTCCCGCAAATCATACTGGTAAACGTGAAATTTTACCTTAATGAAGTTTTTCATCATTTTTCTTTTTACTATAATTTATTCTTTTAATTCTTTAGCAAGTACCACTGATGAGATTGCAAAAAAATTAAATGAAACAAATAGTATTATTTTTTCTTTTGAACAGACATCTAATAATTTAAATGAAAAAGGTAAGTGTTACTTGCTTTTTCCAGGAAATTTAAAATGTGTTTACTTGGGTGAGGAAGGAAAAGAAATTTTAGTAAAAAATAACAGTTTATATATCATAAAACATAAATTTAAGAGATCATATCGGTATCCAATAAAAAACTCAGCTTTCAATATAGTACTTGATAAATCAAAAATTTTAGAAAATCTTAAAACTATTAACCCATCAAAAATAGGAACTCAAAATGATAATTACTTTTATGAAATTAGAACAGATGATGGAGTTTTTGTTAAAATATTTTTTAATAAGAAAAGTAAAATTTTGAAAGGGTGGGAGACCATTAGTTATAACCAAGAACCTGTAAAATTTAATATTATTAATCCTAAAATAAATACCGAATTCAAAGAAAAATTTATTTTACCAAATTATGGTTTTTAGACTCTAACTTTTTCTTTTTTAAAAACATTCATCCCACGTGCTATATAATTTCTTAAAGCATGAGGATGATCCAAGGTACACGTATGTACCCAAATACGATTAGGATTATGACTCCAGCCAGATCTTAGAGCATGAGTTAATAAATATCCGCCAAGCCTTTTACCAAAATATTCTTTAAAAATCCCGAAATAAGAAATCTCAACTTCTCTCTTATCTTCATGGTTTAAATATTCATAAAAACCAGCAACATCTTCGCCAACTTTAGCGATAAAAAACTTTAATTTAGACTGGTTTAAATAATTCTCCCATTCTTTTAAAGTCCAAGCTAGTCTATCTTTCCAATGAAAATCTTCTCCAATTTTTTGATATAAAAATTTGCAAAACTGAGGATCCTTTTTGTCACTCTCTTCAATAGTTAAATTTACTATTCCACACTCTGCAGGAATTAAATCTAATTTAGAATTTGTTTCTAAAAAATACCTTTGAATATTCACTACTAAACTTTTCTTAAACCTCTTAATCCCATAGGCTCACCACCCATGACATGATAATGAAAATGTGGCACTTCTTGGCTGCCATCGGGTCCTGTATTTGCAATTAATCTAAAGCCATTGCCACCTTCGGTTAAAGATACTTTTTTAATTTTACAAACTTCAGCAACAGCTTGCATTAATGAAGTGATTTCATCTTTAGTTGCATTTTTAGAAAAATCATCAACATCTGTGTAAGCACCTTTTGGAATAACCAAAACATGAACCTTAGCCTGCGGGCTAATATCATTGAATGCTAAAGCATGATCATTTTCGTAAACTTTATCACAAGGAATCTCTCCTCTTAATATTTTTGCAAAAATATTATTGTTATCGTAACTCATTATTTTTTTCTGTTTGCTTTTTCGACAAGACCAGAGACACCTTCTCTTTTTTTTAATTCATTCATGACATCTTCGACTTTGATATTGTTAGCCTCTAATAAAACAAGAATATGATACATAACATCAGCTGCCTCGTGTACTTCATTTTTCTTTTGATTCAGAGCGTCAATAAGCTCTTTGATCTCTTCCATGACTTTTTCACGACAAAGGCTTTTATTATCTAATAGTTTTTTTGTATAAGACTCATGTTCAGATGAGTTTTTTCTCTCACGAATTGTTTTTATTAAACCTTCTAGGACTTCGAACATCCTATAATCTTACAGGAACATTTTCTTTTTTTAAATACTCTTTTGCCTCTTGTATCGAATATTCCCCAAAGTGAAATATAGATGCTGCTAATACTGCGCTTGCACCACCATCTAAAATACCATCTTTTAAATGCCCAAGATTACCAACTCCACCAGATGCAATAACAGGAATGTTTAAACTACTTGATATTTTTTTTGTTAGTTCAATATCATAGCCCTCTTTAGTTCCATCTCTATCCATGGAGGTTAATAAAATTTCTCCAGCACCATTTTTTTCGGCTAATTTAGCAAACTCAATTGCATCAAGTTCTGTTGCTTCTCTTCCACCATGAGTAAATACAGTCCATTTATTATCCGATGTTTTTTTTGCATCTATAGCAACGACAATACATTGGGATCCAAATTTATTAGAACTTTCTTTTATTAAATCAGGATTTTTAATTGCTGCAGTATTAATAGAGACTTTATCTGCTCCAGCTAATAAAAGTTTCCTAATATCTTGAATTGATCTAACACCACCACCAACCGTTAAGGGTACAAAGCAACATTCGGCAGTTTTTTTAACTGTATCTAATAAAATATCTCTTTTATCACTTGATGCCGTAATATCTAAGAAACAAATCTCATCAGCGCCATTCTTATTATAGACTGAAGCTTGTTCTACTGGATCTCCTGCATCGATAAGGTCTACAAAATTTATTCCTTTTACAACTCTTCCGTCTTTAACGTCTAAACAAGGTATAATTCTATTTTTAAGCATTAAATTTTACCAATTCATTTAGATCAATTAAGCCATCATAAATTGCTTTTCCTACAACCACGCCTGAAATTTTCTTTTTAGATTTTATTGTCTTGATATCTTCAATGCTGGAGACTCCACCTGAAGCGGTTACTGGAATATTAGAACCTTCAGCCATTTTAAGTGTATCTTCAATGTTAACTCCTTGTTTCATTCCGTCTTTGTTAATGTCAGTAAAAATAATGCTTTTTAAAGGTAGGTTTTTTATAGTCTCTAAAAAATCAAAACATGAGATTTCCGTTTGATCTTTCCATCCTTTTAGAGCAATCATTTTATCTCTGACATCAAGGCCAACTGAAATTTTATTTTTATATTTTTGAGCAACTTCAATTAATAAATCTGGATTATTTACTGCTGCAGTTCCCATTACTGCATTTTCAATTCCAAGGTCAATTACTTCTTCAACCGTTTCCTTGCTCCTCAATCCTCCACCAACTTGAACTTTTAAATCAGTGTTTTGAATAATCTCTTTAATAGTTTTTAAATTTGATTTTTCTTTATGAATAGTTCGATCAAGATCAACAACATGTAAAAACTTGAATCCTATATCTTCAAAAGCTTTTGCTTGTTCTATAGGAGATCTTGAATAAACGGTTTGTTGCTCAAAATCACCTTTGGTTAATCTTACGCATTTTCCATCTTGAAGATCTATTGCCGGATAAATAATCATTATAATTTAACAAAATTTTCTAATATTTTTATACCATTTGCCTGGCTTTTTTCTGGATGAAATTGAGTCCCAAAAATATTATCTTTTTCAACTGCTGATACAATTTCAGTTGAATAATTGGTTGTTGCAGAAACAAATACATTATTCTTAACATCAAAAGCAAAGCTATGTACAAAATAAAAGTGGCTATTATTTTCAATTCCTGAAAGTAATTTTGATTTTTCGTTAATCTTAATATTATTCCATCCCATGTGAGGCAATTTTAAATTTTGATTTGTTAAATTTATTTTTTTAACTTTACCTTTGATCCAATCAAATCCTTGGCTTCCTCCATCTTCTTCTCCATAAGTAGAAAATAATTGCATACCAACACAAATACCTAAGATCGGTTTTTGTTTATCTAAAACAAAGTTTGATAACTCATCTATAATTCCATCAATTGATAAAAGAGATTGGTAGCATTGTTTGAATGACCCTTGACCAGGCAATACAATTTTATCAAAATGACCTAATTCGCTAGCTGAATTTATAATTTTAACATCAGATTTATTTAGAATATTTTTTGAAGCTAATTCAACTGCTTTTGAGACTGACTTTAAATTGCCAGACTCATAATCAATGATGGCTATTTTCATTAATAATTAAATAGTACCCTTAGTCGATGGTATTACATTTTCAGCCCTAGGATCAACTGTAACAGCTTCTCTCAACGCTCTTGCTAATCCTTTATAACAAGACTCTATAATGTGGTGAGAATTATCACCGTAAATATTTTCAACGTGCAAGGTAATACCAGCACTTTGAGCAAATGCGTGATACCATTCTTTAAATAATTCAGTATCCATTTCTCCAAGTTTTTCTACAGCAAGTTTCACGTTCCAAACTAGATAAGGTCGATTTGATAAATCTAAAGAAACACGGCTTAATGTTTCATCCATAGGAATAGTAGCACTTGCGTACCTTTTAATTCCTTTTTTATCACCCAAAGCTTTTTTTAAAGCTTCTCCAAAGGCTATACCGCTATCTTCTGTAGTGTGGTGAAGATCAATGTGCAAATCACCCTTGGCTTCTAAATTTATGTCTATTAGAGAGTGTTTAGCAATTTGTTCCATCATATGATCGAGGAAGCCTATGCCTGTACTAATATTAGATAAACCAGCGCCATCTAAATTCACTTCAACATTAATCGAAGTTTCTTTTGTTTCTCTCTTAATTGAACCTTTTCTCATAATTTATTGATGTATTTACATCATTAAGAATTAAATTAACACCTTGAAGATAAAGGAATAATAACCACATATATTGAAAATGGAGCAAAATAAAGACAGGTTAGACTGGCATGGAACAACGATCGTTCTCATTAGAAAAGGTAACGATGTTGTTGTTGCAGGTGATGGACAAGTAAGCATTGGCAACACTGTAATGAAAAGCACTGCCAAGAAAGTTCGTAAAATAGAAAAAAGAGATGTCATTGCCGGATTTGCAGGATCAACTGCAGATGCATTTACATTGTTTGAAAGGTTAGAAGCAAAATTAGAAAAACACGGTGGTCAACTGACAAGAGCTGCTGTTGAATTAGCTAAAGACTGGAGATCGGATAAATATTTAAGAAGATTAGAAGCTTTAATGGCGGTAGCTGATAAAGAAAATAGTTTTATCATTAGTGGCAATGGAGATGTTTTAGAGCCAGAGCACGGAATTATAGCAATAGGCTCTGGTGGAAATTACGCATTAGCTGCAGCTAGAGCTATGATTGATGATCCAAAAAAAACAGC
>Ga0255761_10006253_pt1 | contig 10290 bp, 8 predicted proteins | sample 071ome_29_FD_179961 | JGI IMG/M metagenome (GOLD analysis project Ga0255761, IMG submission 179961) | Coastal salt marsh microbial communities from the Groves Creek Marsh, Skidaway Island, Georgia - 071407BT metaG (version 2) | ecosystem: Environmental > Aquatic > Marine > Intertidal zone > Salt... | reverse complement strand
TTATATATAAGCGCTGGCGGTCTTGGTTTTGGGATCTGGTTTATTTCCCCATATAAAGGGGTATTACACAGATAAAGTCACTGTGATTATGGGAATGCTGAAAATAATCAGAGTAAGGCATAAACCTAATAGGATGTTTTCAATGGTTAAAAGTAACTTTTTCATTTGGCTAAATCCTCAAAAGTAGTAAATAAAAAACTTTGGATAGAGTTATTAGTTGCTTCTCAGTTGCTAAGACGTTCTTCTGGTGAAAATAGTTTGAATAACGTATGAGTGCGTGTTTCTAATGAGTGTTGTAGTAGCTGACAAAGGAAGCTGATGGGCTTCAGGCTTGTTTAATACATCAGTTTTGGCTATGGTTTCAGGGCGGTTTTGCCGGTAATATGTCAGCATCCGAAAAAAGTTAGAAGGCAGCCTTGATAGGTAGAAGTAGATGAATTTAAAGAGGCCTTATTCCATAGATTTAAGCGCACAGATGGCAGTTTGTGACGCTAATTTCATTCGCATTCTTCAATTGTTACCGAATTTACAGCAAGGGCTTAAACGTGAGATTAGCTTTGCCACAGAGCTTGGCTTAAACACTAGTAGAATAAGTGGTGGGGTGAAAGGCCGAAATCAGTTTTTAACAACAATAGAAGTCATTGAAAGTTTCAAGTACACCAGCACGATTCGTATCGTTAATGCCTTTGAGCAGTTGGGTTCTGCTAAAGCTGAATATTATCAAGCACCTGAAATGCTGGTCAGAATGTACCATGATGCAAAGACCGCTGAGGTTATTTCCTATCAGCAAGCCCGATATTTTAAAGCCAGATATCCCTTGCCGAATAAGCATATGTATCAGGCGGATGAAAAAGAGCAGATAAATTTTTTCTTGGGTGAATGGCTGAGCTTTTGCCTAAGAGAAGGCTTGTGTTCCAATGCTTCTTTGGCGGAAAATCTACCAGCAAAGACTGCAGCTTGATGAGTAGCGACTTGAAATAAAAGTCTATTTGGATAAGAACTTGCCCAAGACAAAAAATACAGAATCTTATCGAGTCATTCAGATAACGGATCCTCATTTGTTCTCCGATAAAGCCATGGGGCTTGTTGGCATGAATTGCCAGGAAGGCCTGGAAGATGTCATTGAGCTGGTTAAAGAACATGAAGAAGAGCTTGACTGTATTCTGTGTACTGGCGATATCGCGCAGGATGCCAGTCGGGAAGCGTACAGTCGTTTTGCTTCGCATATAGAGGAACTGGGAGCGCCACATTTATGGATTCCTGGAAACCACGACATCATGGCCAGCATGGAGAAGGCGCTTAGTAAAAAGAAAGAAGTACTCCAAAAATCATTCAGATTTGGGAATTGGGGCATTATCATGCTCAATTCATGTGTTGAAGGGCACATTTATGGCATGTTGTCGGAACAGGAGTTGACCCATCTGAAGGTTGAGCTCGATGCCATGCAAAGTGAAGACCGTTATATTCTAGTTGCCATTCATCACAACCCTGTGCCAGTTAATGCCGAGTGGCTACAAAATCACTCATTACAAAATACCGAGGACTTTTTCGACATCATCGATGCCTATCAAAAAATAAAAGCCGTTGTTTTTGGTCATATTCACCAGGATTTCAAGACATCAAGAAAAAAAGTGTTGATGCTGGGAGCGCCTTCCACCAGTATCCAGTTTCACCCGGAACATGACTACTTTTCGCTGGATAAAGAAAATCCTGGGTACAGGTGGCTGAGTTTGCATAGTGATGGTACGGTTGCTACAGGTGTGCGCCGTGTGGTTGGCAAGAAATATAAACTGGATGTTAGCAGCAAAGGCTATTGAAAAAGTTATTGAGATTACATTCGATTGATGAGTGATGATTTAAATCCAAGCACTCGCCTGATTTATCTTCACGGATTTCTTAGCTCTCCGGAATCACAAAAGGCCTTGTCTTTAGTTAATTATGCTCAAACTGAGCTGGATGACTTGATAAGCCAGGGTAAGCTTGAATTACTGGTTCCGGCATTGTCACCTAAGCCGGAGGAAGCTATTGATCAAATTGAAAAGCTGATTTCCGGTTCCACCAGAAAGGTGTTCATTGGTAGTTCTTTAGGAGGATTTTACAGTATTTACCTGGCTGAAAAATTTGCTTGCAAGGCCATACTGGTCAACCCTTTGGTTGCTTTGCAGGAGAGTCTGGCAGATAGTTTTCTTGGGCATCATACTAATTTATACACGGGCGAAGAGTTTGATCTTGAACTGTCAGATGCTGAATATCTGCTGACTCTGGAACAGGCGCATATTAAACAACAGGATAATTATTTATTGCTACTGGAAACGGGCGATGAAGTGCTGGACTACAAACAGGCGCTGGATAAGTTTCCACAAGCAAAGCAGATAATAGTTCAGGGCGGTAATCACAGGTTTGAAAGTTTTGAAAAATATCTCCCTGAGATGATAGCGTTTGCGGAATTATAATTTTAAAAGACGGCCCGGAATTATTTCCTTTTTCAGTCAAAAATAAACAGTATGAATAGCCATTAGTGGGAACAAGATGAGTAAACAGTACAACTCTGAGTCTATTGAAGTATTAAGTGGCCTTGATCCGGTACGACGGAGACCGGGCATGTATACCGATACCACGCGCCCAAACCATCTGATTCAGGAGGTGTTGGATAACAGTGTGGATGAAGCCCTGGCAGGACATGCCCGGGAAATTACTGTGACCCTGAATAAGGATGGCAGTATTGAAGTCAATGACGATGGCCGCGGCATGCCGGTTGATATCCATCCGGAAGAGAAAATTCCCGGCGTTGAATTAATCTTAAGCCGCTTACATGCCGGTGGTAAATTTTCCAACGAAAATTATAAATATTCAGGTGGTTTGCATGGTGTAGGGGTTTCTGTTGTTAATGCCTTGTCGACTTCACTAGAGGTATTTGTAAAGCGTGATGGCAAGGTTTATCACATGCTTTTTAAAAATGGCGATAAAGCCAGTGACTTAAAAGTGATTGACAGTGTTGGTCAGAGAAATACCGGCACAATAATTAAATTTTATCCCGACCCAAAATATTTTGATTCACCCAATGTTTCGATCAGCAAACTGATTCATCTGTTACGAGCCAAGGCGGTTTTATGCCCGGGACTGCGCATCGTCTTTGAAGATAACACTGTCAGCAAAGAAAAGTCTCAAAGCAATGAATGGTACTTTGAAGACGGGTTGGCCGATTATTTAAAACAGGCAACGACGGGTTTTGAAACGTTGCCTGCAGAACCTTTTACCGGCGCAATGGAAGGTAATGATGAAGCGGTTGACTGGGCAGTTCAATGGTTACCGGAAGGTGGTGAATTTATTACTGAGAGCTATGTAAACCTGATTCCAACAGCGCAGGGTGGCACTCATGTTAATGGTTTCCGCACAGGTTTGCTGGAAGCGATTCGCGAATTTTGTGAATTCAGAAACCTTATTCCCCGTGGATTAAAATTAAGTTCTGAAGATGTATGGGATAAGTGTAGCTATATCATTTCTGCAAAAATGCTGGATCCACAATTTTCTGGTCAGACCAAGGAAAAACTGTCATCCAGACAGTGTGCTGTTTTTATTTCCGGGGTGATCAAGGATAAATTAAGCCTTTGGCTAAATCAGCATACCAGTGAAGCTGAGCTTATTGCAGAGATGTGTATTCAAAATGCGCAAAGTCGATTAAAAGCCAGTAAAAAAGTTGTTCGCAAAAAAATTACACAAGGGCCAGCCTTGCCGGGGAAATTAGCTGATTGCGCAACCCAGGACGTGATGGCAGGGGAGTTGTTCTTGGTAGAAGGTGATTCAGCCGGAGGTTCAGCAAAACAGGCAAGGGATAGAGAAACGCAGGCAATTATGCCCTTGCGAGGCAAGATATTGAACACCTGGGAAATCGACTCCAGCGAGATTCTGGCATCACAGGAAGTACATGATATTGCAGTCGCCATAGGTGTGGATCCAGGATCAACAGATTTGACCGGATTACGTTATGGAAAAGTTTGTATATTGGCCGATGCGGACTCAGATGGTCTGCATATTGCTACTCTGCTATGCGCGTTGTTTGTGCAGCATTTCAGAGTACTGGTTGAAGCAGGTCATGTTTATGTCGCCATGCCGCCCTTGTATCGCATTGATATTGGTAAAGAAGTTTTTTATGCCCTGGATGATGATGAAAAACAGGGAATTCTTGACAGACTAGTGGCAGAGAAGAAGAAAGGTAAAGTAAATGTACAACGTTTCAAGGGACTGGGAGAAATGAACCCTTTGCAGTTGCGCGAAACGACAATGGATAAAGATACCAGACGTCTGGTGCAGCTCAGCATTGATCAATCCGATAAAACCAAAGAAATGCTGGATATGCTGCTGGCAAAAAAACGCGCTGGGGATAGAAAGGATTGGCTTGAACTCAAAGGAAATCAGGCTGATTTTTAATAAGGCTGTATATCTGTAAATTTGAACCGTAATAAACATCGAGCAAGAGTCCAGTTATGACCGATATGATCACACTGAATGAAGAAGGCATGGAACAGGTTGCATTACGCAATTTTGTCGAACAGTCGTATTTGAATTATTCCATGTATGTCATTAATGACAGAGCCCTGCCGCATATTGGTGATGGTCTGAAACCGGTTCAGCGCCGGATTATCTACGCCATGTCAGAGCTGGGATTGAAAGCCAGTTCAAAATATAAGAAATCAGCACGCACCATTGGTGATGTAATTGGTAAGTTTCATCCACATGGCGATTCAGCCTGCTATGAGGCAATGGTACTTATGGCTCAGCCTTTTGCCTATCGCTACCCGATTGTAGATGGTCAGGGCAATTGGGGTTCAGCCGATGATCCGAAGTCGTTTGCGGCCATGCGCTACACCGAATCCCGTTTGCGTCATTATGCGGAAGTACTATTGGCTGAGCTTGGCCAGGATACGGTTGACTGGAAACTCAACTTTGATGGAGAGCTGGAAGAGCCGGTTATTCTGCCGGCACGTTTACCCAATGTCTTGTTAAATGGCGGAAGTGGTATTGCTGTTGGTATGGCGACAGATATTCCGCCACATAATCTGAGAGAAGTCGCCGATGCCTGTATCTTTATGTTGGATAATCCCAAAGCCAGCACTGCTGAATTATGCAAGATCATCCAGGGGCCGGATTTTCCGACTAATGCGGAAATTATTACACCTGAAGCAGATATTCAGGAGCTCTATGAGACAGGCAGGGGCATGGTGAAATGCCGTGCGGTCTACCATAAAGAAAATGCTGATATTGTAATCAGCGCACTGCCTTATCAGGTCTCTGGCGCTAAAGTGCTCGAACAAATAGCAGCCCAGATGCAGAAGAAAAAACTGCCCATGATTGTTGATTTGAGAGATGAATCCGATCATGAAAATCCCACGAGAATCGTGATCGAGCCTCGTTCAAACAGAGTCGACGTCGATGCAGTAATGGCGCATCTTTTTTCGACAACAGACCTGGAAAAAAACTACCGGGTGAATTTCAACATGATCGGTGTCGATGGTAGGCCTCAGGTAAAAACCCTGGATGTTTTGCTGAAAGAATGGCTGGCATTTCGAATTGCCACAGTTACCCGTCGGCTTAGATACAGGCTAGAAAAAATCAATGCCAGGATGCACATCCTGGATGCTTTATTAATCGCGTTTCTGAATATTGATGAAGTTATCGAAATTATTCGTACTGAAGACAAGCCCAAGGAAGTGCTGATTAAACGATTTAAATTAACTGATATTCAGGCAGAAGCTATTTTAGATTTAAAGCTGCGCAATTTAGCCAAACTGGAAGAAATTAAAATTAAAACTGAACAGTCAGAGTTGGCTGAAGAAAGAAAAGGCCTGGAGGAAACCTTAAACTCTAAAGCCAGATTAAAGACGCTGATTAAAAAAGAAATCAAAGAAGATGCAGAAGCTTTTGGCGATGAACGTCGCTCCAACCTTGTGGTGCGTGAAGAAGCACAGGCATTTAGTGAAACAGAATTAATCGGGTCAGAACCGATAACGGTTGTAATTTCTGAAGCCGGCTGGGTGCGTGCAGCAAAAGGTCATGACCTTGATCCTGAGAGTCTGGCCTACAAGTCAGGTGATAAATTAAAGTTTGCCGCGAAAGGTAAAAGTAATCAAAGTGCAGTGTTTCTGGATTCAACAGGAAGGGCCTATACGATCCCTGCTCATACTTTGCCTTCAGCCCGCGGACAAGGTGAACCTCTGACGGGTCGTGTTAATCCACTATCCGGAGCTTCTTTTGAAGGCTTACTGATTGGCGAAATATCCAGCTATTATTTAGTAGCTAGCGACGCAGGGTATGGGTTTATTACTAAAATGGAGAATTTTCTCAGTAAAAACCGTTCAGGCAAAGCAGTGCTAAAAGTTCCCAAAGGAGGCAAAGTGTTAGCCCCGGCACCAATTGCTGATATCAAAGAGAGTGAAGTTGTCAGTATTAGCAATGAAGGCAGAATGCTTATGTTCAAGTTGAAAGACTTACCCGAACTGGCAAAAGGTAAAGGCAATAAAATTATTAATATTCCGTCTGCCAGAGTAGCTGAAAGAATAGAGTTTGTTGTTGCTATCGCTGTAATGACAGCTAACCAGCGCCTTTTTATCTATTCAGGTAAACGTCATATTAGTCTGGGAATGCAGGATCTTGAGCATTATCGGGGAGAGAGAGGCAGGCGCGGCAATAAATTACCCAGAGGGTTCCAAAAAGTCGATAAGGTTGAAGTGCAAGACTAAAAGCCTGCATTTTAGCTTAATTAAACGATAGTAAATTAATATCATACTGATATTAAATTTTTCATTAAGAACTTCAAGATGAAGTTTGTCGATATCAATATGGCTTAGTGAGTCAGATTCCAAAGGGCCGGTCTTATAGTTTGAGTAGCAGCGTTCCTGTATTTTCACATGTCGGTGAGCATTATTCACATAATCCAATGCTTGTTGAGCGGATTGGAAGAGCTTGAAGCTTAAACACTTATTAAGCATTAAGCTGACACCTTCTAGAAAATCAGGGTCGTCGTCCAATAAAATTACCTGGGTAGGAAAATAAAAAGGGTGTCCTACGCTGATCGTATCATCTGCCATGATTAATCTTCATCTTCATTGTCTTCCGGTAATATGTGCTGCGACTGCTTTTGTATTAAATCTGTATAGGTTCCCATTTCAGGATCCAATAAATAAGCCATAAAAGACATGTTATCAGTGGGCATTGTGATTTCAAAACTATCAGAGGTTTGCAATCGTTTATCAGCACCTGCCTGTGTGTAAGTCGTCTCACTGATTAGAAGCTGGCCGGATCGGCTTTGTTTGCAAAGGAAAAAACTGGTTTCCAATGATTTTCCTAATATAGTCTGTGCTTTTTTGTCATCAGCATTAATTGAGAAAAAGGTTTCGCCACTGTGAATGGCAAGTTTAAATTGTAAAGCCTGTGCTTTTTTTGCATGGTGGATCTGGCTTAACTTCTGCATAAGTTTTAAAAATAATTGTGCACAGCATACAGCATTAAAGCTGTGTTCTTCACCACAGCTAATTGTATCGAAAGAGACCAGGGCTGAATCACCGTTAAAGCGTTGTAGTGAACCACCATAGAGTTTAGCGGCTTGCTTCAGATAGAAATTATATTCATTCAATAACTTTGATAAGGTGCTGGGATGTAATAGTTCAATCGCAGTATTTACATTGACCACTTTAATAACAAGCAAGCTTGCCATTACCTTACTTGAGGGTTCAACCACTGAGTCATTACTGCTTAAGCCTGATAGGCTCAGTTGATGAGTGCGATTTTCCTGATATTTTTCCAATAAGGTTTTACAGGCAACTTGCAAGTCTGTGATTTCATCCTGCCTGTAACTGTCAATTTCTAAAGAACTCTCATCTGCTTCCTTGAAGGTCCTAACAATAGTCGCTAAAGGCTGTGTGATATGTGAAGCGAGAGCAAAAGCGCCAGTGAGGGCTAATAGCAGCCCGAAAATTATTACGCTCCAGAATAGCAGTTGAATGTTATTCATCTCTGCATTCAGATTATTAGCATTCAATTCCAGTAATACCGATCCGGCGACGGCATTTTGTAAAGTGATGTCAGCGCTGTAACTGGAACTAATCAAATTATTTGCAGTATTTTCTCCGGCACGCGCCAGAATATTATTATCGACATCAAAAACAGTAACCCGACTGATGCTGTCACTACTTGCCAGTTGGCTGATAACAACATTCAAGCCTAATAAATCATTAGCCAGAACCAGCTCTATGACGGAGTTCGCTGCCTGTTGAGTTAGCGTTGCCCCCAATTCATCTGCTTGTAACTGCAGATTGGCCTTAAAATTATTGATAGTAAGTAGCCACAATGCACTTAGTGTTAAAACCAGCATGCTGCTGAAACAGAGGGCTATTTTGTATTTCAGCGCTAGTTTTTTTAATAAGGGTAGGTGCATAGTCTCGGGATATGATCAGTATAGATAGAGATATAGGCTTACAGTGCTTGCTTGTGTGTCTGGGAGCTTAAAGTCAGCTCATGGTTTTGAATAAACGCATAATTCATGGTTTGTCTTGGCCGTTGCAGGCAATAGCCTTGTATAAAATCTGCGCCAAGCCTACATAAAGTAGACAGGATTGAAAAATCCTCTACTTGCGGCACGGCTACCTTGTAATTCCTGTTATGCAAATCGGTAAACAAGCTTTTTAGTTCATTTTGCTGGTAGGGATTATAGGTAATATCCCTTACCAGACTTTTGTCTAGTTTAACGTAAACTGGCTTAATATCATCTAGATAGTGAAGCAGATTTACAGTGCATCCATAATGGCAAACGATAGTGCCAATTCCCAGCTCTTTAAGCCCATTGCTGAAATTTGAACAATACTCTGGATTGTTACAGATTTGGTTCTCGCTAATCTGGAACAGCAGCTTATCTGTGGTGATATCTCTGGATTGTATAGTCTCGCTTAGCCAGGGTAAAAAAGTCTTGCTGAGCAAAGTATCAGGAGTAAGGTTAATAATAAGACGCACATAAGTAGCTTCTGTCTTGTGCAGGGAAGACAGCGCCATAGCTACAACAATTTTGTCCAAATCTTCACCCAGGCCATTGAGGTTGATTAATGGCAAAAAGTCAGAGGGCGGCATGTCATTGCTCTCTTCATCCAACATGCGGCTTAACACTTCATAGTCACGAAACTTTTCATCTCTAAGTCCGAGTATGGGCTGGAACAGCAATTTAATACGCTGTTCCTCAAGTGCCAGCTTAATATAGGCAGCCAGCGCATCAATGTCCTGCCTGTGTGAGGATTCTGATTGAGGCTCGCCTATATTGGGTATTCCCTTATGCAGATTGACCCTGGCTTTTTTCAGTAGATCTTCTGCATCAAGCGCATTCTCATTGATACTGGCGATTCCGATTGAGCAGCTTAGCTGTAGGCTGGGCAAGGCAGTAGTCGTAATGTGGTTATTTATTTTGCTTTTTATAAAGTTGGCAAGTTCAATTGAATCAGCTAATTTACAGTTATCTATCAATAAGCCAAATTGATAAGCCTCAAGACGCGCTGCTGCAAATTTTTTCTGGATGGATTTATTTAAAAAAGCAGCAATGTCATTTAAAACCTGGTTGGCTTTACCAATACCAATGGTTGATTTGATATCCAGAAATTCATTAACCTGAACGATCAATAAAGAAGAAGGCTGTTGCTGTTTTATCGCTTTAGCGATAGACAGCTCAATTTTTTCCAGGAAGAAGTCTCTATTGTAGAGACGAGTCAGTAAATCCTGATTTTTAGTTGTTTCAAGCATAGTGGAATAGGCGGGGTTTCCACTGGCAGGTTTTACAATTAGCTGTAAACAAGCCTGGCCATTGTAGCTAACAGGAATAAAGCTTAGCTCCAGTTCGGGGTAAGCGAGGCCAGCATGTTTATTTTTTTCATCAAGCCGCAAAGTGAGCTTGAATTCTTTTTCTATTTTTATACTTAAGCTTTTTTAATTGCTCCCTGCTGTTGCCTTTAAATAAATCAAGCAATGGGCTCTGTTGCAGGGAACCGGAATCTTTGCCAGAAAATATCTGAGCGTAACTTTTATTGCAATAAAGATGCATGCCTTCCTGAATGTAAGCCAGTGTAGAGCTTGATGCATCCATAAGGGATTGATGGCGCTTTTCCAGTTCCTTGAAATCAAGCTGTAGCAGACGGTGACTATGTTTGAGTCGACGAATGCCAACTTCCCGTTTAATTACTGTTGCTATCTGAACTTTCTGATGAAGGGATAAGCATTCCTGAATATCAGATTGAAATAATTTTGCAGTGTCGACCT
>Ga0255761_10006224_pt1 | contig 10310 bp, 9 predicted proteins | sample 071ome_29_FD_179961 | JGI IMG/M metagenome (GOLD analysis project Ga0255761, IMG submission 179961) | Coastal salt marsh microbial communities from the Groves Creek Marsh, Skidaway Island, Georgia - 071407BT metaG (version 2) | ecosystem: Environmental > Aquatic > Marine > Intertidal zone > Salt... | reverse complement strand
AAAAATTACTAAAAAAAAAAATACTAAAAAAACTATTACTAAAAAAAAACTAAATAAAAATAATTTAAATAAAATAAATAATAATATTGATTTAAAAAATATGATAAATAATTACTATACAAATATAGATAAAAATTTTAATTTAATAAAAGATGAAATTCAAACAAATTTAAATAAAATTATTACAGAAAATGATGATTTAATTTTTTTTAGAAACGAATTTAAAGAAATTAAAAATGAAATTAATGAAACAAAAAATTTAATTAATTTTCAAATTAATTTTTTAAATAATATGATTTATATTTTAACTCAAAATAATTATTATAAATTAAATAAATGTGAAAGTTATATTTGTAAAAACTTTAATTATTATAATAGACCTACAGGCACTTATAATAAAATTGAAAATAAATATCTATGTCATTTATGTAATTACTAATTAATTAATTAATTTATTTATTAATAAATAATAAAAATGATGTTTGATTTAAAAACAAATAATTTAATACATATTTTTATTCAAGGATTATTATTAACTTATATTGGATATATGAAAAATAAAACACACAAATATGTTTTCTATTTGTTAGGTTTAATCGCTTTAACTATACCTGCTGTTGTTCATCTTCCAAATTTTCAATTAAATTACTGGAATATGATTGTGTGGCTACATTATATAGGTATAATGCCATTGCTATTGTATATAGCATATAAACAAAAATTATCAAAGGATTCATATCAGAATTTATTTATTTTTGGTATAATTATTATTATTTATCATAGTTATAAATACTATTCAAGATTATAATTTTATAAATTATTTTAATTATCTAATTTTATAAATAATTTTAATTATCTAAAATAAAAAAAAATTTGATTTGATAATTTTAAATAATTTTTTTATTATTTTTATTAATATTTTTAATAAATTAGATTTAAAGATAAATTAATTAATTAAATTGTATATTAATTAATTAATTATTAAATAATTTTATAAATATGAATGACCAAATCATAGATAGAATAATAACAATGAATAAAATTGATATTTATAATATTCAAGAAAAAGATAAAATTTTAATTTATAATGTAATGAAATACATAAATAATATTTATATTAATTTTAAATATATTGAAGACAGAATAGAACTTTTAAAGAAAAATATAGATACTTTAGAAAAATTAAAAAAAATACCACAAATGAAACAAAGAAGTCTTGAATGGTATGAAGCAAGAAAAAATATGATTACTGCAAGTGATATGGCTGAAGCACTTAATAAAGGTAAATTTGGAACACAAAAAAATTTAATTATTAAAAAAGTAACAAATTTAGTTAATGTTAGTGATTTAAATAAAAATAATAACAAAAAAGAATATATTGCTCCTTTGCAATGGGGTATTAAATACGAAGATGTTGCTTGCAATATATATAAATTAAAAAATTATGTTGATGTTAATGAGTTTGGTCTTTTAAAACATCATAATAAAGATATTACTTATTTTGGAGCATCTCCAGACGGAATATCTGAATTAGGTATTATGTTAGAAATTAAATGTCCATATAAAAGAAAAATAGACGGTAAAATTCCCGAACAATATTATTATCAAATTCAAGGACAGTTAGATGTGTGTAATTTAGATGAATGTGACTATCTTGAGTGTAAATTTGTTGAATATAACAGTGAAATTGATTTTTTAAATGATAGGACTCATCACGAGTTAACATTAGAAAATATAAATAGTTTTACTCAAGATTATAGAGAAAAAGGAATAATAATTTGCTATAAAAATGTAGACGAAGACAAAATGGATTATAAATATTTATATAGTAATTTAAAAGACACAGAAGAAGATATGATTAGCTGGAAAAAAAATCAGATTAAAAAGTTTGATATAGATATAGATTACGAAATAAATTATTGGAAATTAGACACATATGAAGTACAACGAGTTAAAAAAGATAAAAAATTTATAAAAGAAAAATTACAACAAGTTAAAAAAGTATGGGATAAAATTTTATACTATTCTAATATAAATAATATTGAAGATTATAAAAAAGATATATTATTATCTAAAAAATCAAAAATTATTGATTTTAATCAAAATAAAAATAATGATTTTAATAATATTGGTTTCATCAATACCTTCTCTATCATAGATGATAATTAAATTATTTAAATAATTTAAATAAATTTTTAATTAATTATTTTTTAAATTATTTTAAAATTTTTATTTAAAATTTTTATTTAAAATTTTTATTTAAAATTTTTATTTAAAATTTTATAGATAATAATTATATAGAGAAAATTTGATTAATTTAATTTAATTAATTTTTTTATTTAACAAATAAATAAAACAAGTAAAAAAATATAAAATATATTTCTAATATTAATTAAATTGTTAAAATGCACGTAATTAAAAGAAACGGAGATAAAGAAGAAGTTAGTTTTGATAAAATTTTATTTCGTTTAAAAAAAGTATCTAACGATTTAAATGTAAATATTCATGAAATAGCACAAACTGTATGTTCAAGAATTCACGATGGAGTTAAAACATTTGAATTAGATGATTTTGCTGCTCAATTGTGTTCATCTATGATTTTAGAACATCCTGATTACGGAATTTTAGGTTCTCGTCTTATAATATCTAATCATCAAAAACAAACTTCTCCTTCATTCTCTGAAACTATTAATCAATTATACGATAATTATGATTTTGAAAATAATCATTATCCTTTAGTATCCAAAGAATTATATGATATTGTACAAGAAAACAAAGAAAAACTTAATTCTTATATTGATTATGAAAGAGATTTTTTAATTGATTATTTTGGATTTAAAACATTAGAAAGAGCATATCTTCTACGCAAAAATGATAAAATACTCGAAAGGCCACAGCATATGTGGATGCGTGTTGCTATAGGCATACACGGATATGATATTAAAGATGCTCTTGAAACATACGATTATCTTTCTCAAAAATTTTTTACTCACGCATCACCAACACTGTTTAATGCAGGAACAAGAAGACCTCAAATGTCATCCTGTTTTCTTCTTGATGTTGAAGATTCTATAAAAGGTATATATGAAAATCTTACTGATTGTGCTCAAATATCTAAATATGCTGGAGGTATAGGACTCAATGTACACGATATACGTTCTAAAAATAGTGTTATACGTGGTACTAACGGTTCAACCGATGGTATTATACCAATGCTAAGAGTTTATAACGCAACTGCAAGATATGTTAATCAAAGTTCTAAACGTTTAGGTTCTATTGCAATTTATATAGAACCGTGGCACGGTGATATTATGGAATGGTTAGATTTACGTAAAAATCATGGCGCTGAAGAAGAAAGAGCACGTGATTTGTTCTATGCATTATGGATACCTGACTTATTTATGAAAAGAGTTAAAAACAATGAAAAATGGTCTTTAATGTGTCCCGATATTTGTAAAGGACTTTCTACTGCATACGGTGATGATTTTGAAGAATTATATGAATCTTATGAAAAAGAAGGTAAATATTTAAAACAAGTTGATGCACAAAAAATATGGTTTAAAATACTTGAAGCACAAATTGAAACCGGTACACCATATATGCTTTATAAAGATGCTGTTAATATTAAAAGTAATCAAAAAAATATTGGAACTATTAAATCTAGTAATTTATGTTGTGAAATCTTAGAATTTACTTCACCTGAAGAAATCGCTGTATGCAATCTAGCATCTATATGTCTTCCAATGTTCGTAGAAAACAACGAACAAGGAGAACCATTCTATAACTTTGAAAAATTACACAAAATTGTTAAAATTATTACAAAAAACTTAAATAAAATTATTGATAAAAACTTTTATCCTGTTGATAAAGCATATAATTCAAATATGAAACATAGACCTATCGGTATTGGTGTACAAGGTTTAGCAGATACCTTCTTTAAAATGAGATATCCTTTTACATCAGATAAAGCAAAACAATTAAATAAAGAAATATTTGAATGTATATATCATGGTTCATTAGAAAGCTCTATGGAATTAAGCAAAAAAAGAAAAATTGCTTATAATGAAATTAAATTATTAGAAAGTGAATTTTTAACAAAACATTTATCAAGTTTTAATAATGAAGATGAATATATTACTTGGTATAATCAATCTGTTGATAAAATTAAAGAAAACAAAAATTTTATTAATTTTTATAAAGATGAAAAAGAAAAATTAGATGGTAATTATATAGGTGCATATTCTACTTTTATGGGTAGCCCTCTCAGTCAAGGTTTATTTCAATTTGATTTATGGCATAAATCACCTGTTACTAACAGATATGACTGGAACAAATTAAAAACTGAAATATTAAATCATGGTGTTCGTAATAGTCTATTAGTTGCACCTATGCCTACTGCATCTACTTCTCAAATTATGGGAAATAATGAAGCATTCGAAGCAATCACCTCTAATTTATATAAAAGAAAAACATTAGCAGGTGAATTTATATTAATTAATAAATTCTTAATTAATGATTTAATTAAAATTAATTTATGGAATAAAGATATTAAAGAAAAAATTATGATTAATGAAGGCTCTATACAAAACATAGAAGAAATACCAAACGATATTAAAGAACTATACAAAACAGTATGGGAAATTAAACAAAAAGACATTATTGATATGGCTGCTGATAGAGGGGTTTTTGTAGACCAAACACAATCTATGAATTTATTTGTTGCTGAACCAACACCAAATATTCTTACTAAAATGCATTTCTATGCTTGGCAAAAAGGATTGAAAACTGGAATGTATTATTTAAGAACAAAACCTAAAGCAACTACACAACAATTTACAATTGACCCTAAAAAATCTAAATCAAATGTTAAAAGGGTTAAAACTACACAACCTCAAGAACCCGAAGAATGTCTCAGTTGTGGTGCATAAATTATATAATTTTATATATATATAAATTAAAAAAAATTAAAAATATATTATAAAATTTTAATATTATTCTTTTTATAAATTTCTTTTTCAAATTTAAAATTGTGTTTCATATTTTTATAATATTTATTATCAAAATAAAATCCAACTAAATTTATTTTTCTATTATAAAATATAGATTTATTATTATTTATTTCTTTTAAAATATAATTAAAAACTATAAAACCTGTTGAAGGTATTTGATTTATAGGATAGTTAATATTTTTTAATATTTTATTTAAATAATTACTATTTATTAATTCTTTATTGTCTTTAAAATTATGATATAAATTAAGATCATAATCTTGGTCATTAATAAAATAAACAATTTTAAATTGATTATTAAATGTTTTTTTATATTTTGTAAAAGTATTATTTTGTGACCTTAAAAATAAAAATTTTTTAGATTTAGATTTATTAAAATTTTTTTTCCAATATTGATGATTCATAAAAATCACTATATCATTTTCTTCTATATTTTTAAAAATTAATTTATCTATTTTTTCATTATTTGATATTATATATATTGACATTTATTTAATTTAAACAAAAATATATATTTTTACTAAAATTAAAACATTTTTAATTTTCTTATTTTTTTTATTATTTTGAATTTTTAAAGATTTAAAGTAGTTTTACCACCATTATTTACTAACATTTCTGTTAAACTATCTGCATCTATATTTTCTGTTATATCCGAACCTGTTATAGCACTAAATGTTTCAATATTATCATCATTATTTAATTCATTCAATAAACTATCTATATTATCTGGTTGTTTCATTTGTTGTTGTCCTTGTCGTGGAATTTGACCACCGCCTCCACCGCCTCCTCCTCCACCTTGATTAAACATATTTGAAAACATACCTGCTAAACCCGTTTGGTCATTACCATTATCTGCCATCGATTTAGCAGTTGCTCCAGCAAATTGTCTCATTAAATCAGGATTTTGTTTCATTACTTGGTCTAAACCTGGTAAAGAAGACTTAAACATTGTATTTGTTAAATGGAACATAAATGCACTCCCTGCTAAACTCATTAAAAGTCTAAGTTCAGGTGCCATCTTACCAGAACCCTTGTATTTTTCGTGTAATTCTTCAAATATATCATCATAATCATTTATATTTTCGTGTACATTCTCTGACCATCCGTCTAATCTTGCGTTTATAGGGTCAAACTTTGAATTTAAAAACTCTATACCTGTTACACACGCTATTAATGCTTTTCTTTGAAATTTAACACTCGCATCTGTTGTTCTATCTCTTTCTATCTTTTGTAAATCTGCACGCATCTCGTCTAAATCTGAATGAAGTGTATATTTCTTCGGTAATTTAACACCTTTTTTTTCTAATCTATCAAATTGATACAAAATATCTCTTTTCATATTCATTATTTCTTCTTGTGTTGGACCACTTTTATAAAAATTATTTCTATTAAATTGTGTATCATTGTTTTCATTTACTCTCTCCTTTTCTACATTATTTTCATTCATAAAATTATTATTATTTACATTAAAATCATCATTGTCTTCTGATGAATTATCTGAAAAAATATTTACATTATGATTTATATTATCTGTATTATTATTAAAACCATTATTATCATTTTCATTCAAACTAGAAATATCCGATACATCATCCATATTTATATTAGATGAATTAAATAAAGGACTTTTCATTTTTTTATTATTCAATATTAAATCTAAACCATCATCCGGTACCTCCTCATTATTCATCATACCTCCACCACTATTTACATTTAAATCTGGTTGATAACTATTATTTACGTCAGGTATATTTGGTAATAAATCCATTTTATTAAAAATTTAAGAGAAACTTTAAATAATTTATTAACGCAAATTTATTTATTTTTTTTTACGCATTAACATTTAAACGCTGAAGAAATTATCATTACTGATAAAACACCTATTAATAAACTATAATGATATGAAAATTGCATTGTTCTATAAACTTTTAACCATTCTATTCTTTGTTTATCATCTAAATGTAATACCATCCAGTCGGTTTTTGGAGATAATATATAATAAAAATAATGAGTTAAAAACATTATAGATGATGTTAAACAAATTACTAAACCTTTACTTATTTTTTTCAAATTATAATTAAATACTATAAATACTAGTGATAATAATAAACCTAATAAATAACCATTTAATGATATATTTTTTCTTTCATTAACAATATTATTATATTTATTTAATTGTTCTTTGTTTAATAAATTAACATAATCTTTAAAAATTTTTTGTTTATCTATAATTAATGTCATAAATATTGTTGCAAAAATAAATACTAAACCTACTGCACAACTTTTTAAACAAATCATTTATTTTTTTATTATTTTTTTTTATTTAATTTTAATTAATTAAAATGAACAGTAATACAAGAGAAAGTGTAGTTAATGAATTAAATACAGAAGAGAATATTAATTTTAATGATTTTAAAAGAGTCTCTAATATAATAATATTAATATTAGTGACAATATTTACTATTAATTATAAATTACCATTAATATATATAGTAAAATTTTTGATGAATAAAATAGTGAATGATATATTGAAATATGGTATATTTAAAAACATAATAGGAGATGGTTTGCCAAAACCAGAAGATAATTTATTAATTAAATTATTAAAAAAAATAACAGGTAGAGGTATAAGACCGGATGGAGCTACAAATTGTTCTAATTTTAGAGATAATTTTTTTAATAAAAATATTGTAACAAAATTAGCTACATCATATGGGTTTCCTAGTGGACATTCACAAACCGCTGGATATTTTGCTATGTTTATAATTTTATTACATTTTAAACTAACATCCAATTTTGATTATGAAAATAATAATATTTTATTAAAAAACAAAATTAATTTAATTATTAATAATTTTTATATTAATATTAAAAAACCTATTACAATTATTTCATTAATTTTAATTTTATATTCTTTATATATACCTTTTACAAGGGTACAATTAAATTGTCATACAGTACAACAGGTTATATTTGGTTATTTGTTTGGTTTATTAACATTTATATTAATTGAATATATATTTACTAAATTATTTAATGTTAAAAATTTATTAATTTAAATTTTTTAATTAGTTATTTTATTTTGTGATTCATTATAAACTTTTCTATTAACTTTTTTGTATACTTTTTCTTTTAATTTTGAGTCTTTTTTAACATCATATCTATAATCGTACCAATTATCTAATTTATCTTCATCGTCTTCATCATCTTCATCGTCTTCATTATCACTATTATCATCTTCGTCACTATTGGTGTCATCGTTGTAGTCGATGATATTATCAATGATGTCAATACTTTTATCTATTAGATTTGGTATTAATATATTTTTTTCTATTTTATTCCATTTACCGCCTGTAATATAATCCATATAGGGTCCTAATAGATTGGTTATTTTAATGTTTCTATTTTCAGGATGTTCTTTATTAAAATGTACATTTTCTAAATATTTAGAGATAGAATTAACGGGGTTTTCAATACATTTTTTAATAAAATTTTCATCTTTTAATAAATATTCTATGTTTTCTTCACCAAAATTATTTACAATAATTATATTTTGGTCTCTTCCAATAGTTGTTAAATTACTATTATTATTATTTCCATTTACGACTAGTTTATTATGTGCTTCTTGTAATTGTGCTTTTTCTAATATTAATTGTTCTACTTGTTTTTCTAATTCCTTTCTTTTTATTACTTCTTTATCTAGTTCTGTCTCAAGTTTAGAAATAGTTTTTTTCTCAATAATAATAGGATTAACTGAACATTTTTTTTTATGTTTACATTTACCAACAGCAGATTTATACTGTTTGCCACAATTCTCGCACTTATAACATCCTTTTTTTACTTTATATTTCTCTTTTAGTTCTTCTATAGATATATCATTTAAAATTGGTTTACATAATTTTTTATTATAAAAATGTCTTCTTAGATTAGTCATATTAGAAAAAGTTTTACTACATCTATCACATTGTATAATATTTAGTTCATTTTGTTTAATAATTTCTTCATATTTAGACATTTATATAATAAAAATAATTAATTTTTAAGTAATTTGTTTAATAATATGTTCATTTTATTTAATAATATATTGAATTGAATAAATAATTAACCATTTTAACAGAGAGAGAGAGTGTATAAAAATATTTTAATAAAAATTATTTTTGTAATGATATTAAAATAATATATTAAATTTTTATATTAAATTTTTATAAATTAAAATATATAATTACCCTTATAAATTAGGGTAATTTATTATCATATTAGGTAATAAAATTATTTAAAAAATAATATTTATAATATAATACGTGATAATTCCATAAAAATATTGACGAGAAAAATAATATATTAAGAATGTTAAATTTAAAAAAAAAATGTAAAACAATGACATCTGCAAATAAGTATATTAGTAGTATTTTAAATAAATATAATGAAGATGTTAATATAATAAATGAATATATATTTGAAATAATTAAATATCATCCAACTAAAAAACTAGATAGGTCTAATATTGAATGGTTACAAATGAAAAAAAGACCTCCATATAATAATTTAGCATTATGTTATAAAGATAAATATACATCTAAAATAGATGATATATCTTGGAAATTGTGTATTAGAAATTTATATGATAAATATGATAATAGCAAAGAAAAAATAAATAATATAAAATCAGCATTTAGAAATGAAAGTCATTTTGGAAGTAAAAAAATATATTATATAGAACATACTAAAAATAAAGATAATAAATTTTTAGGTGTTTGTGAAAATTGTAATGTAGAAACTACTAATATTACTATAGATCATTATCCAGTCCCCTATAAAAAGATATTTGAAAATTTTATTTCTAATAATGAAATATTATTAAATATTATTAATGTAATTGAAAATAATAATAATGAATTAAGATTAAAAGATAGAGATTTAGCATTAATATGGTTACAATATCATGATTCTAACTCAAAATATAGATTATTATGTAAATCTTGTAATAGTCGCTTTGGTTCATATAATTATTAATAAATAACTTTTAATATATTATTTAATACATTTATTATAATATATAACTTTTAATTTTATTGTTTAATAATTTGTCCAATATTTTATTATTTTTAAGTAATTTGTTTAATAATATGTTCATTTTATTTAATAATATATTGAATTGAATAAATAATTAACCATTTTAACAGAGAAAGAGAGTGTGTAAAAATATTTTAACAAAAATTATTTTTTGTTAAAATATTTTAATAAAAATTATTTTTTGTAATAATATTAATTATATTATTCTATTATTAATTTTTTTATTTG
>Ga0255761_10006220_pt1 | contig 10314 bp, 2 predicted proteins | sample 071ome_29_FD_179961 | JGI IMG/M metagenome (GOLD analysis project Ga0255761, IMG submission 179961) | Coastal salt marsh microbial communities from the Groves Creek Marsh, Skidaway Island, Georgia - 071407BT metaG (version 2) | ecosystem: Environmental > Aquatic > Marine > Intertidal zone > Salt... | reverse complement strand
AAGTAAAATGGCAAGCACACTAAAAAACTTTGACAGCACTGGTGGTCTTTCAATAGATACCGTAACTGTTGTAGATGAAAACAAAAATTTCAAGAATGTCAATTCTTTAGAAATCAAAAACTCATTTTTTGATGAAGCTAGAACAACAAATTATGTTCTAACTGGTCAAGATACTGCCATCTTGACGATCAACGATGTTTTAGGATCTATTGTCCTCAGAGCAAGCAGTCTCAATTTTATCAATACACATGTTGCTGCAGTAAACTCCACTGGTGTAGGTGTATTGACATTAAAATTAGAAAGTGCTGTTAGTTGTGATAATGTAGGTGTAATATCAGAGTTATCTACAATGAGAACCATTATTAGAGATGGTGTCCCTTCTGGAGAAAACTGGGATATTGATTTGTATACTGGTGGTGCTGCTTTCAACTTTAGTTATACAACTACAAAAGCAGGAACTGGAGCGGTTGTTAAGTGGTTTGCATCTGTTCAGGTAGTTAGTATCGACTGGACCTGATGCTAAATAGATAAAGGAATATTTTGCGGCTGAGGCTAGGATCTAATGAGTTTTCAGATAAATTCAGATAGAGAAAGAATTACTGGTGCTAAGACAAGCATTCTTGGCACAGATGAAGTAACTATTCGTTCTGGCGATGGAAATTTCGAAACTGAAATTTTTAGAGCGCAGTTAGATCCAGTAACTCGATTGCCACGTATTGGTATTAACAGATCTGGAAACAGAGTTGAAAGTATTGTTGTAACCAATGGTGGTTCTGGATATACACAGCAACCAACAGTAAACATTGATCCACCTCCAGCTGGTGGTCAGCAGGCATTTGCTAGTGCTCAATTTTCCAATGGTGTTGTCACTGGTATTCTTGTCAACGATAGTGGTAGTGGATACATTACTGCACCAGGAGTAACAATTACTGGTGGAAATGGAAACGGTGCTACCGCAACATCAAATCTCGACACTATTGATTTTGAACTTGATGTTAATGGTGCTATTAGAACATCAACTTCTATCATTTCAGATACTGCAAGAATTCTGAACATTGATATTGATAATGTTGTGACACCAGACCTTGTATTGAGAGGTCCAAACTTTAAAACTTACATGAACAATACTGGCACCGAATGGTTGCCAAGCACTAATATTGATGCTAACGAATATCGTTATTATGCTGGTAATGTTTACCAGACTTTAAATAGTGGAACAACTGCTAACCAAGCAAATCCACCACTGCATACCGATGGAATTGAATTGAACGGCAACGTTCAAATGAAGCATATTGGTATTCGTGTTGATAACCCCGATGCTTTTGCATACAACGAAACTGGTGATGCGGGTGTCTTCCCACGATCTATCACACCTCTACTAGGAGATAGATCAGATAAGATTGCAACTACAGAATACGTCCTTAATCTAGCAACGAATGACGTTGGTGGTCGTATCTATGTTTCTGAGCAAATTGGTAATGATGCCAATGACGGTCGCTCGGCAGTAAACCCAGTTAGAACTATTAAGAGAGCAGCACAACTGGCGTGGGCTACTCCTGGCGTAAAGGAATCACTTATTGTCTCTGGTGGCAACTACATCGAAGATAACCCAATTTCACTACCACCCGATTGTTCGGTTGTTGGTGACAACCTTCGTCTTGTAATTATCAGACCAAACAATCCAAGAAAACACATCTTTAAGTTTGGCGATAAGAACTATGTTATTGGCGTAACATATAGAGACTATGTTGATGCTGCCGATCGTTCAGTTCACACCTGGGATTATGCCATGGTGTTTGACGATAAGCAGAGAATGACATATGACGCTACCACTGGTGGCGACTTCCCTCTCAGCTTTCCAATTGGACACCAGATTTTTGGTCAACAAACATATAGATCAACCTTTGTATCCAACACTGGTTTAACAGCACTATCTGCTGGACAAGTTCTAGTTGGCGCAACTTCTTCCGCATTAGCAACTTCACTCACAGTTACATTTGATGAGACTGATACCAATGTAGCCGATCACCATGTGACTGGCACAATGGACTTCAAAATTGATGCTGGTTCATTCTCATCTACTGACGTATTTAAATACGGTGGTGCAGGATCTAAATTGTATGCAAACGATATTGCATATGATCTTGGCGATATTGTTTGGACGCCAGATTATACTTATGAAGTAACTATTGCTGGCACTTCTCCTTCAGCTGGTGCTCCTACCCACTCTACTGGAGCTGTAACTCTAGGAACAGTTGAACTTACTTTTGTAAGAGAGACATATAGTTTCACATCACAAGACGTTATTTCAACTAGACCTGAAGGTGAAGTTGTATTTACTGGAGAAGATAACGAAACTGTTCTCCCTATTACAAGAATTGACTTCAGTCTTCAAGGCACATTTACTGACGGATTTGGAGATCCTACTGCAGGAATTTTTGGTCCAGAAGAAGATCTTGGTGGTATTGTTATCTACACAAACCAACTACTAGGTTTTGCAAATACTCACGATTATAAAGAAGGAGATGAAGTTTATCTTTCTGGCATTCCTAGTCCAGAAGGTGATGTTCTTAATGGTTATCAAAGAATTTACAAAGTCTTAGAAGACGCCGATGGTCGAGCAAGACGATTTGTTATTCCCAAAAAGATGCCAGCATCTGAAGGTTATGCAAATACTTCAGAGTATCTTCCTGGTGCAAATGCGTCTGTTAGATCTGCATCTAAGTCGGTTACACTATCTCTCTTAAACTCACCAAACGAGTTCCCTGTAGCAACTCCTCTTGCTAGAAGATATCAAGATGCTTCACTACAAATTAGAAACAACTTAGACTTTATCGCAGATGAAGTTGTAGGAAGAATTAACGAAGAGTTTGCTAAGTTCTATTATTCAGTATACGATGTTAACATTAATGGTGATGGTGATACTGAATTCAAGATTTATCTAGGAACTTCGACATATGCACACACATATGTTAGTGGCGGCACAGTAACATATGGTGGAACTGTATACAACATTATTAATTTTGATTGGGAGAACTTCACTACTGGAGTTGCTACGATTACATGTGCGCTAATGTCTCCTTCTCCTGCAGAAGATGACACTGTAAGAATTGATGATATCTTACTAAATTGCAGTCTTGGAGATAAAGAGTATCCAAGTTTCAGCATCCCTGTTAGCGACGACAAGTGCCGTAGAGACATCAAGCACTACCTCAATGCTATCTTAAGAGACCTAGAATTTGGTGGCAACTATAACGTCATCGATGCTGCTAAGAGATATGTTGAAGGAACACAGATTGGTCTTGTAGATACTGAGATCGTTCAGACAGTTCGTGCTTTAGAATAAGCAAGAGAACTCGCCATTTATGCAATGCGTAAGTGGAGAACTGGAGATGATGGTTATGGTTCAACATACGTTAAGAAGTATACACAACTATTCCCATATATTGATGCTACTGTCATCGATACAGACCCACAAACAGAACCAGAATCTTGTGCAAATGTAAGAGCTGCTATTGATACATTAGCATATCTCTTTGTCGATGTTGTTACCAATAACGCATCAGGAACATATCTAGATGCTGGTTATTTGATTGCAAGAAACAGACATCTCATTGCCGATGAAGCATACAAGAGAGCGATTGCACAGTATCCATCCCTAGCACTAACTGATGTTCAAGAGAGAAAGTGCCGTAGAGATATCAACTATGTTATTACTGGATTACTAAGAGACTTAGTTTTAGGTGGCAATGCTGGTATTGTTGGTGCTGCTGAAAGTTATTATTCTGGAACTGCTCTCGCTGGTATTCCTGCTGGTCAATTAGATGCCACTGTATACGCATTCCAGCAAGCAAGAGACTTATTCATCCAAGCGATGCGTAACTGGTCTGATGGAACGATTGCCGAAGTATCTCCACTAAGTGCTACTTATAACTCAACCACTGGTGAAGTAACGGTATCTTTCCCAGATCCCACAACTGCTCCAACTACTTCTGACAGAGTTGCATTCAAGGAAGGAGCACTAACATTTAACTGTGCATCTAACGGTGGTGGAGATCTAGCAAGTCCAGTAGAAGGAGATGCTAACTTTGGTAGAAGTCAACCCATTACCAATGTTTCATCTGCTGGTGGTGTGACAACTATCACATGTAACGTTGGAGATGCTGGCACTGCTGCTGGTGTTGCACACACATTCGTAAGCGCACTTGCTAACGGAACTATCCTCATTTATGATCCCGTAATTCCAGCAAACTCTACAATTCCAACGTTTGAAGACTGGAATATTCTAACATATGGTTCAAATCCACTATGTGCTAACGTAGAATCCACCATCACAACTGCGATGGCGTTGTTTGAGGATATTCTAGATGGATCGATTGTTCCTGGTGGAACTATCAGAACATATGGAACTCTATATGTTACAGATAATATAATCTCATATCCAACTGGAACACTTTATGATGCTGAGGGTAGGATCTTTACACCAAGATCTGATTATGATGATTATCCAATTATTGAAGCATCACCATATACTCAGAACTCTTCTGTTATCTCTTTCCTAGGTGGTAGTGGTGCTCTAATTGATGGATCTAGAGTTAAGCAACCAAACTGTCCAAAGCCTGGTCTTGAGGCAGATCAAAGCGCAACATTCCCCAACCAGGGTAAGTCAATGGTTGCTTCTGCATTCACCATTGTCTCCCAAGGTGGTAATTCTACTGGATATAGAATTACCAATGATGGATATGTTCAGTTGGTTTCTGTATTCTGTATTTTCTGTGCAGACGGTGTTATTGCCGAAAGTGGTGGTTATGCATCTATCACCAACTCTGCTACCAACTTTGGTGGTGCTGCTCTAAGAGCAACTGGATATAGAGATGAAGCATATATATTTGACTCTGGTAATGGCACAGGTACTGGTTTTGTAAGGGCAACAGTCTCTAGCATGGTTGCTACCATCACAAACAGAACTGAAGTCGCTGTTACTGGTCTTGGCAGAGCTCCACTTGAGCATTACATCTTCAAGATTGACGGATACGAACCAGAAGATCCAGATATCGAATACTTTATCGACAGCATTGATGCTACCAGTGTTTCTAACTCTGCTCCTTTTGCTGCAAGATTTATTCTTTCAGATGGAACTGGAACTGGACCCGCATCATTCAGAGATAAAGCAACTGGAACTATTGTTGATCCAATTAACCTCGTTGATTATCACCTTGCTAACTATGGTGGTGTTCCAACATTTGCTCTACACAGACCATCTATCGTTAACTCTTCTTCCCACACTTGGGAATTTGCTGGTTCTGGAACAGACTACAATGCGCTACCAGAGAACGGTGGCACCAAAGTAGAATCGCAGGAACAGGTTTCTGAAGGATATGGTCGTGTTTATGTCTCTGGTACTGATGAACTTGGAGACTTCAAGGTTGGAACGTTTGCACAGATTGAAAACAGAACTGGTAATATCACCTTTACTGGAACGGTTACCATCTCCGAAGTTGAATTCCTCAAACTGAAAGGTGGGGACGTTGTTGTTACTGGTTTCGATGCATCTTCTACTCTTGGAGGATCTGGTGCTTCTAACTCCAAATTACCAACACAAAAGGCAGTTAGAGACTTCATCACCAACAACCTTGGTGCATATCTAAACAAACCATATTCAACAAACCCAATCCCCAGAGCTCTGGTTGAACTTACAGATTCTGGTAAGATCTCAGAAGACCAACTTCCTGCAGTTAAACCATTTACTGTATATACAGTTGGCGATGAAACAGAAAGACTGGCGATTGAAGGTGCGCTCGCAGGTTCTATTGCTATTCAGCAAGATAATAACTCTTCCTGGATCCTTAATAATGACGTAGATAGTTTGTTTGTAACGTTTGACGTTGATCCAACCATTCAATTCACTCTTGGTGATATCTTCACTGGTGAGTTTAGAGATGATGGCGCAACTCCTGGATCTGGATCACGTATTCAAGCAACCGAATATAGAACTGGTGTTCTATATTCTATCACACTAACTGATCCTGGTTCTGGTTATGTTACGGCACCAACTATTACAATTACTGGTGGTAATCCTGGATCTGGTGCTGTTGCTGCTCAAGCATCTTGTACGATTGCTGGTGGCGAAGTTGTAACGATTACAATTGAACTCTTTAATGGATATTATGGTGGTAAAGGATATACCACACCACCTCAGATTACATTCTCAGCACCTCCTGGATCTGGAACAACTGCTCAAGCAGATGCTCTGATTGAAAGTAGATTGTATGGTGATATTGTCAACTCCATTAAAATGGCTGAGACTGATAGTATCCTAACAAGTGATACTCCAGCAGTAAGAGTTCCTATTGATAGAGTTGTCAATACATCTGCTTCCGATCTCAACAACTGGGTATCTCTGTCTGCACAAAGTATTGCTGCTAATGACATTACATCTGGTGTTATTTCAACTGCAAGACTTGCTGGTAACTCTGGTTCCGCAAACTCATTTACATTCCTGAGAGGAGATTCTTCTTTCGCTCTAGCAGTTCAATCAATCAAGGGTGCTGAAACAAGATACTTTGGAGCACTCTCATCTTCATCTCCAACCAACTCACAATCTCTTGAGTTCCCAGCTAGCGGCAACTACGTTATTGGACATCAAGTAGTTGAAAGGAATGGTATTCCTGCAGATACTTACATTAGTGCAGTATTAACAGAAGGAAATACCACTACCGTAACAATCGATCAGGCACTAACTGCAACACTGCCAGCTGGAACAGTTCTTGAATTTGATAGGGGTTCATCTCCTATGCTATTTGATGCATCGTATACTCAGGGTGAGTTTATTGATGACATTGTTATTGTTAATGGTGGATCTGGATATGCTTCCGATTTGGGTGGAAACAATACCTTTAATGGAGTAGAACTCTTTGGTCCACAAGGAACTGCTGGATCTGGATTAAAAGCAACTATTAAGGTTGAAGGTGGTGTAATTACAACTGTTATTGTTACTGATAGCGGATCTGGATATACCGATGACTTCACTTGCCTAACTCCAGCAATTCTTGGTAGCGGAACTGGTCTTTCACTTGCTGCTAAAGTATCTACTGTCAATAGAAATTATGCAAACGTTTCTATTGACGTTTCTAGAGCAGGCGGCGAAGGATCCACAATCAGCACCGATCCATATGGAACAGTTGGTGTTGTTAGACTGAAGAAATCTCAGTTTAATATTGGTGTAGACGGAAATGGTTCTGTAGAACTCAAGACTGGTATTGGTAGTGGTCTAAACGCAGACTTCCTCGATGATAGAGACGGTTTGTTCTATCAGACCGCAACCAACCAGTTGTATGGTGTTCTCCCTAGAGGAAGACTAGATGGTGATTATGATATCAGTATTACTGGCACCGCAGATGATGCTAAGATTTTGAATGTTGCTAATGACCAGAGCACTGCAACTGTTCAGCAATCACCAACTCTCTATATTGAGGGTATGTCTGCTGAGAGTAAATTTAATAATGCAAACATTACTGGATCTTCTACAAACTACTCTCTATATGCTGCTTGGCCAGAAGTTGGTCTAAATTCTGGTCAGACTGGTGGTAACGTAGGAAGACACTTCTTGGTGACTATGAGACCTGGCGGAACATCCGCTGATACTACATATGGTGGTCTTAAGCAATTGGCATTCTCCGATGATAATAGCATCGGAACAAACATGTATCTTCGTGGCACAGGATTTGGTGTTACGACATGGAAGGATTGGGCAAAAGTTTGGACTTCTTCAAACGACGGTGATGGTTCTGGATTGGATGCTGATAGATTAGATGGAAAGCAACTATCTTGGGTAACTGATGTAACTCATCACAACACAGGCACCATGTTTGATACAAGGTTGCCAGGTTTCATGAGTGCCAAAGTATTTGATGAAAAGATTGAAGTTGCAGAACCACTAGCAACATCACAGAATGCTGCACTCAATGGAAAGAAAGCATATAGAATTCTATTTGATGGAGTTCTTCTAGATGCTGCAGAATATGGAACCATTTTCACCAATGGAACTACTATCAACATGTATGACATCACTGGTGCTCAAGCACTAGGATCTCTATACATCGTCACAATGACGCCATATCCAGATGCAAATGATTCAACCAATAACTATTCCGAAATTATTGGTGTTCTTGTAACTGGTACAACAATTGATGGAAGTGTTCAGTTTGGTTTAGCAAACAGTCCCGCAACAACTAAGTATGCAAAGTGGACCGATTATTCACTAGCAGATTATAACACAGGTGTTGGTGCTACATTAGAGGTTGTTTCTGGAACTGCAAACCTCAAACTAGGTAAGAGAGTTGCTGGCAATACAGCAACTTCTCCTGGTATTTACTTTAGTTCTAGTGCTTCGCCAGCACCAAACTACAACTCCGCTATTGTAGCATCTGCTGGATCCACAACGGATGGAAGCGGACAACTGAACGTAATTGTTGGTGGAACTACCGCATTTACAGTTAACAGCAACCCAGTATATCACCAAGGTAATACAGTCTTTACAGATGGTATTGGGCAGTCAACATATAATGCTCAAGGTAATCTAACTCTTAGAAACGCAGTAATGCGTGATGAGACTGGTAGTTTTGAAGCACATAAGATTACTCTAGTAACTTACACAGATCCTAGTAATAATGTAATTCCTGGTCAGATTATTGGTGCAGCATCACTCAACGTCCTTAAGGCGGGTGATGACATGACAGGAACTCTCAACATCCTCAATTCTGGTGGTGCTGGAGATCCTACATCAGATCTATATGTTCAAGGTGATATTTCAACAGACCTTACAATGTCTGTTGGAACTGACCTCACAGTCGGAACTAATGTTCTATTTGTAGATCAGTCTGAAGGAAGTGTCAATATTGGCACTACAACCCACAGAACTGGTTATAAACTGCAAGTTAACACTGGATCAACTAATAATGCAGTAGCACTTCTAACTGGTGGAGCATCAAACCTTGGATCTATACTATCATTTGAGCACCAAGGTGGTGGCGGCAGAACTGAAGTAAATGGTAGATGGAGTATCGGTTTTGGTTCAGCAGAAAGTGATTTTGGTTCTACTGCACAGACCGTTGCTGCAACAGAAGGTCTATACTTCTGGCATCGTGATGACAGCACTGACACAAATAATGTTCCTCTAATCCTAAGAAGAGACAAAGAGGTTGTTGTAACTGGCAGTCTTGGTGTTGCTGGTCGTGCGGGAGCATATACATTAAGGGTTGCTGGTAATGCATATGTAGATACCAGTATCCAAATCAGCGATAATGCTAATAATGATGGTGCAACATTATTGTTCACAGGTGCTGATGGTGGAACCGCAGGTGATGCCGATGGTCTTTATAACTACAGACTTTCAAACCAGACAATTGGTGATGGCATCTTTGCTATCCAACCAAATATCTTTAGTGGCGCTGGCGCTGGCGCTACTGCATGGGACGCAACACCTGCCATTGCTATTCGCGGCAAGAAAGTTGCAATTAACTCAACTTCGTTTGCTGGAGTTGACACCACAACTACACCAGGAACAAACATCAATAGAAATTATCAATTGAATGTTGAGGGTGATGTTAATATCAACGGAGATTTGTTCCAAGATAATGCACCGTTTGTTACTTCAAGATGGACCGAAGCAACTACAACTCTAACAGATCCAAATGGCAATGTTAGAGACATTTATAGAATGTCTGCGGTTGGTATTAATACAGAACCATCTTACACATTCCATGTTGATGGGGACTTTAATATTGATAATGGCATCTTCTATCTAAACCAGACTAAGGTCTTTGCAGATAGCAACGGTATTATTAAAATCAACCCACAACAGATTAATGAAGATGTTGATATTCCAGCAAATAACAACGCATTCTCTGTTGGACCTATTGAATTGATTGGTGCAGATAACATCATCACTATAAATAGTGGTGCAGAATGGACAATCGTTTGATCTAAGATGGCATCGGAATTTACAGTAGGTAAAGTAGACCCCACTCTTGCTGGTGGGGTTCCATTAGAAGCATCAGATCCATCTTATAATGGAGCTGGGTATCTATATTATAATACTGAGCAAAAACAACTTCGTCTCAATAACGGATTTAGGTGGAAAGGTTTAAAAGAATCTTCTACTTATAGCAGAATTGGTTTGATTGCTGATGTTGATTGGGCAGCAAATGGTAATGGACAAGAAACTAAAAATGGATATGGAACTTCTGGTTTGAATGGCGGTGGATCTCTGCAAAACACAGAAAACAATGGTGCTATTTTTGATTATCAAGAGTT
>Ga0255761_10006188_pt1 | contig 10341 bp, 16 predicted proteins | sample 071ome_29_FD_179961 | JGI IMG/M metagenome (GOLD analysis project Ga0255761, IMG submission 179961) | Coastal salt marsh microbial communities from the Groves Creek Marsh, Skidaway Island, Georgia - 071407BT metaG (version 2) | ecosystem: Environmental > Aquatic > Marine > Intertidal zone >... | reverse complement strand
CAGTCAGCTGTCGAAACACAGGGTGGTTGTTGATGAACTCGGTAAAGTCTTCGCTCTTGAAGACGTTCCCAGTGAGCAGGCGACGAACACACCCGAAGGCGAACTCCGGGTTTGCTCGGTGCATTGCATCCTTCGTGAGAATGCTCATCATGGCACGGCGACTCTTGCGGTCTTGGGGCTGGTCCTCAGCCTTCTTACCGTCCGGTCTAACTCCGGTCCATCGGTGCACCTGTCGTTCTGCTTGCGTCCACTTGTTGTTTTGTTTTTTGCTCAAGTTTTTTTCCTCCTTTGCTAGTATGTGTTTCTGATTTTTCTCGATCAGTTCTGATCATTACTGTTTTATCAAATCGACATTAGACAAGTTCATTCCAGGAACGTAGTTTTTACAAACGCCATGTTTATCATAGCTATCCTGTGCAGCTTGTCTCATACTAGATGCAAATGTGTGTAACATTATTATCTGGTGGTAGAGGTACACTACATAACAGTGAACAAGGTTGCAGATTCACTCAACTGCGAATCGAGATCCTCTCGTACCCCTACATTACAGCCATATCACTTTTACATAGCTGCGCCGTAACTCTACCTGGTGTGGGTTTTACCCCACTCAATCTTAGTTTCCATCGGATCCTCAATCAGATTCGGTAGGAAACCAAGAAAGCGTCTTGGCCAATCCGGTTTTGATGTTACTCTAAACTAGTTCGTAAAAAAAAAGAGAGAGAAGTCATTTGCCTAAATGCCCTTCTCTCTCATTACTATTACGTACTCAAAAATACCGGTATCGGTTACTTTCTCTCTTTCCAGACAATCATGTCGGGATTTGAGTACCGCATACCGTTTTCTGCTACAAATGTCTTGAACATACACACCGGATAGGTGTATGTGTTGCACACTTTTGGTGTGGCGATGACAATAATGTCGTCATCCAAGCTGTCGATCCATTGTTGGTCGTCAGGTTCTGGTAGATGTAGCATTTCAGCGTACTTGGCCTTGTAAATCATCCCATCAGGAAGATTATCTGGCTCTCTACCGTATAGCAGAACTACTTTTGAGTTCAGCTTGAAACTTTCCGGCTCGTATTCCGACCCATCTGTCATGATGAGTATAGTACCAGTCGTGTTGATAAATTTCAAACCATTATGCTCATGTATAGTATATTCTCTATCCATTTTGCTCTAGTTGACAAGCTATGCACTGTCAGTATGGGTCTAAACCTTCTACTGTGGCTTTCTCTCCACATTCAGAACAGGATATCTCTGCAAGCAGAGCTTCTATGGCATTGTTGTTGAGGAGACAGTCGAATGTTGTCTCTGCCATAGTCAAATGTCCGTCGAATGTTAAGGTTATTTCACCCTGATATGCGAAAAAGCCTCCGCAGTTATTTTTGCATTTTATTCTCATGTCTAGTTGACTTTCGTCTTAGTTCTGAGTGTACAGCTCCATAGCCGAATAGATATCGGATGGTAGGGCACGAGGCACGTACCCACGAGACATCATCTCAGACTGAATATTGTAAAACAGCCTGCCGTACTTCAGTTGCTCCTTAACCGGATCGCGTCCGGGGATGGGGCTTCTCAGATTGTAGGATTTGTCAGCCCACATGACCATCAGCGCTTCGTCAGACATGTTCTGCATCCTTTGAGGGGACGCTTCCCAAGCTTTCTTAGCCTTCTTGTCACCGAGCTCGTAGACTCCAGTCATTTCTTCGGGAACACTGAGTTCCTCCACAGCACTGATAATTTTCTCGGCTTCCACAGGGGAATAGCCAGATACTTCTACACAGCGTTGTAGCAATACAAAGAGGTCGTCTCTAACATTACCACTAGGCTCCGCGTCGATAGCGAAGTGTGGCAAATGGGCGTTCCAGTATTCGAAGGTTCGAATAAGATCTGCTGAGACGCAGTCTTCAACAATATCATGACAGATAGCAGCCAACCTAGCACGAAGGTTGCCTGCCTCGCTCAAGAAAAGCGGGACATTCGCGGCTACCATTTGTGGGTGGATGCTGTAAGGCATGTTACTGTCGTTCTTGCGTCGTTGGTAGGATTGGCTCATTTGCATGATCCAGCTAACCAACATCATCAGTAGTCCTTCATCTTTTTTGGTTTCGTTACTCATAGTAATTCTCTCCTAGTTGGATTTTGATTATTTGAACCAAACGATTTCCCATGAATAAGCCGGACATCCTGCTCGGAAGCAGGCGACTCTAACAAGGTCTTCGTCGACGATATCACCGTCGTCTTCTCGGTGTTGGCCGAGGTAGTTTTGGCCATAAGGATGACCACAACACCAGCAGTGATATTCTTTCGCATAGGTTGTTGGCCCGAAGGCCAAGCTGATCCACGACCATGTTTCCATGAAAGCAGTTCTTGGTTCGTCTGCAGCTAGTTCGTGACCTTCTTTCAGAGCGTGCTCTTCAGTCAGTTGTGCATACTTGTTTTCAATTTTTTCAATATCCATTTCAATCTCCTAGTTGAGTTAACAGCTCATTGCAGTAGAGCCATAAAGTCCTCAAGGTCTCGGCACGAAGCCTTTTCACCAGACACAGTCAAGGTCTTAGCTAGACGCTCTTCATCGGACACCAAAGCCACTCCGTCATTACCGTGGGTTGCACAGTAAGACTTCACAGTGGCCTCAGCCGATTCACTGAAGGTAAGTCGGTAAAACTCTTGTACTGAAAGAGTAAGCTCCCCTTCATATCCGGGTCGCTCCGACACCTTGCGGCGTTCGTTAATGCCCAATGTTTCCAAGGTAAAGTCGTCCGCAGACAACGTCTCGAAAACAGGGTGTTCCTTCGTCAGTTCTTCGATGATTTCACGCACCGGACCGTGCTCTCGGCCTTCTCCAGAAAGGAACCAGTCCTTGTACTCTGGGTACTTAGCTTCATCAAGCATAATTCGCAGGTCATTTCCTTCAAGGAACTCAGCGCCAAGTTCGGTCAAAAACAGGCGTCCCTCTTCGGTCATTTCCAAAGCGCCCCCGAGGGGGCTGTACTTTCGCTTTCCAGTCGCTTCAAGCTTTGTCAGGGACATAACTTGTAGGTACTTTCCATCAATCTCACACAGCACGAGTGCTGCGCTACTTACTCTAACGTTGTTGTTACTCATTTGGATCTCTCCTAGTAAAACCTACTTACTCGTGTTTCATCCACCACGGATAAGGAAAACCTTTCCGTAGCTCTGTTCGACAAGCGGCTTCATATTCACAGTCATAGCAAAGTTTTCCCTTGCCTATGCTCTTGTGACATACTCTGCATTCCTTTATAGATTGCATTTCCATCTGGCGGGCGATACAGGATTCGAACCCGTGTTCTCGGCTTAGAAGGCCAAAGTGATATCCAACTACACTAATCGCCCAATTAGTCGTAGTTTCAACGGCTATTTAACCGTTCGAAATCTAGTTGAGAACAATCAACAGTCAATGGCTCGCATCATCGCGACTCTCGTCACGACATACGCTTCAAAGTCTTCATACTTCACCAAGTACTCCCAGTTGTTGTGGATCACAACAACGGGGTTGTCGTCAGTGTGCGTTTTGACTCCAGTGGTTTCATCCCACTCATCGGTGTCGATTATCACGCTCTCTCCGATCATCAGATTTGTCGCAACGATTTTCATCTACGACTCTCCTTCAAAAACATAAATACCCTCTCTCTCACGGAGCTCCTCACGGAGCTCACGGGCTTCGATCGACGATTGTAGTTCAGCCTTTACACGACTGATTGTTTTTCTTATGCTTTCGATAGCTTCTTTCCGCAGCTCTTGACGAATAGGGTTATGAGGGCAATAGCAGAACTGGTCTGGGGTATCACAAGCCTTTCGGCAAGGTCCAAACAGTCCGTCCATCACATAGTTCACAAGCTTCTTCATCTTCAAGCCTCCAAGTATTCTTCGTAGATGTACTCGTCGGTTTCAATCTTGATCTTCAAGTTATGTGCGTTTCCAGTTTTATCACTCATGGTTCTCTGGTAACATAATCTCACCTCCTGTTATGTTGTTTTTCCACCTAGGATCACGCCTAGGACGTTTGAAGTTTCATCAAGCAGTTCAGTCCCACAGGTGTGGGACTACCCAGTTTGCTATGGCCCACCAGTCGTCCCAGTCCGAAGGGTCCTCGCTGTTAACGGGACACTCTTGGATGAGTCGCTCGATGGTAGGAACCATCTCGACAAAGACTGTACCATCAGGTTCTTCGATGGCGTTAGTCGCACCCGGCGGGTCGCTAAAGCATTCTAGAACTGGCAGTTCTTCTTTGTCTTCAAAGTAGATAGCACCAACAGACTCTGCTTCCGACTTCCACATGAGAGGATATCCCGGAAATGGGGCGTCCTTCAGTTTCGGTAGAAATGCAACAAGACAGTTGTAAAGTGTCAAGTACATCAGGTCTTTCATATGGTACCACTCGATGTTGGTTTTGTATTTTACATAGTTTTCACTCATGTTATTACGCTCCTAGTTTGGATTGTTTCAAAATCCAGCAACTCGCTTATGCAGGTCGTCAAGGTTGTGACCTTCGAGGTTTGCATATCTTAGGTCTGCACCTCTGAGGCTTGCCCCTTCGAGGTTTGCCTTGAAGAACCACGCCTCTCTGAGGTTTGCATCTTCGAGGATTGCACCGTTGAGGTCTGTCATGCTCAGGTTTGCACCTTTGCAGTTTGTCCACTTGAGGTTTGCGCCTTCGAGGATTGCACCCCATAGGTATGCACCTTTGAGGTTTGCACCCCCGAGGGTTGCACCTTTGAGGCTTGCCAACGAGAGGTTTGCACCTTCGAGGTTTGCATATCTTAGGTCTGCACCTTCGAGGTTTGCACATCTTAGGTCCTTGTTTCCTGCTATCGCGTAGTCAATCCATTGCTGAACTGACCAGTTTCTTCGGTCTTCTTCATGTTTTTCTGACATGTTTACTCTCCTAGTTGGAGTTAGCCTCAAGCGTCAACAGATTCCATACCACCAAGGTGGTTTGGCCTCATTATTTCTGTTGCACCACAGAAGCACACACACAGGTAGTATGTCTCTTCAACATCACCTTCTCCCCAGTTACGGGTGATGGTAAAAGTTTCAGAGTCAATCCACTCGTGATGTGCAAAGTTGTACACACAGTGTAGACTTGCTTTTGCTTGTTCAATCATTTCATCAGTAATCTCGATGTTAGTCATGTTTTCTCTCCTAGTTGGATTGGTTTCAGACTTCTCTAACAATGTCCCAAGGGACAGTCTTCAGCAAGTAGTCTTGCTTGTTCTTGTCAAAGAAGTATCCGGTTAGAGTCTTTTTGTTGTAGTCTACCTCGCTGGTGCGAGAATAGATCTGAAAGTGCTCTAAGCAGATGTTTCGATTATCTGATTCCATTACCTTTCGTTTGTTGATGTATAAGCTCCACATCTGGTGAGTTCTTATCCCTTCTCTCTCTTGGGGTATCTACTTCGTGAGATACTGACGGAGTGCCGCCTTCGCACCGGCCTTCGGGTGCCATCTACAATAGCAGTAGGCACCCTTGAATCAGGACGCGGCGTGCCCGACTTACTCCCTTAGACCGTGTTGCGCATCCTCGCGGGTTGCGCCTCATCTGGTGAACCGATTGTTCGTGTCGGTTAACACGGCTAGTACCTCCTAGCAGTTAAGGAGCCTACTACCAAGTTACTTGGACTAGGTACTACCCTCAATGTCCGCTTCACTTGTTTCAGCTTTCAGTCTTGTTTGGTGTTATCGTACACACAGGACAGACACATCCTGACCGTTTTCGTCAACGCGCGTCCCAATCCACTCAGTCATGCTGAGGGCCGATTCGGTGAACAGTGCCGTCCAAGCAGTAGATAGCGACACTCTTGGTGTAATCGCGTAGCTGCTCAGCCCACTCATTCACAATCACGGAGAGCGGAGCTCGTGGGGTTGGGTGATCGTCCACCCATTCCCAGCGAGAACCGCAACACTCGCAATCCTGTCCCTCGTCCTTGTAGACCTCGGTGTCCCGAATAGCGATAGCCCAAGCTTCGTCCTCAGACGTAGCTTCGACCACCACATTTACCGGTCCAACCCAGACTCCATAGGAGTTGTTCTGCCTAAATAAGTACCATTGACTCATTCTGGTGGGGCCCCTTAAGCCCCCCGTGCCCCCAGTGGAGGACTTGGTCTATTCGTCTTTGCTACAAGTGTGTGAGTAGAAATTGCAGTCGCAGTATTCCCAAAGGGTATCGCTGTAAACAACAATCCCACTTCCGTTGCACTCGCACCATCCGTGGCACCCATAGCATACTTCCAGTTTATCTTCTTCCTCTCCGGGCTGGTCCCCAGAGTCATCGACGGTTTTACTCATCTTGTACCATTTACGGTGTTGGTCTCACCTGGGATTCTAACGGCCCCAAACGCTGCTTTCGCAGAGGTTCAGACTAAGTGCGTGTCAAGCACTACTACAATTGGGCGAACCCAGTGCAGCCGATGATACGACCATCGTCATCTCGAACAGTTCCATCCACCATGAGCAGGTCAGACCGGTCAGGTAGCGCTTCCGCAGTAATGCGACTCACGATGTAGAAGACGCCTTCTTGCTGGTTAGGCAAGGGCACTTCCTCTCCACCGATCATGCACGTCACGTCGGAAAACTGGCGGACACGGACATCCACAGGGGAGCCCTCGACCGACAGCTGGCCAACCGTCACGGATTCAGACCTGACTCGGAAAGAGACGTCACTAGTTGGAATAGCGATCGTGGCTCCTTCCAAGATCAAGTTGATCTCATGGGGTGTTGTGTTCACAAATTGGGCCTTAGCTTCTTCCTCTCCGAGCCCAGCTCCGGAGTCCTCGTGATGCGTAGTCACTAGTTGGAGGTGAATCTACCGGCGGCAGTTGTGGAAAGAGCGCCAAGCGGCCCTCTTACAAGCCGCCTGTTCCTTCGCACCCGCACCGCTGCGGATTTTGTTCAATAGATTCGCTTCACCTTTTTTCAGAGTGTGTTTCATATTTTTATCCTCCTTGCACTCAAAGTGCTGGTTTGATTCGGTAGACGAACCAAATGTTGTAGCCCATATGGGCCGAGCGTGTGAGTGTTCCGGTCATGACTCCGGTGTTTTACCTTAACTCTCCCCAACGCGGGGCCGCCCCACGTCTGTTTGTGCAATACTGACTTCGATGAACTCATCCGCAGCCCTGTGAGGCTCGCTCTCACTTTCAGCTGACTTAAGGCAATCATTATGCTGCAGATGGAACTTCTGAGTTTTTATTACATTTTTTCGCTCTGGTTGGTTCAGTACGAACCAAAAAAAAGAAAGCACCAACATGTTACTGTTGATGCTTTCTTCATGTGCCCCCGAAGAGGTCTTGGTTTCTCTCATTACTTCCACAGATTACTACGGAGGGGCTTTTTGCTCTCCTCTACGCAGCTCCTTTCGGACTTCTTTTTCAACGAATCTGCTTCTCGCTGGTGGGTGCTAGCGCACCCGCTTAGTGACTCTCCTAACCCTGCATGGTGAGTGCAGGCCTCCTCCCGGAAGTCACCTCTATTTCTATCGCAGGCGCGTCCTCGAACGCGCCGTTCAACCACTCTCCAATAGATGTGTTCGAAATCCCTATCTGGTGAGAGCAATCTTGGTTTCGTCAAGACATAACCGTGGGGGTCAAACGTGCCCGCCAATTAGCCGAACCGACCGATCCCCGCAGCACGGGTGCCACACAATGTTAATGGCAGATCACGTCGAAGCTCTTCAACGCCTTTCGGGGTAGCGAACCCTTACTTAGCAGAAGTATCCTCCTCACTTCAGTCATCGTCGTTTGCTTAGTACTCTCTGGTAGGTACAAATGTACCTGCTTAGTGACTCTCCCCCTCCCTGTACGGAAGTCACTTCTATTCTTTAGGGGCCAACGCCCTTCCTTTCCTCTTCTTTCTTTATCCCACCCGCTGAGGCTGGCTTGTGAAGGCCATTTAAGGGACATTGTCGAAGGTACTCGTCACGAATCCTTTCCATCTGGTACAGGCTCAATCATTGAACGAAAGTCCTGTCAGCCATTGAGTAGGGGGCGTGACTCCCCTCTTATCGGTTTCAACCCGACTTCCTACCACTGTGTTCACGGTTCAGTTCTTCACGACTTTGTGATCCACACTTTTGCTATCCAATTCGAGCAGGCTCTATACTATCTCCTTCCTGCTATTGACGGCATAACCTTTCCACGAGGTGGGACATACCATATACTACTCCCGAAGTTTCGCATAATCGATCCACTCTATTTCAGAGTTTTCAGGTGCTAGCCAAAGACTAGTGTCACCCTTCCCTTTTCAAGTTACTAATGTTTCTCACGCGGTCGCTTCACGTCCTACGCGTATATTCTCAATGCTGGTTTGTAGAGTGCTGTAGCAGCTCCTTCGCAGTAAAGCGACTACTTCCGGCTTGTATTCCGGATATCAACGTCTCCTGCGCTTCAAGGTTTTTTCAATTCGGTTGGCTTAGCCGAGGTGCCACCCTCAGCCATCGCTATTGATCCTGCCCTCCACTATAGGAGGTTCAATCCTTTCCCCTCAACCGAGGGATGTGAGCCTTGTTAGACGGAACATGGTCTGTCCATCATCGGGGCTCATCCGGCGACACAATACCCAACCCGCTAGGGATTTTTAAGGGCCTTAACCTTATCTTATACTCTACTGGTGTTCGGGGGTGACCCTCTGTCGAGGCCCTTGAACATGCGTGGGCGTTCAACCCCACGTCTTTTACTTACATACGGTCAAGCCGTAGCAGCAATGTTTTGAATTTTTTAATCATCCGTAGTCTTTTCACTACTCCATCATCACGTTATCATCCAGGTCACCTCTGCAAGTGTCATCTCCGATCCGATGTTTCGCCTAAGAGTTGAGGCACGTATTCCTTACCTCGCATTATTCTTCGCTTATGTACCCCTGATGGGCGATTTCCTCTCGTACACTAAGTTCGCCGTCTATCGCATACTGCTGTCGCGGTCCACCCCTTAGTGGGCGAGTTACTTTTCCTTCCGTATACCACAACTGTGGCAGGGACGGGGACTCCGATATAATGGCTGGGCATTCCACCCAAGTTACTCTCGTTCTGGTTTGAGAGGCTTATAGCCCCTCTAGTTTTGTTTGGGGCGTTAGCCCCGGTTGTTGGTATTTTCTAACCACGACAGGATTTCCTGCCGTAACCAACTTGGTCCGATTTATTCTTACTTCCCATCCCTCCGTACAACTACTTCGTCAGCTTCCCTGTCAGCTCCACTAACTTTTCGTTGCAACTCCACCGGTTAACTACTGTACTTTACTGATTCACCACCAGCAAGAGATGTCCGGCAACAGAGCTCTTAATACAGTTATCTTTTGATTTCCCTACCTGTGTCAGTTGATAATTCATCAACAGATATCGAGACTCTACTTTAGCATATCTTACCATACTTGTCTAAGGTATAGTCTTAGCCTCTCAACGGGAAGACAAGTGTTGGGTTGAGTTTCCGACTCAACCAGATTCGTCTTGGTTATTCCCCTCAAGGCAGCCTCGTAGAAGGCAATCTTGTTTTGTACTCAAATGTACTTGTGCTCGGAGCCCTCCGCTCTCCTCGCGTGTTACTTCGTTACGTTAGTTCTCCAACAGGTCCCAACTCATTGACAAGCCCCTTCTGCGGAGAGAGCCGACTTTAGCATATCGACCCTCCGCGTAGAGCGGCTTGTTGAATTGATTCTTATCGTATTCATTATTTCCTTTCGTCCTCTCGGGTCAAAGGTGATAGGTGGGGAACAGCTACGTTCAATCCTCCTGCCTTTGTCCACCGAAGCAACTCCGTCCCTATTCAACTCATAGGTGAGGTACTCATGTACTGGTGTGCGCCGTCACAGTCGACACGACGATTTTGGGCAGTTTATTTACCCGTTTCGGCCACTTAGTGCACCGGTCTCATCAAAGGAGCTCATCACTCTTCGTCTGCAACAGCTTCTTCCTCAGCTTCTTCCTCAGCTTCTTCCGCAGCATCCTTGGCAGCAGCTTCCTCAGCCTTCTCTTGAAGATGGGCTTTGTATTGGTCTCGTGCTACCATGAATTGGTCGGTCAGATCTTCGCAAGCTTCGCCGTAGCGAAGTGCAAGCTTGGCTCCGGTGTGCAAGACATCTTGCTCACGGTCCCAGATTCGGAAACGACGGTAGGTGCCCATGGCTCCCCCGAGGTTGCTGAACCCGCTTGTCTGTTGTTTCACGAGAGCCAGGAACGACGCTACGATGAACGTCATCTTGGCTTCGAGTTTGGCCTTCTTACGGGCCTTTCGTGCTTCTTTGGATAGGATCTCTTTAATTTTCATGTTCAGTTCTCCTTGGACTCAAAGTCCTGGTTTTGTGATTTTTTTTCTGGTAAACTCGGTGTTA
>Ga0255761_10006181_pt1 | contig 10352 bp, 11 predicted proteins | sample 071ome_29_FD_179961 | JGI IMG/M metagenome (GOLD analysis project Ga0255761, IMG submission 179961) | Coastal salt marsh microbial communities from the Groves Creek Marsh, Skidaway Island, Georgia - 071407BT metaG (version 2) | ecosystem: Environmental > Aquatic > Marine > Intertidal zone >... | reverse complement strand
TCTTAATGGCATTGTAGCCGTAGCAATTCCCCTTCCAACTGGTATGAACAGAGCAGTAAGCAAAGAGATAACGCCTAAAAATATCAGCGTGATTCTGTGGTCGTACACTTTCCCAGTACTCCTTATAGTCTTGAATTTTTTGTGTAGGAAATGTTTTAAAGAATTCATCAGCACGATTCCGGCAGTAAGTTGTTTTCTTTTCTGTCTTTTCCAAAGTAGCCATAGTAGTCTCCAAAAGAGTTGATTTCTGTGATACGCTCCATTCTACACTACTAGTATCGGCTTGTCAAGCGAGATTCTTTAAATGAGTGCTTCTATTTTAGAATTTATAGCCAAAATACTCGATATCTTTTGCGTATTTTTCCGCAACGATTTGCTTGGTTTCTTCATCGTAGTATTCAGTGTAATGTTTGTGGTTGCTTTTGTTTATATGTGGAAGTTTTTGCTTTGGAATTCCGATTTTATCGCAAACGATATCAAAGTCTTCTTGGAGGTTTTCAAGTCTCATTATATAGTCAACCATAATGTTTTCATTTTCGTCTGTTATCCAATCTAGTTGATTGCTTGTAATCCTTTTATGATATGTACATGGAGAAGGACCTCCTTGGAATATTAACTCTTGTTTTTGTTTTGAATATGACGAAGTGATCCTTACAAACTCTGTAAATGTAGGCGCATTAGTTTCATTCCAATCCCACCTTAAATCCCATTTTCTTTTAACATGATAATGATAAAACGAAACTACTTTAGCCCACGGGTTTCTTACAGAAGTAAATTTAAAATATAAATTAAACTCGTTTGGATAATTTAGCATATACGTAGGTGCATCATCGTGGTCACTAAATCTTCCTGATAAGGCTGTATCTATTGTAGTTCCACCACATTTGTTAATATGAATAAAAATAAGTTTATGTTTATGACTTATCATTTCTTATTCTCCTTTTTTAAATTAAATGTAACTATTTTATTTGTTAAAGTTTCCCAATGAGGGTAATCATAGTAATTAATATAAGAAAATTCTTTATTTCTTCAACTAAATACTTTGTCTCCAATAGATAATTAGTGCCACTATTTCTTTCGCCGTAAATGGTAAGGTTTTTAATCATTTTAATTGTTTTCTATGTTTCTTTTTTTGTAATTAAACAAACGAAAATCTTTGTCATACACATCGTTTATTAATTCAATAGTTTTTGTTGACAAGTTTTTTTCACTAAAAATTTTAGTTGATTTATTCTGATGCATATCGAGTTTCATACTTAGATTATATTTCTTCATTAAATCATTAAATTCTTTTTGCAAGTTTTCAAACTTTAATATGTACAAAACATTCTCGTCAATATATTTATACTGCTCGCACCAATGATCTCCGTTTCCTCCCTGACTATTAAATCTCTGATGTATTCTGTAGATTATAGTTTCGTTAAATAATTCGACATCCAATGTTCCTTGATTTATATGTTCGCTTGACCAAGGACAATAAAATTCTGAAACTACTCTTGAATAAGGATTGCGAACAACAGTAAACCAATCGTATCTTTTTTTAAAATCTTCTGGTTGTAAAGGGAAGAATCTGTGCCGCCATCCGTATTCTTTGTGATGCATACCCCATTGTATTCCATTTTTTAAGCCTATTGCTTCTATAGAACTACCGCCATTTTTTGTTATGTGAATAAATTTTAATTCTTTCATATATCAAAAGCCTTTATGCTTTTTCTTTCAATTGTCGAGGAATGATAGGAGAGTCTTTGTAGCGTTTAATTAAATCCATATACCTATTATGGTCTTTTTGCCACTCTCCGAAATTTTTGTTATGCAACAGTGCTGCGAATTCTATTCTGCCAACTTTTGCATCGAATCTTGGGTCATAATCGTTGTGTAGTATGGGTTTGCAATAAACGAATCCTCGCCTAAATAATCTAAGTTTATATTCAATTGCAGGATAGATATCTTGAGGTCGCTCCTTCAATGGGAAATTTTTTCGTGCTATGTAATAACAATCATAAGACCTATCAAATGTTTGTAGCCACGCTATAAATTCTGGAGTTGGGTCTTCATCGGCATCTATGCTCAAACACCATTCATGTTTGGCTAAAAAAGGCCCAAGATTTTTGCTTGGCTCACAAAAACCCCAATCCTCATCCAATGTATGTTTGACATTATTTTCATTACATACATCCACAGTATTGTCTGATCTGTGGCGGTCTTGGTTTATGACTAAAACTTCATCAAAAATGCCTGTCAATTTAGGAAGCAGTACGGTAAGTCTCTCTGCCTCATTTTTAACGATAAGTATCGCAGATATATCTAGTTTCATCATCATTCATATCCTTTCATAATCTAGTAGAATAAAATCACACTTGTCTATCATACAATATCCCTTTTTTCATAAACTGAGAAGAATCTACTACTAGGATTCAAGTACATATTGTATCCTTTGTCTCTTAAGCATTGATGAAACAACACATGCTCAGAACCAATTGATCCATCATAATGTCCGCTTAAAAATGCTTCTTTTTTATATACGGCTAATCCTCCAAAGCAAGAATACATAGGTATCGGATTAGAGCCAACAAGTGGGTGTAGATTACGAAACCATTTATTGTTTACATCATCGTTTATTGTTGGTTCCCAATCGTTTAGTCTAGCCGCAAAAGAGTCGTAGTGTACAAATTCTACACTTTGTTTATTGTATCTCAAATATAACGAATAAGATGCCATGCCACCGGCATCATCAATATTGTTTAGCCAATATATACTATTATATATTCCATCAACCGAAAAACCAAGATCAGGATCTAGATCTAGCACTATCACATAATCACATTCACTATAATTATTCTCAACCCAATTTCGGCATATATTTCTATAGTTTGCTAGTGCAATTGTTCTTTCTCTACCAAGTCCTTGCAAATATTCTATATTATGATTATTGATTGATACATGAATGTCTGGGTGTTTTATATTATTTAATATGTCTTTGGTTCTATCTTCTGAATCGTTCTCGTAAATAAATAACTTGAATTCTTGACAGTTTAAACTTAATATTCGATTAATAGAGTCTTCTAACTTTTTATCACAATTTCTGGCTAGAGCGACAACGGCTATTTTCTTATTTTTTAGTATCTCCTTTCCTAAAGATGATGCAGTTGCATACTTTTGTTCATAGGCCTTAGCAACCGGCCAAAATGTTTCTATGTCTTTACCAATACTTTTAAAATCAAGTCCAGTAACATGATTTTTTAAATAATTATGAGCATTTGGCTCATAATTATTATTTATTCCATATTGAAAATAGTGAAAATATAATCTTTTTCTTTCGCTAATACCATTGATCTCGCAATGTGGCTGATAAAATTCATTCGTTTCTGGATATTGGTTCTTATAAAACACATCATCAAAGTCTTCTTCTACGGTGTTATTTTGAAAAAATTCTTCTATACTCATGTTATTTCCTTTTATGTAGAATTTTTTATTTTCTTTAATCATCAGACCATCAGTACACTTGGCTTTAATAGTTGTTATTTTTGGAAAAAATAAGTCTCCATCATATGCATCTTTTTGCGTCCAAGTTCTAATTCCAGAATCGTGATGATGGATAGTTTTAATGTCCAATGATGGATTTATAACTTTTATGCCACTACTGATTGCCTCGAATAATAATCTATTATCACATTTTGGTATTCCAAGACAAAAATTATTGTCGAATTTGTTTAGAGTACCAGATTTGAATATCCAAACATCTTGCGAGTGAGAACATAATGAATTATCAAATCCTATTGTTCCCTCCATTGATGGAAAAAACTCGTTATCCCATCTTGTTAAAGCAACAATCATATTGTCCTCTAATATTCCGCTAGCCAGATGAATAGTGTTATTAAAAATAATGTCATTATTTGCTATAATGCATATTTCGTTTTTATGCTCATTAAAGGCCAAGTCGAACAAGTCTCGGTATGTTGTGCGGTGAGCGGTTTTTATTGTTCTTATTTTACTAAAAATTATTTTGTTGCAATTTTTTGCATAATCCAATTCTGACTGTCTTTTAGAATTTGTGGAGCAATATTCTTGTTGCAATAATATCATTGATTATTTTTTATTTTAAAGTTTGTCAAAATAAATTTATTATATATCGGCTTGTCAAGTGCCACATCTTTAAAATTCATACTGCCCCAGTTCTATTATCTTGGCATCTCTATTCCTAATATATTCAATACTTTCTTCATCATAATAATCTCTATAAGATTTATTTTTAGTGGTTGTATTCAAGCGAGGTAATCTCCATTGTGTTATATGAGCCAATGGCAATATTTTATTAACAACTGCTTCAAAGTCTTGTTCTATATTTTCTACTTTGCCAACAAAATCAACCATAAGTTTTCCGTCGTCATCACAGATATAATTATATGGACCCCACGTATCATTGTTTCTCATTATAAAATTCTTAGGTGGTTGATCTATAGCCATGTCTGATAAACTTTTATTAAAGTCTGTACTGTATGCGTTTTTACTTACAATCTGTCGAAAATATTCATATGAAGAAACAGCACGATCCCAAGGATTTCTTATGAAAGTGAATTTAAAATAATCATCCCATATATATCCTCTTTCGTCTAAATATTGCTTAATATCTTTTGCAGAAGAGTGCGTCCACAAATTAGTGTCTACTTTTGGATATTCTTTTTTCCAATTTATTGGTTGGTTTGTATGCCACATACCTATAACGTCTGCTTGAAAAATAGGATTAGATTGCAGTAATTCTCTTATTGACGTACCTGCACATTTTGGCATATGAATCCATATAAATTTTTTTCTATGAGATATTATCATTGTCTGTCTCTTTCTGGTTTAAAAGCAAAGACTCTCTAATATTCTTATTTTCATAATGAGCAGATCTATAATAATCGCTATGAGGAATATGAAAGATAGGAACTCTATTTTTCATAAGATCAATATTCGCTCGCTCAATATTATATTCTGAAAATAATCTTTTGTAAAGATCGCAGTCATCATAACCGTATCCATGTTGATTACCTTTATATCCGCCTACTTTATCTAAAAATTCTTTCTTACAAGCAACGAAACCATTTAGATGCTCAATAAAACCTAGTTTATTATCTAATTGATTCTGTTCCCAGTTTCCTGTGATATATGTTTTGTCTAAATCGTAATGAAGCCAATCTGAAAGTTTATAGTATGGATTTAGAAAATAATCTACATCTAATTTAAGTATATTATCGTAAGAACAATTTTGTATAGCAATATTATAGGCATCAGATAAATTAAAATATGGCTTATCTTTTACGCTAATTACTTTTATTCTATCGTCTAATGATTTAATATATTCACAATCAAAGTCATCAGAATCATAATCAACAATTACTATTTCTTTAATTTCTTCTTGAACCAACCAAGACGATATAGATGCTAGAAGTATTGGGAATCTATTCTTTACGGCAGTAATGACACCATATTCCCTCTTGCAATCAAAAGAAAATTTGGACATAGTTTCTTTTGTTAGTAGAATTCTAGGACAACCACCAATAATTGAAGCAACTTCATTAAAAGTACTCCAGTTAGTACCATATATCTTAGACGTTTGGGATAATAATATCATATCCACAACCGCTTCTGCTTGTAATCCTTTGTTGTCGTGTATGGTAGTTCTAATATCTACAAAATCTTTATCAATACATTTAATTTTATTTGGATATTTTTTGATAAGTGTTTCTTGCTTATCTTTACTATCAGTAGAAAGAAAAATCTTATCGTGCATTTTAATTACAGCGTCGTAATATTCATCCTTTGATTCCTTGTAGCGTTCACGCCAAGGCCCGATTATAGCATCTCCTTCTCTGATATGTAATCCTATAAAAGTATCGTCTATAGCATAAGAATCTATTATTTCTTGCAATTGTTTAGATGCACCTAAGTAAGTTTGTAGAAATTGATATCTGTATTTCAAATACAATTCAAAAATCCAGTCTAATGACACAAATGAATTTAAGCAAAAACTAGAGTTGATTATTTGTTGAAAAAATTCTTCTCTATTTATATCATTCCATATATATTCTAATGTTTTAGGATCTTGATAAAAATATTCTTCCAGCTTAATATATTTTTTTGATGCCTCAGAGTACTCCGCTTCTGTTATAAACTGAACTTTATGCTCTTGCTCTAGTCTAGTAATATCAAATAATTCTTCAAAGGTTTCGTCTGAAAAACCCTCTCCTTTGACCCAGCATATTTTCAAGACATCAAACTCATACTCCGTCATAAAAGCATAGGCAGAATCTATTTGTAGCAATCTATTTCCTAGACCGTTTACTGGTTTAATATATAATACTTTTCCAGATTTTTTTAAATTACTATGCTTGCCATATTGGCTATAATGAAAAAACAGCCTATGTCTATCGGAAATATTATTCTCATCGCAATATGGCTGATAAAAATCTTTTGTTTCAGGATAGGCTTCTGCATAAAACAGTTCATCAAATTCCAAGTCTATATGTGGATTTTGTATATAAAAATTTTCTATTGATATTGACATTAGTATAACTGTTCGTAGTAGTCGCCTATGACAAATTTAGTGTTGGTAGTAATTGAACTTTTGTTTTTTTCTGAATTATAGTCGGATTTTTTTAGGACTCTAAAATCTAAACTAATTCGCGTACTTCCAGTCCTATTAGGAAGATTACCATGCATACACTTGTTTCCGTTAAAAATAAAAAGTTCTCCCGGTTCAAGTTCTATTTGCTTAAAGTCCCTCAATCCCGGTTCACTTTCAAGGATAACGGTATTACTCTCAAACATTCTAGTAATAGGCAATATAAAATTAATCTCTCCTTCTGGATGATTAAATTCTGCATCTGTATGCCAAGCACCAACTGCTAAATTATTGGGCAAATGAACTCTAAAAGTAGGCCATTTTTGATAAATAATATCTTCGTTTATATATGGCCCTACAAAACTAGTAATAAAATTCTTATAAGTCTCTATAAATGCATCCCACCCGCTTCGCATTTGATCATAAAATATTTTATGAAAAACAGTACTAGAATCTTTTGATACTTCAAAAATAGGATAATTTGTATCATCTTGAGTATGCAATTCAGATAAATTTTGACTATTAAATAGCTTTTGTATTAAATCTATAAAGGGATAATCTTTTACAGAATATTTGATAATTTTATTCACTTATTGTATATTCCCGCTAGTATTAATGTTGTCCTCATACAGTTCGGGCATCTCCATATAAATATTTAAAGGTCGGGAATCTAAGACTAATACCACCATCTTGATTTTTAGTCTCTTCAAAATACTGTACTTGAATTACCTTACCCAATATCCTAGTCTTATCTTTGTAAAAATTCTGTCTTTCTTCTATAGTAAATCCACTACCTACTCTGACAAGGTGATCTTTGTGGGAGATATAAACACAACTCAACATATCCTCCTCACATTCTGCACCATCCTTCACATATCTAAACGGCCCCATTTCTACGTCCAAGACCTCGTATTCTGCATCGTGAAAGGTTTTTACTTTCAAAAGGTCTTTCGACCTCTTTCCTTTATATGGAGCGTTCTTACGCAGCATAACGCCTTCCCAACCATTAGAGTCTGCTTTATGTACCCATTCTTGAAAATGGTCATCATCTAGAATGTGTTCTTGTTCTAGAATAGTTAAACAAGGACACTCATTGTTTTGCATATATCTTTCAAGATGACTCAATCTTTTAGATAACGGAGTCGTACCCTTCTTGTTATTAAAATCATCCAGAGACATTACATCAAAGATTTTATATGAGGGATTGGGTATTGTATGGTCTTTCTTTTTAAGTTGTTTCATTATGCCTTGAAAATCTTCATTACCATCTTCATCTAGCAGGCACAACTCCCCGTCAAATACAACACCAGATAAACCAAGACTTGAAATGCCATCGGCAACAACGCCAAGGGTATTAAATTCTTTGCCAGTTCTGGAGTAGAAAACAGGGATGCCGTTACTACCAACAATACACAAACATCTAACGCCATCAAGTTTACGAGATACATACCATTCATCCTGCCAATCTACAAGTTTAGGTTCATATTTATCTGCTAAGGCTACACTAAACTCTGGAATATGATTTGCTATAGCCTTGTTGATTATCTTGTCTCCCGCCCTAGTCTTTAGGTCTTTATCTATGATGCACAAGATGAGTTCTTCATAATCTGGATAACTGTCAATAAAAGTATTGACTGCACCAATAGCATCGTGACCAGTGATATCTCTATTTTTTAATGCGTTGAGCAGATCAAAGATCGTATCGTATCTTTCTCCACACAGAGATTTCTTTTTCTTGATATTATCGCTGGTGACATTATATTGCCACAACGGATGGTAGGTATATAGCAAAATACTCTTGGTAAATTCTGCTGATATTTTTCGTTCGACTGATGACCGATCATCAACAATGCAGTAATCTTCTATAATTTTTTGCTTATCTATTGTGCTGCTTGTAGACCTAAGATCAAGCACCATATTCCAAACGTATTCAAAACGCTTTGTAGACAAACTCGCTAAATAACTCATTGTAGTCCTCCTGTGTTTCCCCAAGTATATCCTATCTATCGGCAGTTGTCAAGAGGAATCTTTAGTCTTGCTACGATTTGTATATATTGTTGAATTTTTCCATTCGATATTTTAATTGTAGCCATTCATTATGTTCAGTAAAATCTTTGTTTAATTTATTTACCAATATTGATCCGGTTTTAGGGAACAAAGCGGGGATGATAGAATGAAGGATTAAAAGAACGCCCGCCTTGATACACCTAATACCATGAGAGGAAGCAAATCGCAAATGCTCCCAATAACCCATATTATTTTGATCTAAATGCTCAACAGATTTTTTTATTAACATAATGCACCCAACCTTTCTTTAGATTAGATACACCATTCCGGCAAAAGTGGAGGCGAGGGGAGTCGAACCCCTGTCCAGTATAAATTCCATATAAACTTCTACATCGTTAGTCTATTGTTATTAATACTATAGACAAAACTATTTGTCTTTCCAAATGTCAGAACGCTTACGCTCATCGACCTTCTTAATTTAGGTAGGACAACCCTATCCGATTATCGGAGTCAGCATAATTGGGTAAAAAGGTTTATGCAACCCCTCTCACTAAGCAGCGAGTGCTAATACAGAAGTATCGGCAATTGAAACTTTGATCTATTTTTAAACTGGCCTTTAGATCAACCAGTCGATGCGATCTATACTTCTATTTACCTGTCGAAACCTTTACGCCCCCAATTTTATACCATCAAAATATTTATTAATTTTATGTTGTTGTGCATATCTCAATTCTGTTTTCCAATTATCATAACTATCACTATGATATGTTTCTGCTACTTTTTCTATAGGTATATCTACACCAAGAAACTTGTATATTTTATTCTTAATATAACTAGGATTAGACATAGATTTTTCATAATTAACTATGATTTTATTTTTAACATTTGGTATTAATATTTCGATCATATTCATATAATATTTGTGTATTCTTTCCATAGCAACATCTATACTATGGGTATACCACATAGCGTCTGGATTGTTTTCTTTTTTTGTTCTTTGTAGAAAAGAATAGGCAATACCACAAAAGTCCCTATCTGTAAAAATGAAATAACTATTTTGCCCATATCTGTCCACTATATATTGTGCGATATCTTTGTTTAGACAATAATCTGGAGCCTTATCTCCAAAAACTTTGATATCTAAAGGATAGTTATCTGTTGATATCATGTGATAAACTTGATCAATAGTCCAGTTTTTATTTGCAAGTGCTTCTACAGTTTCTTTTTGTAGTCTATATTTATTTTCTTGAAAAAACTTTTCACTTGGATGAAATGTTGATAATTCACCAGACACAAAAACTTCTTCAGATTGATTTAGTAAACTAACTAAACCAGAACTACCTGTTCTTGGACAACCAGTAATAATTAAAGATTTTATCAAAGGTAAACTTTCATATTATAAAAAATAATGGGATAGCAAGCCAAACTATCTAAATCTTTTTGATATATTAGATTCACCCTTGGGCTTTGACTGGGCCATTATTTATTAGATTACTTTGAGCAAGTTCTCTTACAAGCCTTTCGACACTTGGTTCCATTTACGCCATATCTGGTTTCACCATATCTGCCAATGGTCTTTGTGACACTATACCCTTGAGACTTTAGGGTTGGCTTGATATCGCTAATGGTAGCCCGAAGATTACCAACCTCAAACATACTATAAGCACTATCTTGACTGAGGGTTCTACCCTTAATCAAATAATTGATGACACGATCCTGCTTAGTCATATTTACATCACAA
>Ga0255761_10006162_pt1 | contig 10372 bp, 8 predicted proteins | sample 071ome_29_FD_179961 | JGI IMG/M metagenome (GOLD analysis project Ga0255761, IMG submission 179961) | Coastal salt marsh microbial communities from the Groves Creek Marsh, Skidaway Island, Georgia - 071407BT metaG (version 2) | ecosystem: Environmental > Aquatic > Marine > Intertidal zone > Salt... | reverse complement strand
TTTATAACGTTAAGGAGACAATTATGGTTAAAAAAATACTTTTTATTCAAAATAGAACTGGAATTAAGCGTTCTAATTTCTTTGATCACTGGGAAAATATTCATGCCCCTCATATGGTAAATGTTCTGAAACCGCAAAAATATATTCTGACATTTTTTGAAGAAGATATTGAAAATGGATGCTGTGGGATGGCAGAGCTTTGGTTCAATTCTGAAGCGGAATACCAGGAAGCAATGGAACGAAGAAAAACAGAATATGGTTCCTCAGATAATTGGCATGATGTAGCTAAAGCATGGCCAGATCCTGATCGCTATGAATACACTGGAAGAGAAATTAAAATAGTCGATAATACTTAGGCAATGTCAGCTAAATATCTTTTTCCCATAGCAATGGGTGGTTTTTTCATTTTTTATGTATCACTCATGTTACGTCAACCCTCATTTACTTTTCAAGAAGGTGATATTTTTTTTCAAGATTTAGATTGCGGACCACCGTGTGATGCTATCGAAGCAGTAACAAAAGGTTATATGGGATCAAATTTATCTCATTGTGCAATTATAACGGAAGTTGGACCTAATCTTAAAACTACTAAATTAGCTGAAGCAATAGGAGAAACTGTTACAGAAACTACTTTGGAAGAATTCTTAAATAGAAGCAATAAAGTACTTGTTGGAAGACTGAAAAAGGAACATCAACCATTAATTCCAACAGTACTTAATTATATTAATGACAATTTACTGGGTAAGCCGTATGACTTTATTTATGATATCACTGATGATACTTATTATTGCTCAGAAATAATCTATGAAGGATTACAGGCAGCAGATGAAAATCAGCAAATTATGGCATTAAATCCTATGACATTCAATCAACCAGGGACCAATACTCCTTTTGTACATTGGGTTGAATATTACAATGAATTAAATCATGAAATTCCGGAGGGTGAACTTGGATTAAATCCAGGAGGAATGTCTAGATCGGACGGATTAGATATTATTTATATGTTTGAAAAACCATCAGGATACCAAGAGTAATGTCTCCAAATTATCCAGAATTTTTAACCCACCATTATATTATTTCAATAATCATGCTTTTCGTATGGATAGGAGTTTATCTCTTTGGAAAAAGAGCTACAGAAGATCAAATAAAATGGTTTACCGTCTTCCTTATTACTATCTCTATTGTTCAGGAAATTGCTGATTATATCATCAGACTTCAAGGTGCTGAAGCTGGATTATATGAATTTAAATGGACTAAAGAAATGCCGCTACAACCCTGTCATTTTGCTTATTTAGCGAGCATAATTGCAATGTGGAAAAAGAATATTCACTGTTTTTATATTGCCTACTTCTTTGGGATGTCTGGTGCATTTCTAGGTATATTAACTCCAGGAGGGGGTATCTACAGTGTAGCCACTAATCTGACACAACATTTTCAACACTCATTTATTATTTTAAACTTAGCATGGTGTATAGGTGCATTAAACATGCGTGCTACAAAACGATCCATACTATTTGCCTTATTTGTATTGAATTTGCTCATTATACCAATTGGGACTTATAATTATTTTACTGGAGAGAACTTTTTCTTTCTAAGAGAAGCTCCGGTAACTTTAGTATATAATCCCTTACTTCCAGTTACAACTTGGCCTTGGTATATCTTATGGATTGAAATGATTTTCATCCCTTATTGTTATCTTTTTTATTTACCAATTCGAGAAGATTAATTTGTAGATATAAGATCATGGAGATGCTCATAGAGCATAACCATTGCCAACGTATCAAGTTCACAATAATTTAGTAACGCTTTCCTTAAAGCAATTTCTTCTTTTTCACTTATATCAGAAAACTGTAATACTTGAAAAGCCTTCATAGCAGCTCCGCCGTCTTTTAAAGTATCTTTTTTGAAAATAAACTCTTGCAATGCAGAACCCACAATATCTTTTAATGAAGGCAATAAACGATAGGGATCTTCAACAATACCATTATTTTTTTCATATAAAATAAAGTCTTTAAGATTTATTCCAACTTCTAATGGTTTACTGTATTTTTCTGCTAATACAGGACTAGAATGCATAATTGCTGGAAGCACATCTTTTAAACTGTTAGACCCTCTTGTTCTTGGATTATAATAATGCTTTTCCACTAATGATTTAAGGTCAATCATTGCTCTGGGTGGTGGATTTTTTTTATCAATTATAGCAATAGATTGGATAAAATCAATTTCATCTTGATACATATTACGATGTACCAAAGGTATTCTCTCTGCGATTTTTTTTAAGGTAGTATTTTCGTGTGCTGCATATCTAAAAATGCTACCATTATCATTCCCGATGATATCTTTTAAAGCTGCAACAAATTGGATGCTTGGATCAATTGAAGAGGTTTCCGCTAACCATTCAAAATGTTTTATTGTTCCATCCTCATGTAAGGTGTGAACAGAAAATTGTGATCCTATCATACTGTATGGATGTTCCCCTTTATGAAAAGGAAGTGCTACGGTACAAGTTTCAAAATCAATAAAATGAAATGGAAATTGCCATTCTCCCATAATATCTTTTAAATCTTCACTTATCCATTCTTCAGTATCATTAAGTGCTGATTTTTCAATCTGCAAATATTGTCTAAATCCTCTCGATAGTGGATTTTCATTTACTTTAATTGGATTGTGTTCGGGATGAGCATGTAATTGTTCCATGGACCAGATTTGATGATTTAATAAATCTTGAGTTTTTTTCGTAGGAAAATACCAAACATCATGAATGTGATCTTGGTTCAAATTAAAATTATCAAAACGCTCTTTCCAGCACTGATAATATCCGCTTTTATCAATATCTTTACTGCGATATTCACATTTAGAACATTGAGCTCCCACATATTCACCCTTTAAAGCAAATGGTATATCATTTTTATATAAATCTGCTAGATGATGAGCCGCCTCTTTAAAATTTGCAGTATTGTTGGTATTGAACTTTGCTAGCGGTCTATTTAAATCATCAAAGAATGGTTCTGTTCCTAAATCATCGTCATTTAAAATAGCATTAACTGTTTTTGAAACATTAATCTCTTGTAATACAGTATCTTTAATCTCTTCTTGCAAAGAATTAATTCGATTAATATCAGACTCAACCACCATTCTTGGTTTACCATCAACTTCAATGGTAACAATTTTAAATAACTGGTTTAGTCCATCAATATTTGACGGAATAAGCTTGTTTACCAGCATCAAATAAGGGGTAATATTGTAATCAGGAAATAGTTCATTCATCACATATTGCTGAAAAGCAATATCTGCTAAATATGGCCTCTCGTCCGACAAAATAGAGTATGGTGTTCTTTTGGTTAAAAATTCATATTCATCGCCAGATTTAGTGGATTTAGATTTGACTTCAATCAATTTAATGGAATCACCATTTTTTACTATAATGTCTGCACGAATAAAAAAATTGTGCACTAAGAATGCTCCTTCACAAATGACAACTTTTTCATGCTTCAACGCCTCTACTGTATGTTGTAGAGATTCGTCATAATCCAATGAAGTAATATCTTCAAAATGATAATCTAAAAATTTGTACTTATAATGGAACTTTGCTAATTCACCAACCTGATAACCCCCTTCTGCTAAAGCCTCCAAAAATTCATTATGATTTTTTTTAGACTCATATTCAGACTTTCCATAATAAAAAAGTTTCTTAGGACATTCTAATCCTAACTTCATTCTTGATTTGGTTAATAATCTCATTTATTCTTTATTAAATCTTCTATAAAATTTTATACTATTAATATTTTCAAAAATCTTTATTATAATATCCTTTTTTTGTTTCATGTATTTTTTAATTTGGAGTACATATTTAAATACGCACATTGATCGCATTTATTGCGTTCTTTACCTTTAAACGCATAATGATCTTGTTTGGGAGGTTTTGGACTTTTTAAACATTCATACATTGCATCAATTGTAGGCTCAATCCAATCTAGTTCACATTCAACAGGAATTGCTGAGCGCCTAAAACGCATTAATGAGTAGTCTTCATGGTGTTGCAAATGCTTATCTTGAACTGCATTGTAATAAACTAGGTAGGCTGTATTATCTACTGAAAATCCTTTTTGAAGAAATAACCAATTATACCATTCAAGCTGAATTTTCAGTCCCGCACTAAATGGTACTTCATCGAATGTATTCAAATCCTGATGTTTTGTAGTTGATTTAAAATCAATTATAACCAATTCTTCATCATTATTTATCATCACATCATCAATAATACCACATAATAACCAATTGTACTTTTCATAAAGATAGGTTGCTCCAATGTAAGATTTCATATCATCTCTCCATCGTTGTACTGTTGAGAAATCCTCAGGATTGTATGGTTTTAAATCTAAATTACTATGTGTAAATACTGGATGAATCCTATCATGCGATCTACAATAGTCCATATCATTTTTTACACAAGCATCTACCAAATTATTAAGAGATAGTGGAAAAGATCCAGGCTCTCTAAATCCATACTTCATGACAAAATAAAAACATCTTGGGCACTTTAGAAATAAGTCTACTTTGGATCGGCTCACAAAAAAAGGAGTTTTGTTATTTTCTTTAAAGCGAGTGCGCACTGTGTCAATTTGATTGTCTCCAATACTAATTTTTCTTTTTTTGATTTTCCAAAACTCACCAGCAGTTCTAGGATTGTAATTATTTCCGCTATTTTGTTGCTGTAGATGTAAAACTTCAGCTGGATTATATTTTTTACTACTCATGTTCGAGCCTCATTATTCTGACTATTATCAAGAAAATTAAAGCTAATCAACCTCTAATGGATCAAAATCTCCTGACCATGCAAGACATTTTTGTTCATCAATTGCTATATTTGAAATGATAGTCATATCATCAAGCGAAATTTCAAAATGATCTAAGCTTAAATTTTCTTTAAGTCTATCATATTTGACAGATTTTGGTAAAACAGGATATCCAAGTTGAATTGCCCATTTTAAGAATAATTGTGGAACTGTGACTCCATACTTACTTGCAATATCTTCGCAAGGCATTGCTCCACTTTTCATATCTTCTGGTTTTCCATTCCATCGTGAACCTTCTCTCCAATTAGGAATAGGTGCCAATGTAGAATAGGCAATAGGAAGAATTTCATTCTTTTCCATATATTCTGCTAAGGGCTTTGTAACTACATGCCATGGATGAATTTCAATTTGATTAGCTGATGGCATTTCGATTCCTGCTGCTTCAATTTCTTTCATGTGATGTACATTATAATTTGAAACACCAATATGTTTGACTTTACCTTGCTTTTTTAATTCTATCATAGCTTCCCATAGCTCTAATCTATTTTCTTTTGCAAATGGGTTATGGATAAGGTATAAGTCGATTTCATCAACCTGTAATAATTTCAAACTTTGTTCACACGCTTTGATTGCACCATCAAATGTTTGAAACGGCTCTTCTTGATTAAACATTCCAGGCCATATTTTTGTAGTGATATAAATTTCATTTCGTGGAACAGCTAAAGATTTAAGTGCATTACCGATACCTTCTTCATTTTGGTACACTTGAGCAGTATCAATATGCTTGTACCCTAACTTTATGGCATCTTTTGTAATAGATTCTGCTTCATCATTTGGAATAAGCCATGTTCCAAGTCCAATCATTGGTATATTTATTTTATTCATTTGAGTAGTATACGATTTTTTTGCGTATTGATTCCATCTTTTTTGTAATTGTTGATTTCCCTTGATGTGCTTTGGTTCATAAGGGCACATTCTACATCCGTTTCCACAGCACTCGTGTTGACTGATTAAAAACGATGAAGAAAGCATTAAAACTTACTTACCATTCAATTGATAAAATGATTTCAAGTCTTTTTCAAGAAGAGGAACAACATCCTCCATCTCTTCCACAATTTGAATGTGTTGTAAATCTGATTTATCTATTAATTCTTTTCTTAATGGATTTTCTTTCATCCACTGTATTAGTCCCTCCCACATTGTACCTACCAAAATGATTGGCTTTTTCTTCATGTGTCCTACTTGAATAAGCTGCCATGTAAAAAATAATTCCAATAGTGTACCAATTCCACCTGGAGTTACTACTACAGCATTTGTAATGCGCATAAACTCATCTAAACGAGAAGAAAACTTTTTGTGAAAAAATTTGATATCTAAATGACTATTAAACTCGTTCTCAAAAGGTAAATCAATTCGCAATCCAAATGATTTCGTTTGAGAGCTACCTTCTTTTGCGCCAGCATTTGCTGCCTCCATTAGACCTGGTCCACCACCAGTTACAATATCCGCTCCTCTGCTGGCTAACTCTTTTGCAAGGTTGTATACACTTTTATACTCAGGTGTTTTTGGCTTAGTTCTTGCTGAACCGAAAATAGCTACTCGATAATATCCGGTACCAATCTCTGTAACTAAATCATCTAAATCAGCTACTATATTATTTAGTTCTTGAATCTGTTTTGATAAAAATTTTCGAACTTTTTTTTCTTTGATTTTCATAAAGCTAATAAATATATAGATAAAAACTTTTATCTACAATTTAGCATAAAAAAATTAAGAATTATCATTAACAACTTCAATCCAGCCAATCATCCACTTAGAATTGTCTGTTAAATCTTCGAAGGGAACTTCGATTCTTATTTTTTTAGCACACACAGAAAACATTTCAACTGTTTGAGTTTTTTTATTGATATTAAGGACTTCGTAATGACGCCAATTTTTAATTTTTTTGACAGCAGTCCATTTGGAATGTTCTAAATGTTTCATTTTTGATTATTAAATGTTCAAAATATAACATAAAGAATTCAAATATTGAAATTTTGTCGGGGTGGCAGGATTTGAACCTGCGACCCCCTGCTCCCAAAGAGCAGGTCATCTGCTCTATAAATTGTAAATTTAAGCGAAATTAATACTTAATTATCCTCCGTTTTGATCTAAAAGTAAAATATAACCTTTAGTATCTCCACCTCCGCCATTGATGTAAAAATTTATGTCTCCAACGATAACAAAAGATTGGGCATACTTACCATTTTCTACATAATCAGCTCCAGAAAAGTGGCCATCATAACCATCATAGTCTGGATTTGAAAAATCAAAACGTTCATATTTCCATTCAACTTGACTACCTGAACCAATATGAACAATACGTACATCTCCAACCGTGATTCCTCCAACTGCTAAAACAGCTTGAAGGGAATTTGTATTTTTAACTAATTCTGCTCCATATCTAAATGATTCATTATAAATATTTTCATATGCATGTAATACTGAAAGATTATTATTTGTAGAATTAATTCTTTGTACAACATAATCATTACCTTGAGAGTATAAAGTATGAAATTCAAATTCTCCAGAAGATGGTGCAGCTGTGAGTTCAATATCATACACATTTAAGGTTTTAGCAGCATCATATGGCATATCTAATGTATGTTGATTTGATAGTTCAAAATCAGTTCCGTTATCATAAAATTCAAAATATTTTATTTTATCAAAGCTTGCAAAATTTATTTTAGAACTTCTTAATCCCATTAAGTATTTATTGGAATTACCAGGAATTTCAATTACAGGAAATGCTTCTGAGGAATTAAACGAACGATCAGTCCCCAAATTATCTAAAGAAGGATCAAGTAAGTATGAATAATAAATATTTCCAAATGCATCACTTTTAGAAATGAACGGCTTAGTGGATGGACTATCAGTAGTCATTCCTGAGATAATTAAATTAGCATTAGAATCTCTGAAAATATTAGTAATCTTCATTCCATTATTGATAAATGATTCAATATGCTTTGTCCATAATAAATTATAGTTGAAATCAATTGCAAAAATGTTTCGAGTATCATAAATAACCATTTGAGGATTAGCATCTATATTGCTTTTGACAATGCTTAAATTTTTAGTCTCATCCCAATTACTATAATAATCTGGGCCATCATAATCACTAAACCCAGAAATATTCGTTGCAGAATCAATAAGCTCTAAATCTCCATTATATCTAGCAATAAAAAATAAAGGATTAATTCCTTGATTATATTTGTGGGTTGCCTTCCCAACTAAATGATATTCTTGCAATGAGTCATCATAATAAATATCTTCTGCTTCTTGTGTATAGTCTTCCAATCCTGGTATATTAATATAAAATAGTTTTCCAATTACATCTCTTACTTCAATTGATACAGTTGCTGGATTAGATGAATCACCTACTACGTTGTATTGAAAACTATCTGAACCTACATACCCAACATTTGGAACATATGTTGCTGAAGCATTACTTATAGAAACTGTGCCATTTGAAGGATTTCCATTTTGAGGTATTTCATACGTTATTGATGAATTATCGCCTCCATCTGGGTCTGATGCTGTCAACGTAATCAATAATGAACTATCTTCGTTTGTGGTTACATTTAAATTGTCTGCATGAGGAAGGTCATCTACACCAACAACTGTAATAGATGTTAAAAGATATTGAGAACGAAGTCCTGAATTATCCATAGCATAGTAATAGAACGTGTCTCCTCTTGTTGCTCCTTCAGACAGTTCATATGAACCATTACTATATGGAGTGTACGTATAAGTATTACTATTTATATCTACTGTTCCATCAATAACTATTTGGTTTCCGCTCGGGTCATCATTACTATATCCAAACTGCAACTGATCTCCATCAACATCCGTTGCATCAATAGTAAAGCTCACCGATTGTTCCTCATCTACAGAAACTGATACAGATGTAGTTGTTAACACAGGAGCATCATTTACTGGATTAATAGTGATGGTAGCAGTTCCAACATTTATCATTCTTCCTGTATCATCTGTCGCCTCAAAAGTAAACGAGTCAGTACCATTATAGTCTTGGTTTGGAGTATAAGTTGCATTAGCTCCATCTAAACTAACAGAACCATTGCTTGGATTGGAAATAATTCCAAAGGAATAGCTATCTCCATCATACTCCTCTGCAGATAATTGTAATACTACCGCTACATCTTCATCGGTGGTTGCTGCGGCATTTTGAGTATTTGGATCATCATCTTCACCAGAAACCGTCATGGTGACTGTTGCAATATTACTATCAGAAGTTCCATCATTGGCATAATACGTAAAGGTATCGGTTCCGTTAAAGTTTGCATCAGGAGTGTAGTTGGCTACATTACCATTTAAGGTAACTGTTGCATTATTAACTTCTAAAATGGTATAGGTTAAGGACTCATCTTCTGGATCAGAACCTGCAAGGGTAATATTAATGGGGGTATCCTCACCAGTAGATGCTGACATATCCTGTGCAACAGGAGGTTTTAAAAATTGATTAATCTCTGTTTCAAAATCTGGAATGGTTGCAGTGATTCCTAATGAAACATATCGAGCTTCTAAGTTAGATCGCACTTCTGCCATATCTAAGTTTTTAGAATTTTCAATCAAGGTATTTCTCAAATTGGTGTCATCGAGCGTTCCGTCACTTGCAATGTCCGTGCTGATGTTTGCTAGTAGCTCAGACATTTGACCAGTATTTAAATTACCTTGAATAATAGCTGATATCGCTAATAGCTTGGCATTAGCTGCACCACCTTGACTAATATCTAAAAGTTCAGACTCGGGAACGTTTGCTCGTGAATAATCAAAAATAGCTAACACTTCTTCTTGCGCTTGTAGTTTGGCTTGTGCAAAGGTTTTTGGGTTATCGCCAGACATTAGTGTGACCATTCTGTTTTTTTCAAGATGGGTTATAATGTTTACATTAAGCGAAGTTTTTCCAGTCAAATTAGATAAAGCAAATAGCGTTAATTGTCCAGAAGAAATCTCATTTGCAACCTCATTAAAATAATATCCATTTGCTCGTAATTCTACATATGGGGATTCAAGCTGCACATTGGCTACTGCAAAACGTCCTGTATTATCCGTAATAGCAGATGAAAAATTCCGTCCTGTTGGACTTAAGGCATTGGTTAACTCAGCAATATTAATAGTAGTACCATTATTAAATGGACCTTTTTGAGCCTGGCCACCTAATGAAGTTAGATTTATGACGATTGGTGGTTCTTCAGGGCCAGTTGCTTTATCGCCTCCGCCACTACATGTCCACAACCATAATACGCTTAAAATGAGCCAAAAATTACGCATCTATCAAAGTCGCTATATTTGATAAAATAATCAATTTCAAAATTAACACCATTATTAACACCATTTTTTGACCGAATTTGCTGTACAATGATGTGTTATAAAAACAAGAAAGGGCAACCGAAGTTGCCCTTTATTTCCCTCTATAGCTTGTCTAATTCCTCATAGAATTGATAATGTCGGGGTGGCAGGATTTGAACCTGCGACCCCCTGCTCCCAAAGCAGGTGCGCTAACCGGACTACGCTAC
>Ga0255761_10006156_pt1 | contig 10376 bp, 11 predicted proteins | sample 071ome_29_FD_179961 | JGI IMG/M metagenome (GOLD analysis project Ga0255761, IMG submission 179961) | Coastal salt marsh microbial communities from the Groves Creek Marsh, Skidaway Island, Georgia - 071407BT metaG (version 2) | ecosystem: Environmental > Aquatic > Marine > Intertidal zone >... | reverse complement strand
CTGTATCGAATTCAACTGTATTCTCAGGAATAATAATCAATTCATACATTGGTTGATTTGCAACTAATAATTCACCATTTCTATCAAAAATTAAACCCCTTTCCGGATATACTGAAATTTCTTGAACTGCAAAATCTCTATTTAAAGAATCTCCTGAAAGCTGAAGAGAGGCAAGCTGAATAACAAAAATTAAAGAGCTAATTACAGTAATCCAAATTAAAAGATTCTTTCTTATCATTTTTATTTATCGAAAATTAACTTAGAGACAATCCATATAATAATAAAGTTAACAATTGAATTAATAAGAGTATATAAAAATATAGTCAATATAAATTCGAATTTAAAAAAGGTTAAGGAAAAATAAATTAATAAATGTAGAAATATGATAAGATAGAAATATGTTAATCTATTTGTTATTCGTGTCCCCCTAATCATTGCTAATGGTAATACAGAATTTACTCCAAATGAATACTTCTCTATTCTTTCTCTTAAATAACATACTGTAATTGAAGCCAGAGTATGAGTGCCATAGGTTTGCAATGATAAATCAATTATTAGTCCAACTAAAAATCCAAATAGTATTAAATATGTTTTATCATATGTTGTTTTATAAAGGATGAATAAAGAAATATATATGAATGTATTTACAGTTCCAAAAAGATACAAATGATTGAAAATCATTAATTGAGATAATATAATTACTAATGATAAAACTATATCTTTGACTAATTCTCTATTCATTTAATAAAGATTTGATTTCATCGTTATCAGTTCTTTCAATTACATAAAGATTAGAAAGTGAAGAAAAGTCAATAAAAATTGACACATCTATAGAATAGTAACCCTCAAGTGATGTATTATTATAATCTTCAATTATACCAATAGGTATTCCCTTGGGAAAATAAAATGACATGCCCCCAGTTTCAATTGTATCTCCAACTTTAATTGAACTACTTAAAGGAATATCATTAAGTTGAACAATTCTTGGATCTAATCCATTCCAACTTATAGATCCTATAGTAGAAGAATTCTTCAAAACAGCGTTTATTTTTAGATCTGTATTAAGTAATGAAACAATTGATGAGTAATTATCTGTTAGATTTTTTATAATTCCAACAACCACTTTTGAAGATATAACCCCCATTTCACTAGTTATACCACTTAGTTTTCCTTTGTTGATAACTATAATGTTTTTACTCTTATTAATTGAGTTCAATATCACTTTTGCACTTATAGTTTTATCAATTTCACTTTCTGAAATATCTCTAGTATCGGACTTATTAATAAATTGAGATTCAATTTTTTTTAATTCTAGGTTTTCTGCAATTAGTTTATTATTCTCCTGTCTAAGACTAAAATAAGAATTTATGTATGCAAAAATATTAGAAGTTGAGCCTGAAATAAATGTCCCAACTTTTCCAAGCCCGGAGTAGTGAACGGAGCTATTATTATATAAATAGTTAAATGAAATAAATGAAAGAAAAATATAAATAATTAAGTTCCTGTTTTTAATTATGGAATTAATTATTGATTGCATTAAGATTATTTAATTAGAACAGACTTAAATTTATCTATATTCTTTAAAGCAATTCCAGTTCCTCTAACTACTGCCTGAAGTGGATCTTCTGCAATATACACAGGCAGGTCGGTTTTTTTTGATAATCTTTCATCCAAGCCTCTAAGAAGTGCTCCTCCTCCTGCTAAATATATCCCTGTATTATATATATCTGCTGCAAGCTCCGGTGGTGTTTGAGATAAGGTCTCCATAATTGAATCTTCGATTCTAATTATAGATTTATCTATTGCCTTAGCAACTTCTATATATGAAATTATCTTTTCCTTTGGTTTACCAGATAAAAGGTCTCTACCTTGAACATGCATATCCTCAGGAGGATCATCTAAATTTTCAGTTACTGAACCTACCTCAATTTTAATTTTTTCTGCAGTTCTGTCACCAACATACAAATTATGCTTGGTCCTCATGTAGTAAACTATATCATTAGTAAGCACATCTCCAGCAACCTTTAATGACTTTTCACAAACAATTCCAGAAAGGGCAATAACAGCAATTTCGGTTGTTCCCCCACCAATATCTACAACCATATTTCCTTTAGGTTTAACAATATCAATACCAATCCCAATGGCTGCTGCCATAGGTTCATGAATTAAATAAACTTCTTTTCCATTTACTCTCTCAGCAGATTCTTTTACAGCTCTCATCTCTACTTCTGTTATCCCTGAAGGAATACAAATTACCATCGTCAATGAAGGAGAAAACCATCTTTTTTTTAGAGTTGGAATATTTCTAATTAACTCACTAATCATTTTTTCTGATGCTTCAAAATCAGCAATCACTCCATCCTTGAGAGGTCTAATAGTTTTGATATTTTCATGAGTTTTACCTTGCATGAATTTTGCTTCCTCACCAATAGCTATTATTTTTTTTGTAACCCTATCCATTGCAACAATAGAAGGACTATTAATGACAACTTTATCATTGTGAATAATTAAAGTGTTTGCAGTTCCAAGATCAATAGCTATTTCTTCTGTGAAAAATCCCATAATATTTTGCAAAGTTAGTTAAATAATACAAATTAATGTCTAAAATGCCTTATTCCTGAAAAAACCATAGACATTCCATTTTTATTGCAAAAATCAATTGAATCCTGATCTTTAATTGAACCTCCTGGTTGAATAATTGAGTTTATATTATTTGCATGTGATATTTCAACACAATCTGAAAATGGAAAGAAGGCGTCACTTGCTAAACAAGATTCATTTAGATCAAAACCAAATTTATTAGATTTCGCAATTGCTTGATTTAATGCATCTATCCTTGATACTTGTCCCATACCAGATCCAATTAATTGTTTGTTTTTTACAATTGCTATACAATTGGATTTTGTATGTTTTACAATAATTGATGCTAATACAAGGTCATCAGATTTTGCAGAATTTGGAGATATATTTGTAACAACTTTAAAGTCTTCAAATTTTTCAATTTTATCATCTATATCTTGCTCAAGTATTCCATTAAGACAGGATCGAGTTTGGAGTTTATTTATTGGAAAAGATTTTAATTTTATAATTATTCTATTCTTTTTAGATTTTAATAAATCTAATGCACTATTACTATAATTTGGTGCAATTAAAACTTCGAAGAAAAGTTTATTAATTTCCTCAGCAACTTTTATATCGACAGCTTGGTTAGAAGTTAAAATTCCGCCAAAAGCAGATACATTATCACATGATAGTGCATCTAAATAGGCATCTAATAAATTATCTCTAATAGCAACACCACATGGATTGTTATGCTTATGAATTAGAAAAACTGATTTTTTTGTTTCCAAGTCTTTCAGAAGTCCTATTGCTGAATCTATATCTAAAAGATTATTGTATGAAATATCTTTACCATGAATTTGTTCAAATATTTCATCTATTTGTCCAATAAATTTACCATTTTGATGAGGGTTTTCTCCATACCTTAACTCTTTTACTGTATCTTCATAAGAATTTGTATTAATATTCTTGTTATTTAAATAAGATGAAATTTTATGGTCATAATCTGAGCTTTTTTGGAATGCGTCAGATGCAAGTTTCTTTCTATATTCTATATCTGTTTTACAATCATTCTTTAAAATACTAATCAATTCATCGTATTGATCTTTAGATGAGATACAAACAACATTTTCATAATTTTTTGCTGCAGCTCTAATAAGAGAAACCCCCCCTATGTCTATCTTTTCAATTATATCTTCATGATTATTTGAATTCTTAACAGTCTCTTCAAAAGGATATAGATCAACAACAACAAGATCTATATCAGGAATTTCATATTTTTTTGATTCATCAATGTCAGACTTTGAATTTGTTTTTAATATTCCTCCAAATATCTTGGGGTGAAGAGTTTTTACTCTTCCATTTAAAATAGATGGGTATGTTGTTAAGTCCTCTACTTTTTCAAGTCTAATACCAAGACTATTTATATAATCATAAGTTCCTCCAGTTGAATAAATTTTTACATTATTGTTTGAGAGAATTTGACATAAATGCTCAATTTTATTTTTATTAAAAACAGAAATCAGTGCTGAAGAAATTTTTTTCATTTGAAGAAAACAAAATTACAAAAAAACCTGCTGATAAGCAGGTTTTTAAATTTGTGGATAATATATTACATCATACCTGGCATTCCTCCTCCACCCATTGGTGGCATTGGCGCAGGGTTATCTTCTTTGATGTCTACTAATGCGCATTCTGTAGTTAATATCATTCCAGCTACAGATGCTGCATTTTCGAGAGCAACTCTTGTCACTTTTTTAGGATCGATTATACCTTCTTTTAACATATCTACATACTTACCCTCTTTTGCATTATACCCAAAGTTTTTATCCCCATCAAGAACTTTTGATACAACTACTGATCCTTCTCCTCCAGAGTTTTCAACAATAGTCCTAAGAGGAGTTTCAATTGCTTTATTTACAATCTGAATACCAGTTGATTCGTCAGCATTTGATGATTTTAACTTGTCTAATTCATTTTTTGTATTTAGAAGAGCAACACCACCACCTGCTACAATACCCTCTTCGATTGCAGCTCTAGTGGCATGAAGCGCATCATCAACTCTATCCTTTTTCTCTTTCATCTCAACTTCTGATGGAGCACCAACATAAAGTACTGCAACACCACCGGCAAGTTTTGCCAGCCTTTCTTGAAGCTTTTCTTTATCATAATCTGAAGTTGTAGTTTCAATCTGAGCTTTAATTTGGCTAACTCGAGATTTGATGTCTTTTTTGTTTCCAGATCCATTAACTATAGTAGTGTTATCCTTGTCAATTGTTACCTTTTCTGCAGTTCCAAGCATATCTAAGGTCGTGTTTTCAAGAGTAAAGCCTCTTTCCTCAGATATAACAGTACCACCAGTTAAAATAGCAATATCTTCAAGCATTGCCTTCCTTCTATCTCCAAACCCAGGAGCTTTAACAGCTGCGATTTTCAAAGATCCTCTTAATTTATTTACTACTAAAGTAGCTAATGCTTCTCCATCAATATCCTCTGCAATAATCAAAAGAGGTTTACCTGATTGGGCTACTGGTTCAAGAATAGGAAGTAGATCTTTCATAACAGATATTTTTTTATCCGTTATAAGAATCTGAGGAGTATCTAAATCCGCCTCCATTTTTTCAGAATCTGTAACAAAATATGGAGAAATATATCCTCTATCAAATTGCATACCTTCGACTACGTCTACATAGGTATCAGTTCCTTTAGCCTCTTCTACAGTAATTACTCCTTCTTTTCCAACTTTTTCAAATGCTTCAGTAATTAATTTACCAATAGTTTCATCGTTATTCGCTGAGATACTTGCAACCTGGAGGATCTTTTCAGAAGCACTTCCAATTTCAACTGATTGTTTCTCTAATGCATTAACAACAGAAATAACAGCTTTATCTATGCCTCTTTTTAAATCCATTGGATTTGCTCCAGCTGCAACATTTTTTAACCCTTCTGTAACAATAGACTGAGCAAGGATTGTAGCAGTAGTAGTTCCATCTCCAGCTAGGTCATTTGTTTTTGATGCTACTTCTTTTACCATCTGAGCACCCATATTTTCTAGATTTTCTTTAAGCTCAATTTCTTTAGCAACAGTAACTCCATCTTTAGTCACTTGAGGTGCACCAAAAGATTTTCCTATAATTACATTTCTTCCTTTTGGACCTAATGTTACTTTAACAGCATTAGCAAGAGCATCTACTCCTCGCTTTATACCATCACGTGCTTCAATATCAAATTCAATTTTTTTTGCCATTTTATTTTAAGTTTAGTTATACAATTGCAAGAATATCACTTTCTTTCATTATTAAATAATCAACACCTTCATGTTGAAGTTCAGTTCCAGCATACTTTCCATAAAGAACAATATCACCAGATTTTAGAGTTACTGGATTTTCTTTTGTTCCAGGTCCAACTGCAACAATTTTACCTCTTTGAGGTTTCTCCTTTGCAGTATCTGGAATAATAATACCAGATGAAGTGGTTGTTTCGGCTTCTGAAGGCTCAACTAAAACTCTATCTGCAAGTGGTTTAATATTTATTTTACTCATGTCTTTTTAATTTAAGAATTTCATAAACTATGCCATATTATATAAAATCCATGAAAAACACTTTTTCATGACATCATGACATTAATCATCTATATTTTCAGAGGGAATTTCAGGTATACTTTGTTCTGGAATTTCAGGTATACTTTGTTCTGGTATTGATTCATCAATAAGGATTGAATCAGAGTTATCTGAGTCATTCATTAATGTTACGTTTGAAATAAGAATCAAAACAAGAATAATGATAGCAAGAGCCCATGTGCTTTTATCAAGAAAATCTGTAGTACTTTTTACACCTCCAATTTGTTGTTGGCCTCCGCCAAAAGTAGAGGATAAACCTCCTCCTTTAGGATTTTGAACCATAATCACAAGTATTAATAGAACACAAACAAATAAAATAAGCGATACTAATATCCAAAAGGTTCCCATGATTAACTATTATTTTTTTTTAAGTTTTTTATCTTCTCAATTTGGTCTGCAAAGAAACTACTTTTTTTTGGATATTTCAAGCTTAATATTTTGTATGCCTTTATCGCTTTATTATACTTTTCTTGGGAAATATATATTTTCGCTAATGTTTCAGTTATTAAATCATCCTTTATATTCGTATCAATCTTAAATTCACTTGTTGGTATATACTTTTTATCGATACTTATTTTTGGGGAATTCTTAATAAAATTATCAATTATGTCAATTTTACTATTTAAACTAGACTTACTCTCATTGATCTGATCAAACCAGTCTAAAAAGGTATATTTATCAATTATAGGTAGATTCTTATCAATTGAATATTCATTTTTTTCAAAGATCCATTTTCTCAATATTGATCTATTATATGTTAGAATAGCAGTTTTAGGTAAGAGCTCTTCAAAGGATTCTTTTTTTTGAGCTTTAAGTGTTTTTAGGTAATATGCAGAAGCTGATTGAAAAAAAGGATATTCATTAAGGATTTCTCTTAAAATTAAAGATGTTTTTTTATCATTTGGATCAAATGCTTTTAAAATTTTTGAGTAAGCAACTTTATCTTTTTTTACCATTTGGCAAGAGTTTCATTAAAAATATCTTGAGTTAATCTCTCAAAAATTTCTTGAAGTGCAGCATCTTTTATATCATAAACTTGCAGATTGCCAGGAAAGTCATAATAAAATGAAAATCTTTTTTCTATGTTGTCTTCTTCGTTCAAAACATTTACATAGTTTAACATAACTGACATAGTTAATCTATTCTGAGCTGCTGTAATTTCAGCAGTTGCCGCCATAGGGGTAACACTAAATTCAGTTATCTCCCCACTGTAAATAATATCACCTCCGTCATTCACAAGGCTTAGGCTTGTCTGATTGAGAATTAAATCTTGTAATGCAATAGTAAAGTCTCTATCAAGACCAGGCTCAATAGTTGATCCGGGTCGACCTCCAGCAATGTTTTCAAAATAATCAACCTGAAAAGTTTCAACTCCTATTGGAATTGAGGATCCTGTGAAGCTATATATGCCGCAAGAGATAATGGTTAGTGAAAAACAAAAAAGTAAACAATATTTTTTAAAATTCTGATACATCTCCTAAATTATGTTGTTTAATTTTTCTATATAAAGTTCTTTCTGATATACCTAGCTCTTTAGCAGCATTTTTTCTCTTACCATTAGTTCTAATTAAAGCTTGTTTAATCATTTCTAATTCTTTGTCCTGAAGAGAAAGAGTCTCTTCCTCTTCAATTGTTTCAACATATTCATACCTATCCTGTTCTTTGTTTTCAACCTCAACTTTTAGGTCAACTTGAGTATCTTGCACCTCTTGATCTTTAAGAGTTTCGGTTTCACCATAAATCTTATCAATTAATCCTCGATTTTTTTCTTTTATGTCATTGTTATCGTCACCTTGCATTATTTCAAGGGTCAATTTCTTTAAATCGTTTAGATCGTTTTTCATGTCAAAAAGAACTTTATAAAGAATTTCTCGCTCAGAGGAAAAAGATGATGTGTTTTCTTTTACATCTTCAAGAGTCGCCGGAAGCTTTGAAACTTTATTTGGAAGATAATTATTTAAAGTATCACTTTTGAGATTTCTCTCTTTTTCTAGTATTGACATTTGCTCTGCAACATTCCTTAATTGTCTAATATTACCTTTCCAGTCTTGCTGACAGAGTAGATCTTGAGCAGATTCGTCAAGTCTCAAAGTAGGCATGTTATATTTTTGGGCAAAATCTGATGCAAATTTTCTAAATAGGATTGGAATATCGTCCTTTCTATCTCTTAATGGAGGTATATTAATAATTATTGTACTTAATCTATAAAAAAGGTCTTCTCTAAACTTTCCTTTCTTTATTGCCTCATCCATATTAACATTAGTAGCAGCAACAATTCTTACATTAGTTTTTTGAACTTTAGAAGATCCAACTTTAATATATTCTCCACTTTCAAGAATTCTTAAAAGTCTTACTTGGGTAGAAAGTGGAAGTTCTCCAACTTCATCTAGAAAGATTGTTCCTCCGTCAGCTACTTCAAAATAACCACTTCTGTTTGCTGTAGCTCCAGTAAAAGCACCTTTTTCATGCCCAAATAATTCAGAATCAATAGTACCTTCAGGAATTGCTCCACAATTAACTGCGATATATTTTGCATGTTTTCTATGAGAATACTGATGAATAATTTTAGGAATGTTCTCTTTACCAACACCACTCTCACCTGTGACAAGGACAGATATATCAGAGTTAGCAACTTGAATTGATTTTTCAATTGCTCTATTAAGTTTAGGGTTGTCTCCAATTATACCAAACCTTTGTTTTACTGTTAAAACTGACTCCATTATACTTTAGCTTTTAATTGATTTATATTTCCAATTAGAGTTGCAGTTGTGCAATCACTAATATCAACTTTTACAGTATCACCCAACTTAAAATTGTATTTAGGAAAAACAACAACATTATTCTCAGTTGTTCTTCCACTCCAAAAATCATTTGATTTTTTTGATTCTTTATCTATAAGTACTTCACAATTTTTATTTATGAAACTTTTATTTCTTTCTAGGCTATGTTTTTGTTGAAGAGTAATTATTTCCTCTAACCTTCTTTGTTTAATTTCTGGAGTGACATCATCTTTAAAGTGCCTAGCCGCATAAGTTCCTGGTCTTTCAGAATACGCAAACATATATCCAAAGTCATACCTTACTTCTTCCATGAGAGACAAAGTATCTTGATGATCTCTTTCAGTTTCAGATGGAAAACCAGTAATCATATCATGGGAAATACCACAATTAGGTATTATTTCTCTAATTTTCTTTATAAGATCAAGATATTCCTTTCTAGTATGAAGTCGATTCATCTTTTTTAAAATTCTATCACTTCCAGACTGTATAGGAAGGTGAATATAGTTACAGATATTATTATATTTTGACATTGTTTCAATTACATCAATTGTCATATCCTGAGGATTAGAAGTTGAAAATCTTATTCTGATTTCAGGAAAACTTGAAGCAACTAAGTCAAGTAAGCTAGAAAATTTTATAGAATTTTTCTTTTGCTCTTCTGTGGCCTTCTTAAAGTCTTTTTTAGGACCTCCACCATACCATAAATAACTATCAACATTTTGTCCAAGTAATGTTATTTCCTTATAACCTTTTTGATTTAATTCATCTATCTCCCTTAAAATGCTATCAGGGTTTCTACTTCTCTCTCTACCTCTTGTAAATGGTACAACACAAAATGTACACATGTTGTCACAACCTCTTGTAATTGACACGAATGCATTAATACCGTTATTATGAATTCTTACGGGTGATATGTCACCATAGGTTTCAGACTTTGATAATATAACATTAACTGCCTTTTGGTTATGATCAACCTCATCCAAAAGGTTTGGAAGATCTTTGTATGAATCTGGTCCTACAACTAGGTCAACCATCTTTTCTTCTTCAAGAAGCTTATCCTTTAACCTTTCAGCCATACAACCTAAAAGCCCTATTTTTAGATCACTATTATCCTTCTTGTATGAATTATACGTTTTAAGTTTATTTCGAACTGTTTGTTCAGCCTTATCTCTAATTGAACAGGTATTTAATAAAACTAGATTTGCGCTCTTTGAATCATCAGTTAATTCATAGCCATCTTTTTTTAATATAGATGCAACAACCTCACTGTCAGCAAAATTCATCTGACACCCATATGTTTCTATATATAATGACTTTTTTTTGATAAAATCAATTTTTAGTAAAATTACTTAATAAATTTAAATTATGCCAATTTGTCAGTATTAAGAATTATTTTTTAATTTATCAAAATAATTAA
>Ga0255761_10006141_pt1 | contig 10387 bp, 5 predicted proteins | sample 071ome_29_FD_179961 | JGI IMG/M metagenome (GOLD analysis project Ga0255761, IMG submission 179961) | Coastal salt marsh microbial communities from the Groves Creek Marsh, Skidaway Island, Georgia - 071407BT metaG (version 2) | ecosystem: Environmental > Aquatic > Marine > Intertidal zone > Salt... | reverse complement strand
AAACCGCTGCGCCCGAAACATCTTCGGCTGATCAGGAGGCGGCAGATGTTGCTGAGGCCGTGGTGACGACCACGCCTGTTTTGGATGTCATCCGTGTCTCGCCCGATGGCATGACCGTGATCGCCGGCAGCGCGATGCCAAATGCCGAGATTTATCTCTTGCTCGATGGGGTCGATAACGCAGATGCCACTGCGGACCGTGCGGGCAATTTCGTGCTTTTGTCCAAACTTGCTCCTTCGGACAGTCCGCGTCTTTTGTCGGTCGAAGCGACCGATGAGACAGGTGCGCGGGTGGCTGCAGCACAAACCTTGGTCGTTGCGCCGATTGCCGCGCCTGTGACTGTTGCAGAGGCTACAGACGAGGCGGAAACAGTCACCCAAAGCACCACAACGCCCATCGTTCTGCAATCAGACGGGCAGGGGGTTTCCCTAGTTCAAGGTGGCAGCACCGATGGCGTGGCCCTCAGCATTGACACGGTCAGCTATTCCAGTGCGGGGGATGTTCAAATTGCGGGGCGTGCCCATAGCGGCGCTGCTTTGCGGGTTTACCTCAACAACGCGCTTGTGGCTGAGGTGACAGGCGGTGACGATGGCACATGGCGCGCCGATGTCGCCAATGTTGCCGCAGGTGCTTATGATCTGCGCGTGGATCAACTGGCCGCGGATGGCGCAGTGATCGCGCGGTCTGAAACCCGCTTTATCCGCGAAGCTGCGGCTGAGATTGCGGATGCCGCAGGTGGCGCGCAAAACGCCATTCGCGTGGTGACAGTTGAACGTGGCTTTACGCTATGGGGAATTGCCGAAAATATGCTGGGGTCTGGCTTTGACTATGTTCAGATTTTCAATGCCAACCGCGACCAAATTCGGGATCCCGATCTGATTTACCCGGGTCAGGTCTTCACCATCCCTGCGCAATAGGTCGCGGGGGTAGGGGCGGGATCGCTCAAGCGGGGCTCTGGTCATCAGCGCCCCGCTTCTTTACGTTTGGATCACCTGACCATATCCGAGTCTCCAGATAATGACCGCACCACATACAAACGGGCCAGCGATTGATCCTGAAAGTCGCGCCTCTAGCATGATCACCTTGCGCAAGGTGGGGCCCTATCTCTGGCCCAAAGAGATGCCATGGGTGAAATATCGGGTTGTCTTTGCCCTTGCCGCCTTGGTGGTTGCCAAATTGGTCGCGGTTGCGGGGCCTTTTGCCTATAAGGCCGCCGTGGATGCGCTTGGGGGCGATGCCCCAAGCCCTGCTTGGGCTCTTGGACTTGGGGCGGTTGGCCTGACAGTGGCCTATGGGGTCGCGCGCGCGGGAAATGTTGGCTTTCAACAATTGCGCGATGTGATTTTTGCCCGTGTTGGGCAGCGCGCCTTGCGCATGATTGCGATTGAAACCTTCCGCCATATCCACGCCTTATCGATACGGTTTCACATCACGCGGCGCACGGGCGGGCTAAGTCGCATTATCGAGCGCGGGGTCAAGGGCGTAGATTTTCTTTTGCGGTTTTTGCTGTTCTCAATCGGGCCGCTGATCCTTGAATTACTGCTGACCGGGATCATCCTCGCCACGGTGTTTGACATCAGCTATTTGGCGGTTCTGATTGTCACCATTGCCCTCTATGTTTGGTTTACCTTTAAGGTGACAGAATGGCGCGTGAAAATTCGCCGTCAAATGAATGATCAGGACACCGATGCCAATCAAAAGGCGGTCGATAGTCTTTTGAATTTTGAAACCGTCAAATATTTCAACGCCGAAGAGCGTGAGGCACAGCGCTATGATCGCGCGATGGCGGGCTATGAAGAGGCGGCGATCAAGACCAATTACTCGCTCGGGTTTCTAAACTTCGGCCAATCATTGATCATCACCACGGGTCTTGTGATTGTGATGATCATGGCGGCTTTGGGGGTTGAGCGGGGCGATTTGACTGTGGGCGATTTCGTCATGGTCAACGCGTTTATGATCCAAATCACCATGCCATTGAATTTCTTGGGCACAGTCTATCGCGAAATTCGACAGGCTTTGGTTGATATGGGCGAATTATTCACTTTGCTTGAGCAGCCCGCCGATGTGCATGACGCCGCTGATGCGCAAGTGCTGAAGGTCAGCCGTGGCAAGGTGGAATTCCGGGCCATTGATTTTTCATATGAAAGCACGCGCGCGATTTTGCACGGGGTGGATTTCACCCTAGAGGCGGGTCAAAGCGTGGCACTGGTTGGGCCGTCTGGTTCGGGAAAATCCACCATTGGGCGTTTATTGTTCCGCTTTTACGATCCCCAAAAGGGCCAAATTTTGATTGACGGGCAAGATGTCGCCAAGGTGACGCAAAGCTCGCTGCATGACGCCATTGGCGTGGTGCCGCAGGATACGGTTTTGTTCAATGATACGATTTTCTACAACATCGCCTATGGCCGGCCCTATGCCACCCGTGCCGAGGTTGAGGCCGCCGCAAAATCCGCGAAAATCCATGATTTCATCGAAAGCCTGCCCGAAGGCTATGAGACAATCGTGGGGGAGCGGGGGTTAAAGCTCTCTGGTGGTGAAAAGCAGCGCGTGGGTATTGCGCGCACCTTGTTGAAAGATCCCCCCATTCTTTTGCTCGATGAGGCGACATCGGCCCTTGATACGGAAACCGAGCGCGAGATTCAGGGCCAATTGCGCGCGCTTGGTCAAGGGCGCAGCGTGATCATGATCGCGCATCGCCTGTCGACTGTGGTGGATGCGGATTTGATCATGGTGCTGGAGAAAGGCGTTGTTGTAGAACTGGGGCGCCACGATGATTTGGTTGCCGCAGGTGGCCGTTATGCAGCCATGTGGGCGCGTCAGATGAGTGAGCAGGAACGCGCGCCCCAGTAAGGGGCGCGATTGTCTTTACTGTGCGGCGTGAACGGTCGGGCCTGCAGGTTTTGTCTTTTGATCTTTGGCTGTGTCATCCTCCCACAAGATGAGGGGGTTTGCCGTTTCCAATGCCGCGCGCGCCAAGGCGTAATCTTGGGTGCGCTGTGACAAGCGCGCCGCGCCAAAGCGCGCCAAGGCCTGCGCAATCCAGCCTAAAATTTCATTCCACCAGACCCGCACCGCCAAAAGCGATGGCGTGAACACCAAGGTCAGAACTGTTGCAATGCCCAATCCAAAGACCACTGCCGTGGCAAGATTTTTCCACCACAGGGCAGTCGGGCTATCAATCGTGTAACCGCCATTTGCAAAATCAAGGCTGATGCCAAACATCATGGGCGCAAGCCCCGCCATCGTGGTGATGGTGGTCAAAAGAACAGGGCGAATGCGCGCCTCGACTGTGCGGATGATCGCCTCAATCGGGGCCAGATAGCGGCTATATTCTTGATAGGTGTCAATCAGAACAATGTTATTGTTCACCACAATCCCCGCCAAGGCGACAATGCCCGTGCCCGTCATGATGATCGAAAAGCTTTGCCCCATGGTCAAAAGCCCGATCAACACCCCTGCGGTCGACAAGACAACCGCCAGAAGCACCAGAACCGAATTGTAAAACGAATTGAACTGCGCCAGCAGGATGATGAACATCAAGCCCAATGAGGCCGCAAAGGCCTGAGATAAGAAGGCCTGACTTTCGGCTTGCTCGGCTTGGTCGCCGCCCCATTGCCAATTCACGCCATCGGGCAAAATCGTGCCTGTTTCTAATGCGGCGGTAATATGGGCAATCCGTTCATTGGCCGTGATAGCCGTCAGGGTAACATCGCCGCTTAATGCATCGTCAAACTCGGCGCTGCTCACGCCTTCGGCCAAGGAATGAAGCACATAGTCGCGCCCATCTATGCTAAATTCAGCGGGCCTGTTGGCGTGTTCAGGCGCCGCATTGCGCAGCAATCCCAAGTTGCGATCCCCGATCGTCACCCGCATAAGACCCGAGATAACATCGGCCTTCACTTGAAAGATGCGCGATTGATCAAGGCGTTTGATCTCGGCCAAACGGCGCACGGGTTCCCATGTGACGAAATTTGACAGCGGCACCAATCCATCTGCGGTGCGCACGCGCAAGGTGTCTAGGGTCGAGAGGACACGGGCATCTTCTGGAAAACGCACGCGAATTTCAATCTCATCATCCGATGTCGGCACGCGCATCCGATCAAGCAAAATCCCGCGCGTGACCAATTGCACCATAGCGCCCACTGTGGCCACATTCGCACCATAGCGGCCTGCGGCCTCGACATCGACATTGATCTGCCAATCAATCCCCGGCAGGGGCAGGGTATCTTCGATGAGGGTCAGTCCCTCGAGGCTCTCGAAATAGGCATGAACGTCCGTCGTAGCTTGCTGAAGTTGCGCCCAATCATCGCCTGTTAGTTCGAGATCAATCGGCTTGCCATTGGCAGGGCCATTGGCCTGCTCGAATATCTCGGTATGGATGCCGGGAATGGTGTCCAACTCCGCTTGGATCGCATCAAGAATGATATTGCCATCGGCCCGCGTTCCCCATGGGGCGAGGTCTATTTGAACCTGACCGATTGTGTCCTCAGGGGCGCTTGCGCCGCCTGTGTTATTGTTCAATCCGCCATCACCCGAAAAGGCAAAGACATCGCGCACGCCCTCAAAGCCAAGCACCCGCGCCTCGACCTGTGCGACCAAAGCGTCTTTTTCTTCGACCGACAGATTACCCCGCGCGCGCACATAGACAATTGCGTTTTCAGGCTCGGTTTCCACGAAGAAATCCACGCCGTTATTGTTGGCCCCGTAATAGCTGAAGGTCACGACAACAAAGCCCAAAACCGCGGCAATGGTCAAAACGGGGGCAAACGGGTTGCCCACCAAACGCTCTATCAGCAGGCCCAATCTTGTGCGCTTATATCCGCCCTCAACCCGTTCAACCACGCGCGGGCGGATCAATGTGCCCATGACAACCGACATGGCCAAACCTGTAACCGAAAAAGCCAAAACGCCCGGCAGGATCGCAAGAAGGGCGGGGGTGTCTGGCCCCGCACCGCCGCCCCGCATAACCATCAAGGCGGATTGAAACAGGGCAAACCCCACCACAACCGCAAGAGCGATGCGAATGGCGCGACTTGGCACAAGGCGCATCAACAGCACACCAAAGCGATCCGCGCTTCGCGACAGACGGGCCGCAACGCCCCCCATCACGGGCAGATAGACCAGCGCCACAATCAGAGAGGCGGAGAGAACAAAGATCAACGTGACGGGAAGCATCCCCATAAATTCACCCGGAACCCCGGGCCAGAATAACATTGGCAGAAAGGCGCAAAGCGTGGTCGCGGTCGAAGATATAACGGGCCAGAACATCCGCTTGGCGGCATCTGTATAGGCCTGCATGGGGCGCGCGCCCTCAGCAAGGCGTTTGTCGGCATATTCGACCACAACAATTGCGCCATCAACGAGCATCCCCACGGCCAAGATCAGGCCGAACATCACGATATTTGAAACCGCGATGCCCATGATGCCCAAAAAGATAAAACACAATAAGAATGAGGTGGGGATGGCAAAGCCCACAAGAAGCGCGGATCTTGTGCCAAGCGTGGCCAGAACAACGATCATCACAAGCGCGATTGCAGTCAAAACCGACCCTTCAAGCTGTGCCACCATCGAGGCCACGGTTTTGGATTGATCCAAGGAGGTGGTGATATGAACAGCAGCACGCAATTCTTCGGGCCATTCCGCCTCGAAGGCGGCCACTTCTTGGCGCACCAATTCGGCGGTGTCGATAATGTTAAAACCTTGGCGTTTGACGACCTGAAGCGCAATCGTGGGGTTTCCGTTAAAGCGCGCAGCGCCCGTGCGATCCTCATAGGTGAGGCGAATTTGCGCCAAATCCCCTAAGGTCACAACGCGGTCACCATTTACCTTGACGGGCAAATCATAAACGTCCTGCGGACTTTCAAACGAGGATGGAATGCGCACAGATAAGGCACCCGTTGGGGTGTCGACCACGCCTGCCGCGATCAATTGGTTGTTGTTCACAACCGCCGAAATCAATTCCTGCGCCGTGACATTATAAGCCTCTAGCGAGAGCGGGTCGATCAAGACCTCCAACATCTCATCGCGCGCGCCTGCAATCCCCGCCTCCAAAATAGGCGACAACCCCTCAAGCCGTGTTTGCAAATCCTGCGCAAGGCGGATCAATGTGCGCTCGGGCGCGTTGCCAGACAGCGCCACGATGATGATTGGAAACTCCGAAAAATTGATTTCATTGATGGAATAGTTCTCCGCCCCTTGGGGGAATTGCGTCTCGGCGCGGTTCATGGCATCGCGCACATCGGCAATGGTTGCGGATTTATCCCATCCAAATTCAAACTCGATAAAGATCCCTGCATAACCTTCGGCGGCGGTGGAGTTGATGGATTTCAATCCATCGAGATCTTGAAACTCGGTCTCCATCGGACGCACCAATTGGCGCTCGCTATCTTCGGCGGAAATGCCGGGGAAGGGGACAGAAACAAACAAACCGGGAATATCAATGTCAGGTTCACCCTCTTTGGGCAGTCCGACATAGGCGGCCGCACCAACCGTCAGCGACAAAACGATAAAGGCCACGACCATCCGCGCACGGGCGGCGGCCCAATCGATGATCCCGGTCATTGTGCCCCTCCAAGCGCGGATCGCGCTGCATCAATCGTGGCGTTTTGGCCTGTGGGGATGTCATGGATCGAGACAGGCACGACCTGCCCCCCGTTTGAGATAAATTCCTGCCCTACGATGATAATGTCGACCTGCTCAGGCAGCCCTGTGACTAAGGCCCCATCAGGCGTGTCGCGCAAGAGGGTGACGGGGTAAAATGCAACAAGATTATCTTCGGCCACAACACGCAGCCCCAAATCACCTTGATCATCCAAAGTCAGCGCAGAACTTGGCACCAAATGGGCGGCTGTCCCTTCGGTGGCAATGGCGATATCGGCACTTTGGCCATCCCCAATGCTGAGATCGGGGTTTTCTGCCTCAATCTCAACGCGGAAGGTGCGGGTTTGCGGATCAGCGGAACGCGCAACAAATCGCACAATTCCGTCCACCTCACGCCCATCCACCAGCCGCGTGGTTGCCGTTTGGCCGATGCTGATGCGCGCCAATTCAGCCTCGGGCAGGAACCCAACGAATTTGATTGGATCAAGATCAATGACCGTGGCGCATAATGCGCCCGGCTGCATCAATGTGCCCAGTTCCGCAGTGTCGCTTTCCAAAAGCCCGTTGAAGGGGGCGCGAATTTCTACGCGGGCCAATTCTTCCGCGGCGCGATCAATGGCCGCCTCAGCCGAGCGCAAGGCAGCCTCGGCTCTGCTGAGGCTGGCTGAGGCGCTGGCCGCGCGTGTCTCAGAGGCAAAACCGCTCTCATTCAGGCGGGTTGCGGCATTGGCGTCAATTTGCGCGGCTGCAAGTTGCGCTTCAGCGGTGCTGCGCGCGGCCTCAGCCTCGACTAGCGCTGCAGCTCGGGTGCCTTCATCGATTTGGCACAGAATATCACCTGCGGTCACGGATTGGCCCGCCTTGATCGGGTCTGAAATAATCCGACCCGAGGTTTCTGCGCGAATCTCAACAAAGCGCGCGGCCTCGGATCGTCCGCGCAGACGCACGGCATCGGAAATCACCTCAGCGCGGCTTGGCAAAATCACCACGCGCATCGCATCCCCAAATGTGCCGCTGTCCATTTGCGCGGCCTCAGCCGCCGCAGGGCTTTCACTGTCGCGCCCCATCAAGGCATCGCGCTGAAAAATCAGCACATAAAGCGCCGCGCAGACCAAAAGGGCCGTGATGACTGGAAAAATGCGCATTAAATAACCTCTTTTTGGGGCGGATATATGATCTGATCACGCCCGCTGATCTTTTGTGTTCTGCGTTTGGTTGGGTAACGCTTTATGGCTCATACGAGTGAACTGTTGCGTTTAGATTAGTCTTTTATACCCACGTTCGCAAGAATGAACGGAATGGTTTAGTTTTTATTTTGTGACAGAATTTGGCCATCTGTTGCGAATACGCCGTTTGGGTGCGGTTGCACTTGGCAAAGCTCTGTGCTTCGCGTTAAGTGAGGCACGTGGGTTTTGATTTCAAAGAGAGAACGGCACAGCATGAGCCAAAGCGACAGTTTCATTGATGAAGTCACCGAAGAATTGCGCCGCGATCAGCTGTTTCGCGCGCTCAAAAGGTGGGGCTGGGTTGGCGTTTTGGCTGTTGTCGCATTGGTGGGGGCCGCGACCTATCGCGAGATCAGCACAAGTCGCGATCTTGCGGCGGCGCGTGATTTTGGGGACGCGGTGATTGCTGCCCTAGATCTGCCCGATGCCGAAGCCCGCGCTGCGGCCCTCGCTGAGATCACCCCAAGCCGCAGTAATCAAGAGGTGCTATTGGCTTTCATTAGCGCCTCAGACCTCAGCGAAAGCGACCCTGTGGCCGCTGCAGCGGCGTTGCGCGCGATTGCAGATGCACCCGATCTCTTGCCGCGTTATCGCGATTTGGCCCTGTTGCGTGCCCATATCCTCGCCCCCTTGGAGGATCAGGGATTGGTCGATGCAACATTGGCGCGTTTGGCCGAGGATGGTGCGCCTTTCGCAGGCATCGCGCGTGAAATGCAGGCGCTGGAACTCTTAAAGGCGGGCGATAAAGAGGGGGCGATTGTAGCACTTGAGGCCTTGTCTGAGCAATCCGTTGTGACCCTGTCACAGCGTCAGCGGATCAGCGCCTTGATTTTCGCGCTGCAAAGTGGCGCTACGATCACGGGCCAAAGCGCGTCATCTGAATAAAGGGACAGGTTTCATGCACAATACCGTTTCTTACGCAAAACCTGTGGCGCGGCTCTGCGGTGTCAGCCTCATCGCTTTGGCCCTTTTGACGGGCTGTGAGCGCGAGCCGATCTTGCAAGGTGAACGGTTCGGAACACGCGTGCCTTTGGCGCAAACCTTGCCAAGCGAGGAAGGGTTGGGCGCCACCGCTGAGGCGGCGGATGCGGCCCTCGTGCCTTTCGCGCAACCAACAGCGCAAAGTTTGACGGACTGGCCGTTGCGCGGTGCGAATGCCGCGAATGCGATCCCTGCGCTTGGGTTCTCGCAATCAGCAAGCCTGCTGTGGTCAACGGATATTGGCCAAGGCAATGGCAGACGCACCCGACTGACCGCTGACCCAATTTTTACAAATGGCGCAATTGTTACGCTTGATAGTGATGCAGGGCTTCAGGCGACCTCGCCCGAGGGAGCCGTGATTTGGCGCACTGATTTAACCCCTTCAAGCGAACGCGATGGCGGTGTCTCTGGCGGCGGGATTGGCGCCGCAGGGGATCAGATTTTTGCAACGACCGGATATGGTGAATTGCTGGCCATTGATGCCGCAAGCGGTGCTATTTCATGGCGTCAACGTCTTGGGGCAACGCTTGGCGCACCAACCGTGGCGGGCGGCGTTGTTTATGTGATGGGCCGTGATGATCAGGCCTATGCCGTGGATGCGGCCACGGGGCGTGTGCGGTGGGAAATCCCCGCAACTGGGGCCCCTGCGGTCTTGTCAGGCAGCCCATCCCCTGCGCTGACCTCGCGCTTGGTCGTGTTTCCCTTTGGCTCGGGCGAGTTGACAGGCGTGCTGCGCCAATCGGGCGTGCGGGTCTGGTCGGGCGCCATCGCGGGTGAGCGGATCGGTGTGGCATATAATTATATCAACGATATCACCTCTGACCCCGTTCTGGTGGGGGGCAGGCTTTATGCGGGCAATCTGTCTGGCCGCGTTGTCGCGATCGATGCGGGATCGGGCGAGCGTCTTTGGACAGCGACAGAAGGGGCCTATTCTGGTCTGATCGTTGCAGGAAATTCCGTGTTTTTCGTATCTGACCGCAATGCGTTGATCCGTCTTGATCAAGCGACTGGTGAGATGATTTGGGAAACCGAATTGCCCCTTTACGAGGCCCGCCGCGAGCGCCGCCGCAAGGCCGTATTTACCTATTACGGGCCGATTTTGGCGGGGGGTCATTTGATCTTGGCCACGGGCGATGGGGAAATTCTGCGTTTTGATCCCGAAACAGGTGCGGCGCTTGATGGCAACCTTACCCTGCGGGGCGGGGCGGCAAGCCAACCCATTGTTGTCAATGATACGCTTTATGTGGTCAGCGCAGATGGTCGCCTGCATGCCTATCGTTGAGCCGTTAAGCCTGTTTTAACCATAGTTTGATAGACCCTCCCCGTCATTAACCGCAGAGCAGGGAGGGCGCGCCCATGCTTTCGGTTCGGGCGATTTCACACCAGATCCTAAGCCATGAGGGCGGCTTTTCCGATGATCCCCATGATCCGGGCGGCCCTACAAATTTTGGCATCACCTTGGCCGCCCTGCGAAATGCAGGGCGCGATTTGGATGGCGATGGTGACATCGACCGTGATGATATCCTTCGCCTGACGCGCGCCATTGCCATCGAAATTTTTGAAGAAGATTACTATCGCGC
>Ga0255761_10006128_pt1 | contig 10401 bp, 8 predicted proteins | sample 071ome_29_FD_179961 | JGI IMG/M metagenome (GOLD analysis project Ga0255761, IMG submission 179961) | Coastal salt marsh microbial communities from the Groves Creek Marsh, Skidaway Island, Georgia - 071407BT metaG (version 2) | ecosystem: Environmental > Aquatic > Marine > Intertidal zone > Salt... | reverse complement strand
GAATTTGAAGAACTTATCTTCAGAAGAATTGCTCACGCCATGAGCCTTTGCCCACCTGGGTTTATTCTGCCTTCAATGAGCGATACCAGTCACCAGCTTTTACCTGGCTTCTTTACCGCCAATTGCGATCAATATGGTCTCCCCCTGTTTGAGGAAGCCTTTCAATCAGGACTCAACGCAGCTCGGGAAGCTCTCGAAATGAGCTGATTTTTCCTGGCATGTACTTTGTCACAACTTGCTGAATGCTAGCTTTCTTATTTTCCACTCAGAAAGCTTCAATATAAATATTACATAGAGATTGAGAGTCCATTCCCTCACAGAAAGTCCTCAACCAAGCCATTCCTGGAAATTTCATCAAAAAAAACTCCAGTATTTAGAGTGGACTGTTTACAGATCGGTGTAGATGTGTAGAATGCGACCTTGAACGCACGGGTGAGACCCCCGACCGGTCGGCGACCGGGACGCTATGTTCGAAAAGCAAAAACTTTTAAGGCAGGGCAATAAAAATCAATCTTTGGCTTTACGGTCAGATAAGCCCTGCATCTTTGCAAATTTCCTGATTCTGTTCTCAAAATCTATTGAATCGGCGGCCTTCCTGTTCTCTTCCCGATTCGCAACCTGGAGTAATTCAAATGGAAATCAACTGGCTTGATATCCTTCTCAAATTTTTGGGAGGACTGGGACTATTCTTCTTTGGAATGAAGCAACTTTCGGACAGTCTGCAATCCATGTCCGGTGACCTGATTAAGAAAATTCTCTCTTCTTTGACCGCAAACAGAGTATTGGGAGTCATGGTTGGCTGTGGTCTCACCATGCTGGTTCAATCAAGCTCTGTGATTACCGTAATGGCCGTTGGTTTCGTCAATGCGGGCTTAATGACCCTGACTCAGGCCATCAGTATCATCTTTGGCTCCAATATTGGTACTACTGTCACTGGATGGATCATTACACTCAAGGTTTCCAAATGGGGAATCCAGATGATCGGAATCGGCGCTATTCCAGCCCTTTTTGTGAAGAACAAAAAGGTTCGCGCCATTGGTGGAACGATCTTCTCACTTGGTCTGATTTTTTATGGGCTCCAGTTAATGAGCGGAGCATTCAAACCCCTAAGAACGGATCCCACATTCCAAAGCTACCTCACCTACTTCACCGCCGACACACTTCCCTCACTTCTGGCTACCGTACTTGTGGGCTGCATCCTTACCATGATTATTCAATCCAGCTCTGCCATGCTGGGAATTACCATCGCCCTTGCAACAGCTGGAACCATCGAGTTTCAAACGGCAGCCGCTCTCGTCATGGGTGAGAATATTGGAACCACTATCACAGCACTTCTTGCAAGCATTGGAACTACCACCAACGCCAAACGAACTGCCTACGCCCACATGACTTTTAACTGTACGGCTGTACTTCTTCTCGCCTGCGTATTCTGGCCCTACGTTGAATTCATTGACTGGCTGGTGCCCGGAGACCCCAATGCGTTAGTAGATGGAGCCAAACCAAATATTGGTAAGCATATCGCCATGAGCCATACGATTTTCAATGTCACGGCAACTATCGTGTTTACCCCTTTCCTTGGAGTCATTGCCTCAATCGTAACCTGGATGGCACCAGATCAACCAGTCGATGAAGTAGAAAAGCTGGAGATGTTGGGTGAGCCTAGAACAGTAGCGCCTGCAATCGCAATTGAGCAAGCTTATGGAGCCACTTTGAAGATGGCGACTTTGGTTGAAAAGCAACTCAAGATTAACCATGAATATGTTCTCGATCCATCCCTGTATGAACTCCATGACAAGGTGGAGAAATATGAGGGGATTACTGACAATATGCAAAGAGAGATACAAGAGTATTTGTGCGCGGTAATGGAAGTTCCCATGACCAATGAACAGACTCATCGAATCAATGCCTTGATCTCTATTGCTGATGATCTTGAGTCCATTTCTGACTATATCGCACTATTGGGCAGGTTCCGAGGTCGACTGGCTGAAAACAAGCACGATCTTACAGAGTCTACCAAAGAGGAACTGGGAGCCTATCTCAAGATGATCGAAGAAACCTTTGGAATTATGTTCAGTGAGCTCAAAGATCCGAAAACAGTCAACATGTCCCGCTTTGACAAGATGATTGATCGCCTCAAGGAAATGAATCAGGAAACCAGAGAAAAACATCTGGAGAGAATCAAGGAGAAGGAGTACAAACCTCTTTCCGGCCTAACCTATGCAGACATGGTGAACGCTCTGCGTAAAATCATGGGTCACATGGCAGGCGTAAACAAAGCCGTGGATGGAATGAACAAGGCAAAGAGCTCTTAAGTTCCAACCAAACTATATTTCTTTACTCCAGGGGCTTTCTCCACTAAGTTTTAAGTCATGAGACTTGCCCTTTGGATTCACCCCCGGGATGAAATTGAGAATTTGCTGGAATGGGGTCGCTTTTTCAGTGAGCAATTCAGTCTTGAGCTGTGTGTTTTCTTCTCAGGCCCCAGGCAGTCATCTCCTGAGATTCGTGCTCTGAACCCCGATGAAAGAGCCCAAAACTCCAATCTGGGTAAAATTCCAATCACTTTGCTATGTCATCAAATTACAGGTACAAATCAGTTTCAGCTACTCAATGAATTTTGCACAGAACACAAATTTGAATTGCTCATCAGCGCCGCACGGGGACGAGAAGAGATTGCTTCTTTGGTGGAAGACAGCCTCAAGCAAAACTGGACAGACATCCTTCCCTGCCCCACCCTGACTTTACGCGGAAATTTGCCGGACTTTAAAAGAAAGTTTCGTCTGGCCATAGGCCTGAAAAACCATGTTCAATGCCTTTCCCTGCTTGAATTTGCAAGAGACTGGATGGAGAAAAATCCTGACTTGCAAGTGGAGATCTTTCATGTGATTTCCCATAACAACGATGAAGCCAAGGAACTCGGTAAGAAGACCTTGCAAGATTTGATCAATAAGGCCAAGATCCCCAGTAGTACACTACTTAGAATCTCTCGAAGCGTAGTCTACGGGGAAGATATTTCCCATGCGATAACCACGCATTGCAATGCTGACTTTGGCTTGATTCTGGTGGGCTCCTCCACCACCACTCGACTACACCGTCTTCTCTTCCACTCCTTTAAAGAAGAAGACTTATACAGCAGAGCGAATGCTGGTGTGGGTGTCTTCTCTCGCAGTGGAGGCAAAGTCGTCAAAGTTCAAAAACCAGTAGTGGAGCACTTCCGTGAAATTCTGCCAGTACTTGAGAGACAGGACCGACTTAGTCTCTATGAAGAGCTTGATCAAAAGAGCAAATCCAATATCGACTTTTTTACCCTGATCGTCCTATCATCCTTGATTGCCAGCCTCGGGCTTTTGCAAAACAGCCCCGCGATTATTATTGGCGCAATGCTGGTTGCCCCCTTGATGACTCCCATGCTGGGAGCAGGTCTGGGGCTAGTTCAGGGAAATGTCATTCTCGTAAAACACGCGGTAGTCGCCATTGGTAACGGCTTTTTACTCGCGATGTTGATTGGAATTTTCGTTGGTGCCGTGGTGCCCGGTGATGGCCTCTCTCACGAAGTCTTGTCACGAACATCTCCAAATGTACTGGATCTGTTTGTGGCCCTTGTATCCGGAATCGCAGCGGCCTACAGCACCGCTCGGCCAGGGCTAATGGGAGCCCTCCCGGGAGTTGCCATTGCTGCAGCACTTGTTCCTCCGCTTGCTAGTGCAGGAATTTGTCTGGCAAGAGCACAAACCGCCCTGGGTTTTGGCGCAGCCTCTTTGTTTGGAATCAACCTGATCGCTATTATCCTGGCCTCTGCAGGCACGCTTCATCTCCTTGGCGTGAAACCCCCTGAAGACAACAGATCACTAAGACTCTGGTCCAGACGAGCCGTTGAAGTGCTTCTGATTTTATCTCTCGTGATCAGTTTCCCACTCACTATTCGCCTCTATCAGCAGTTGAGTCCCTCCTCTGTAAGTCAGTTCACGAAACTACAAGAAAAATGGCCGGATGGAAGCAGGATTCGCAGTATGAAGGTCGATCACAGAAATCCAAACCTCCTGCGTCTTGATCTGGAAACTGAAAAACCTCTCGACAAGAAAAGGGCCAGGAAACTTCAAACCCTTTTAAACAAGCACTTTGGCAGACCAATGGAAGTGGAGATTCGCCAGCAAATCGTTGTTCGTGTGGGCCCACTGCAATGATAAGTGGTCATAAGATTCTTAAGCGTCTAGGCCTGCCCCAATTTCAAGCGCCCAGCCTTCTGTCGGGAAGCTGGACTCAAACAATCGCTGCTCAGTTCTACCTTCAGCAGCCTGCCCTGGAAACTCGTCAAACTCACTGGATTGAACTGCAAGATGGAGATCAGATTGCAGTTCTGGAATACCGCAAGAGTGAGGAGGTTAGAGCTGTTGCTGTCCTGGTTCACGGACTCAATGGAAGCTTCGAGTCAGACTATATCCAGAGAATGAGTAAACTTTTGATTGATGAAGGTTTCTGCGTTTATGCCATGAATATGCGCAACATTGGACCGGGAAAAGGACTTTCCAAGGGTATCTATCACGGTGGGAGAGGTCAGGATGTAGTCCAAACCCTACAGTGGGCCAAAGATAATTGGCCCGGACTACCCCTATTTGGTGTTGGTTATTCACTGGGGGGAAACCTCATGCTGGCAGCCTGTGCCGGACAAAGTTATTCGCCTTCTCCATTTTATAGTGCTGCCATCTGCCCCCCCACTGATCTTTCCGGTAGTGCCGCCAAACTGGACCAGTGGAGAAACAGAGCCTTCAATCATTACTTCTTTTTCGAGACTCTAAAGAAGTATAAGGAACTCAAACAGTATCTTGAACCAAGTTTGCCTATTCCAAAAATGCCTGGCTATACACTGCGGGAGTTTGATGACCAGATCACCTCTCAGCTCGCTGGCTTCAAGGATGCCCAGGATTATTATGAAAGTTGTGGAACCATCCAGAGAATTCACGAGATAAAAAACCCCTGCCTCTTGCTGGCAGCCTTTGATGACCCTGTGGTGGAGGCCTCCAGACTTGTGAATCATCAACAAGAAAATCTGGATCTTGTCATCAGCTCCAGAGGTGGGCATTTGGGGTTTTTACATCGCAGCAAGAAAAACCGCAGATGGATGGACCAATTGATCCACTCCTGGATTATGGAGAAACTTCAGAGCTAGTCTTTTTGATTCCAGGGCGCCTGGGAGTGGACTTGCTCATGAAATCCTCGCTTGACCCTCTTTGCAAGATCGAAAAAACCTTTAATCACTATCTTGGCGAATTCGAGCGAACCATCAGGAAGCTCGCGATGAATTTCAGAATGAAGGCGCATAACTTTTATCTTTGGAATTTCAGGAGCTTTGGGTAGACGAAGAGCCGGATGTCCGACTGTCAAAGTCTTCTCGTTACAGTGAGTGGGCAAGAAGTGAAAGTCATAATAGCTTTGCTTTGTAGGAACAAAGAACCTCTTGTAGCAAAGACGTGATTTCCCGTCAAAATGAGCCGAGCCATAGCCACTGTAAATCTTGTTTTCATAATCCCGAAAGAAGCGATGACCGTCGTGGGCATAGCTGACAGACGAGAAAACAGCGACAAGCAAACAAGAAAATATCTTAAAATAGGACATACTTCCGTTGTCGAACAAAAAGGCCCTCTGAATTCGACTCAAACATGAGCTTTTTCAAAAATCTCTTCAACAGAAGACAAAAGACATCCATCACAGATGTTTTTTTAGCTCCTTGATCACAAGATCTGAGGGAAAGTGATACAAAAAAACAAGACAGCTGTAGGCAAAGTGTGGCCAGGTTCTGTAGACCCCTCGATACGGACTCAGATCAAGTCCGTGACGCTGCCTGATTAACTCTTCAAGCATCGGCAGGACTTTTTGAAGAGGTACTGAAAAGCCCCTCTTTTTCAGATAGGGTGAATTCATCTTCAGCTTGCTCAAACCCTTCAAATAAACCTTTCTAAGCTCTTGTTTTGGTTTTTGAAAAACAGGAAAAGAACTGTTCGGCTTTTGAAAACACGCACGTACGAAATCAACATCAAGATAAGGACAACGCAGCTCCAGAGAGTGAGCCATGGATGCACGATCCGACTTTATCAGGACCTGAGAAGCCAGATAAAAGCGAAAATAAAAGTAGAAAACAAAGTCCCAGGGATCCTCAGGGTCCATCCCCTCAGATTCAGCCTGTGAAGCCAGCCTTGCAAGCATTTTGCTTCGAATAACTTCAGGAAAGTATCGGGGGTGAGATGTACCCATCCAGGCCTGGTGCCTCTCAAGAGAGTTTTTTGTTTGGGCAAAGGAAAGTCGATAAATCTTTTCTCGAAATCCAATCCTTCCCTCGCTTGTCTTGCCAGTGATTGAACCAAAAGACATCAAAAGACTTTGAATCCACCCGGGAAGTTTGGCCAGAATGGCCTGAGCCTGAAAGGTGGGATATCCATAAAATATTTCATCCCCTCCATCGCCTCCCAGAACAACTTTATGAGTCTTGCTTACCCCTTCGCACAGAAGATAAGTAGGTAGATAACTTGGATCTGCGAAAGGACCATCCATTTTCGAAAGAATCTCATCCAGTTTATTCAAATCAACATCTTCAAAGGGGACTCGATGAAAGGGATACCCGACTGCATTCGCTAAGTCTGATGCAAGAGAACTCTCGTCAAATTCAGGATCATCAAATCCGAGGGAAAAACAATCCAGCTTTTGAGAATTCTCATGCAAAGCCAACAGCAAGCTGGAACTATCCAGACCCCCGCTGAGCAAAAGACCAACATCCACATCGGAAAGCAGGTGACGCTGACTGGCTTCTTTCAATTGATTGGCAAGGTCCTGGTCATTCCCTGTGGACTGATTTACTCCCCAATGCAGAATCTCGGACAAACTCAAAAAGAACTGAATTTCAGATTTACCATTTTCCCAGAACAGATATTGACCCGGGAGGAGTTCCTCAACACCCTTGAATACACTACTACCCGGTGATGGGTGCATGGTATAGAGAAGTTCCAGAACTCCGGACTCGCAAAGCTGGCCCTTTTTTGCGAAGCTTCGAACTTCCGAGGCAAACTCAAGAAAGTCTCCACTTTTTCGAAAATAAAGCGGCTTCATCCCAAAAGGATCCCGAACCAGTAGACCAGTCTTCCTTCTCGAGTCTACGAAGCAGAAGGCAAACATCCCTCTCAAGAGAGGCAATATCTCAACTCCAAAGCGACAAAGCAGTTCAAAAAGAATCAAGCTGTCCGAGCGACTGGACTCATTGAGTTCAAACTCCCGTTGCAGCTCCAGGCAATTATAGATTTCACCGTTGAAAACCAAAGCCCTCCCCTGATCATCCACAATTGGCTGTGCACCTTCTTCTATTCCGAGAATAGAGAGACGTTTGTGAGCCAGACTGGCCGGGATTTCTGGCAGGTCCAAAACCCCTTCCTGATCCGGTCCTCGATGATGAAGTTGCTGAAGCTCTTCGTAAAGGGTGGGCTCAAGTCTACCCAGAACCCCGAGAATCCCGCACATTCTAACGATCCTCTTTTTGCCAGTGCAGTTGATAGAGTTTGGCGTATTTTGCGTAGTGATAGCTTGCAACATACAAAGCCAGGATGAGCCCGGTCACTCCATCGAGAAAGCCACGCTTTAAAATATAGCGCTGAATAAACATCCAGAGAGGATTCGACAAAAGCTTGAAAACAGAAGGCTTCTTGCCTCGTTCATACATATCCTGGGCTCCAGAGCTGGAGTAGCGATTAAATTTCTCCATACACTCTTCCATATCATCATAGGTGTAATGGAGAAGGTCACCCCTGGTTTTGCCCTTGCTTGAGCCCTCCTTCAAGACAAAGCGCTCATGAACTTTTTCGCCCCCGAAACGTACAGAGCCATTCCTGAAGAGCCGGATCTTGGAAAAGTGAGACCACCCTCCGTGCCGAACTTCACGACCAAAACAATAGGAGCGAAAAGGTATCTCATAGACATCGAAAGAAGCTTTGTCAGACTTGATAATCCCCTGAATCTCCTCACAGAGAACGGGAGTCAACACCTCATCCGCATCGATGAGAAGTACCCAATCCTGCTGACAGTTGTCCAAAAGATAGTTCTTTTGGGAAGAAAAGCCATCAAACTCTCTTTGCAACACAGTGGCTTGAAAACTCTTGGCAATACTCACTGTTTCATCAGTGCTAAAGGAGTCCACAATGACTATTTCCTGCGCTATTTTTGAAGCGGCCTGCAATGTTCTCGCAAGCTTTTTTTCCTCATTGAAAGTAATTATGGCAACAGTCAATCCCATGGACAGGATGATAGCCCATCCAATGGAGCTTGTGAAACTTGTTTGTCCAGAATGCTTTGGGTACAATCAAGTTATGGCCGGCCCTGAAACATCACCCCCAGTCGACTTTGACAGTCCTTTAAAGCAATGTCCTCATTGTCAAAAGGACAGTTTGCAGGACTATGACCTGGATTATCGGGGTGTGAAAATTGCCCGCTGCTCCACCTGCTCCTGCAAGCAAATGAATCCTCCCTACAGTGATGATTATCTACAAAAGCTTTATGCGGGATACATTCACGAAGAGGAAATGGATGGAAGCGAACCGGAACTGGATAAGGCTCACAAGCGACTTCATCTGGATCATTACGAAAGTCTGCTTAAATTTCAAAAGCCGGGAAAAGTGCTTTGCATAGGCTGCGGAAATGGTTTCGAGCTGGAAGCGGGCATGGAGAAAGGCTATGAGGTTGAAGGTTTCGATGTTGACCAAAACACCGTCGAAACCCTCAAATCCAAATACCAGTGCCCTCTTTACCACGGTGATTTTCTTGAGCTTGAATTAACGGAAAACAACTATGATCTGGTGTACATGGATCAAGTCCTGGAGCATCTAAAAGACCCACGTCCCTACCTTGAGAAAATTCATCGAATTCTCAAGCCTGGAGGACTTCTCTTTATCGGAGTTCCCAATATCCATTCCTTTTCCAGCAGGTTCAAGACTATGCAGGGCAAACTGGGCCTTCGAAGGAAAAAGCGGGGACGTCACTACGACACCTGGCATCATGTCTTTTACTATTGCCCTCAGACACTACGCACAGTTTTACAGGGATATTACCCCTTTGACGTACTGGAAACGGGCAATGACAGTTTCTTGCTACCTAGCCTGCCTGGGTGGAAAAAGACCCTTTTGAGATTTGCACTGAGTCTTCCGATTCATTGGCGCACTACCTGCTATTGTGTTGCCAAAGCGCGCTGAAGAACTTGCCGTTTTCTTCACTATATCCACGATTAAACCAGTTTACTGAGTAACTTTACGATCAAGACAGGTCATTAAACCTACCCACGTTCGGACCACTGATTTGAACATCCCGATACTATAAAACAGCATATCTTCAATCAAAGATTCCCGGATTGGTACTTGAAAGAATAGGAACCCGTAAACATCAACTCATCTCTGGTTCTTTCCAACTCACCCATCTTCTTCCATCCACCGTAGTAATAAGGCTTTCGAAAAGTCACATACTTCCTGAAGACTGTTTGAAAATAGTTTTTGCTGCGAATCTCTAAGGGCTGAGTATTCCAGGCATCGAGAATCATTCGACAAATCAAGCGCTAGTGAGCAGCAGAATTTTTTAAACCCAAAGTATCAATCCCAAACCATGGATTCTATATCCTTGAAAAGCAGTCTGCCTGTATCGATAGAAATCATTTTCCATTTTTTTCAATTTGGCGGAAACAAATCAGAAAGAACTGACGTAAAAACTAAAGCTTGACGGTTTGATTTAAATCCTTAAGCTCTAGAGTTTTGTAGTTGAAAGGTACGACAGTCTCCTTTCCGATTGGCGGAGGTATTTGCCGGTTCCGAAGCCAAACTTAACAACTACAAGATTGAAAGAAAAAAGCCCAGGAAATTTTCCGGGCTTTTTTTCATTTACTTGGATGTTGCTACGAAGACACCGTCCCACTCGTCTGCTGGCGGATTTTCCAAGAATTCGGTACAGCGCTCAATGTAGAGATCACAAGCTTTATCCTCACCGCCACGGTACTCTTTCAAATCCTGAAAAACTTGAATACCTTCTTTGAAGTTTCGACCCATATAGTATTTGTCTACCGCTTCGTTAAACTTGGCCAATCCTTCGAGAAAGCGGTCATCACAATCCTTGATATACTTTGGACATTCGTAAATCTTAACCGGCTCTGTCTTCCCCTTCACTGCAATCAGATCAAGAAAACGAGTCGCTGCAAAGTTCTCCGGTAGATTCTTGAAGGTATTCTCCCCAATAATCAGGTCTGCACCGTAGTTTTTGGTTTGACCTTCAAGTCGGGCACCCAGGTTAACTGTATCTCCCAGCATTGTGTAGTCAAATCGGCTCTTGGAACCCATATTTCCCACCACAGCCGGACCAGTGTTAATTCCAATACCTACGTAGATT
>Ga0255761_10006127_pt1 | contig 10401 bp, 13 predicted proteins | sample 071ome_29_FD_179961 | JGI IMG/M metagenome (GOLD analysis project Ga0255761, IMG submission 179961) | Coastal salt marsh microbial communities from the Groves Creek Marsh, Skidaway Island, Georgia - 071407BT metaG (version 2) | ecosystem: Environmental > Aquatic > Marine > Intertidal zone >... | reverse complement strand
GTTGCATTTTGTGCCAGGGTAAGCAATCCTGCAAATCAAATGAATTCAGAAACAAGTGAAAAACTTGTAAAGTATTTGATTAAACACGCACATTGGAGCCCACTGGAAATGGTAAACGTGTGTATGGAAATTGATACTACTCGTGATATTGCACACCAAATTGTGCGTCATCGTAGTTTTGCATTCCAAGAATTTAGTCAGCGTTATGCTGAGCCTGGCGAAATGGGTGAAGTATTTGTTACCAGTGAAGCACGTTTGCAGGATAATAAAAATAGACAAAATTCAATTGAAATTGATCTGAGCGAAGAAGGTGCTGCTGAACTTGTTAATAAATGGGAAGAAATGCAGCAAGATGTCTGTTTTGCTGCTGGCAGAGCATATGATTGGGCTATCAACAACGGTATTGCTAAAGAAGTAGCACGTAAAGTACTACCAGAAGGACTTACAAAAACAAGACTGTATATGAATGGTACACTGCGTAGTTGGGTGCATTATATTGAGTTGCGAGGTGCAAATGGAACACAGAAAGAACACATGGAGATCGCTTGGGAGTGTGCTAAGGTCATCGCAGAGATATTTCCTCTCGCAGCGGAACTCACAGATGCCGCCAACCATTGAAGTAGATGTAGAATGGAGTGAACGCTACGCATGGTGGCCCGTGCGTAGCAGTTTCAGTAAAAAACGTATTTGGTTAAAAAAGTATCATGTGGGAGAAATTTTCTATGATGCAATGGGTAGGCCACCAATAAAGGAAAAGTCTTGGAAACTCATTTACACTGAAAATGAGTATTTAATGTATCTATTAAAACAAGACGAAAGGCATTATCAAAACCCGCTGGGTTCAGCACTACAATTTAAGAGTGTGCGAGGGCGCAGCGGCCCCCGACCTGGGTATTAAGCGTCCCCGTACACTTCTAATACTTCTTTTACCGCTTCATGTCTTTCAATATCCTGTTTTTTGAAGTAAACAGCAGAGATACATTTGCTGTTAAAAGTCTTCAAGTTGTTTACAAAATCTAACAATCCATTGTCCTTCAATCTATCTGCTTGAGCTAGATCTCCAGTTACAACCATTTTGCTGCCAGTACCAATGCGAGTTAGCAACATTTTCATTTGGTTTGGTGTTGCGTTTTGCATTTCGTCTGCAATAATATAGCTGTCTTTGAATGTACGACCACGCATGTATGCTAGTGGTGAGATTTCAATTACACCTTCTTTGATCATGCCTTCAATTTCGTTTGCATAGAAATATTCTCTAAATACATCAAAAATTGGGCGAGTCCAAGGTGCCATCTTTTCTTCTAGTGTGCCTGGTAGAAAACCTAGATCTTCATCAGCACTTACTGCTGGTCTTGTAACAATAATTTTATCAACTTGTCCGTCAAGAAATGCTTTTACTGCTATTTGACAAGCCAGCATAGTTTTACCAGTACCTGCAGGACCAATACCAAAAACGATATCTTTGGATTCGTCCATTAGTTCTAGCATGTAATTTTCTTGACTTATGTTTCTTGGAATGATATTTACGTTACGAGTTTTTTTTGGAAGGAATGAATTTAATCTAACAACATTGTTGTTGTTATTTTGCCTTTTGGCAGATTTTGCTTTACCCATATAGTTCTCCCTTTGTTATGGATTACAGGGGGTTAGTTTCCTTTGCAGGAAACTCCTTCCCTGCAACTGTATTTAACAAACAAGGTAAAGAATTATATGCGCATTGAATAAATTACTGTATACGTTTCTTTGTCATAAATAGTATAAAGCGAGGATTAATCATGCCTAACATTCTAGACACTTTGGACGTTATACAAAATTTGGAAACGATCTATGAAAATGATCGTGCATTTCAAGTTCTAAAAGACTTTGAAAGAGTTATCGATGAACTAGGCGTATACGTCTATGAAAACTGGGAAGAAGGCGAACTAGTTGAAGGCCCTATTATAGAACGTCATTGGGTAAATTGCACATTTATGTGGCCAAAAAAGAACATGCCAGATCCAATGGGTGGCAAAAGATTATTAGATTATGATTGCAAAGTTAGCTATGAAAAATCCAGCATACTAAAACCAAGAAAAATCAAAAAACCAGATGATATCCGTCCAGGCACTAAAAAAGGTAAACTTGATAGACATCCTGTATGGTTAGTAAAAATCAGTATGCCAAAAAAATTAATCGTTGACATTTACGGCGGAGCAATGGAAGACATTGAACTACCTGATGCACAACAAGCAGCGGCGACAGGTGCTCCACCAGCACCACCTATGGCACCACCAGCAGCAGCACCAGCACCAGCAGCAGGCGGCGCACCAATGCCAGGAGCAGTATAACATGACATATAGAGCAGGCGACTTACATAATTTAGTAGATTCAATTTTTGAAGTAGACAGCTATCAAAGTAAAATGGGTGACGACGAAGATATTGTTGTAGTAAGTTTTACAGTCAATGAAACAAATGCTGCAAAAGATTTGGTTGACTTTATTGAAAAAGGTTATGAATTTGTATTAGATGCAGATAGCACACCTGGCGAAATTGACAACGGAAAATACAAAGTTTTTGTTGAAATGGAACGCAACAAAAATGTAGCAAAAAATATCTTAGAATTACTAGATGGTGTAGGAAAAATTAGCGAAGTTGAAACTTTCAAATACAGATATCACAAAGGTTTCAAAAGCAAAGACGCAACATTAGAAAACTTAGGTAATATACCAACAGATACAACATCTTATATAGATAGTATAAACGAAAATACTATGAACAATTACAAAAACTTTTTTAGCAAAAGTTACTTAGAATGCAGCGAATTATTAGGAAATAATTTATACGTAAAAAAAGCATTTGCAGATCCAGTAGGATTTGTAATAAAAGATTTTAGCAATACTAGAACGATTAACGAAGGGTTGGAAGAAAAGATAAATGTTAATGACTATGCTGAAATAATGTTTTTAACCAAATACATTGGTGATTATAACATTATGAAGTTTGGTGAAAAAACATTAACATTTGAAAACCAAGGGTATACTTTAGTAGCTGAAAGGATCTAATGCAAACATATTGCCAGAATTGCGGAGGACCATCACACTGCGGTGTGCCTGCTTATAATGAACTACAAAACTACAATGAACCGCCAACAATAATAAAAACTTGTGATACCTGCAGATGCGGTTCCTGCACAGAAAAAGGAAAAAGTAAATGAGTTTTGATTTTGATTTTACAAAAGAGCATCTTCAAGAAATTATTTCTGCGGATGCAGATGATTGGTATGATGCACTTTGTGAACTACTACCTAAATATGGCATTACAACCGAACGTAGAGTAGCACACTTCCTAAGCCAGTGCGCTCACGAATCAGGCGGCTTTAAGCGTCTAGAAGAAAACTTAAACTATAGTGCAAAAGCACTTCGTTCAGTTTTTGGACGTTATTTCGGTGATGCTCCAAAAGCAGATGCAGATGAATATGCACGTAACCCAGAGATGATTGCAAACCGTGTTTACAACGATGCATATCGTAAGTACAAGATGGGCAACACTGAAGAAGGTGATGGCTGGAGATTCCGCGGTCGTGGACTAAAGCAACTTACAGGTCGCGACAACTATACACGTTTTGGTAAGAGTGTAGGCATGAGTGCAGAAGAAGCAGCAGATTATGTAGCAACTCCGGCAGGTGCTATTGAATCAGCTTGCTGGTTTTGGGACACAAACAATCTAAACGACATTGCGGATGGTGATGATGTTGTAAAGATGACCAAAAAGATCAACGGTGGTAACATTGGACTAGAAGATCGACAAAAACGTTATAAACATGCTATGGAAGTACTAGGTATGGATGCAGATGACCTAGGTACTGACGACGGTGATATTGAAGATATACTAGATGACATTGGTGTACTACGCAAAGGGTGTAAAGGTGAAGGTGTAAAAATTATGCAAGAAGCACTAGGCATCAGTGCAGACGGCGATTTTGGACCAGGCACCGAAAGAGCATTGAAAGCATGGCAAGCAGCAAACGGTCTAGTAGCTGACGGTATTGCTGGTCCAGCAACATTTGCAAAACTATTGGAAGACTAAAATGAAACTTGCAGGAATATTACTAGTTGTAATAATGGTTATGGGAGGTGTAGGTTATTGGTATTACAATGACACACAGGCTCGCATGGCCATCCTGCAAGAAAACAATGCTAAATTAGAAACAGCAGTAGCAACAAATGAACAAGCACTAGCAAGTTTACAAGCAGACTATGCTAGTGCGCAAAACGAAATTAATAGTTTGAATGCAGCATACACTGCAATACGTAGACAAAATCAAGCACTTGCCGACAAATTACAACAAATAGATTTAACAGCAGCAGCAATAGCAAATGCTGAAGGTATAGAACGTGCTGTAAATAGAGGCACTGAAAACGCAGGAAGATGTTTTGAACTGCTATCAGGAGCAGAACTAACTGAAAAAGAAAGGAACGCTGAAAATGGCAACGCTTTTAACAAAGAGTGTCCTTGGCTTTATGATGATTATAAGTCTCGCGGCCTGCTCAACGAAACCCCAGCAGATTGAAATTAGTGCAAAACCAATAGAAAAACCTACATTAACATTGCCGCCTGTTGATGAAATTAACATGCGTAATGTGGAATGGATTGTAATCAATGAAGATAATGTAGACGCAGTAATTACCAAACTTAACAGCGAAGGTAAAGCGTTTGCATTATACGCACTTACAGGCGAAGGATATGGTAATTTAGGATTAAACTTCAGTGATATTAGAGCTCTTGTTCAACAACAGCAAGCAATCATAGCAGCATATGAAGGATATTATCAAGCAGCAGAAGAGGCAATGGATAATGCTGTCGTAAACGAATAAATACACATATAACTAAGAGGGCATGATATGTGGGAAATGATTGAAAGAATGGCTACAGATCGGCTCTGGATTTACACTGCACTAGCAGGTAGTGTATTCGGAGCCATTTTTGTTGCATACATAAGCACAACTAGAATAGGCTTATGGGGTTATGCACAAGTTGATCGTGCATTAGATTACCTGGTAGAACGTTGGGGGCTTACATGGTTAGAACAACCTGAAGACGCATGGCGTAAAAAATATCCAAAAATTACTAAAAAAATCGACGAGTTTGAATCTCGTTTAGCCAAACTAGAGGGAGACAAAGATGGCTGAAGAAAAGAAAACTGTAACAGTAGATGCAGATGTAGCTGCAAAAATGGACACTAATGGCGATGGGCATATTAGTGCTGAAGAAGCAGCAATGGAACTAGAGTTTAAGCGTAAAGCATATGAAGATGCTGATGCACGTAGAGATGCTATGCGTGGCATGGCTTGGTTTGCTTTATTTGGTATGCTACTATATCCTTTTGCTGTGGTCCTTGCTAGTTGGCTTGGGTTTGATCAAGCTGCTAAAATTTTAGGAGACATGGCAGCAACTTACTTTGTATCAGTAGCAGCGATTGTGATGGCATTCATAGGTGGTAATGCTTACGCTGATTCTAAAAAGAAGTAATCAGTAATACCTTGTAAATAGTAGTTCGTGCAATAAGTAATTGTATGAACTACTATTCTGTATTAGGCGTACCAAAAAACGCAACTGACAAAGATATAAAAACTGCTTATAGAAAACTTGCTAAAGAGCATCATCCCGATCGTACTGGCGGCGATGATAGCAAGTTTAAGCAAATTAACGAAGCATATGATACGCTTAAAGATCCTGACAAGCGTAGAATGTATGATAATCCGCAACCTCAATTTAATCAGCGTTCTTACAATACCCAAAACATGGGTGATATTTTTGAAACATTTTTTGGTGGTAGACAACAAAGAATGAGACGCAACCCAGATGTGGCTCTTACAGTAAAAGTTGAATTAGAAGATGTTGCAACAGGTAAAGATATTATTGGTAGATATACACTTAACAGTGGACATCAAGAAGTAGCAAACATACATATACCAGCAGGCATAGAAACTGGTACAACAATACGTTTTCAAGGATTAGGAGACGACAGTGTTAGAAATATGCCAAGAGGTGATTTGCTTGTAAAAGTTTTTGTACAAAATCATAGACGATTTACAAGAGATCGGTTGCATTTAAGAGTAAGATGTAGTATAAATGTAATAGAATTAATATTAGGCACAGAAATAGTTGTAGAAAAATTAGGCGGCGGCCCGCTAGTTGTAAAAATACCTCCAGGCACAAATCCAGGCACAATATTGAGTGTTGCAGGACACGGTTTACCAGAAATGAACAGCAACCGTATGGGCAACCTTTATGTTGAAATTAAAGGTGTTACACCAAAAATAAACGATTATGAAATTATACAGAAGGTAAAAGATTTATATGATGAAATTGATAAAAGCACCTGACGTTATGCTAGAAACTCAAGTGCAAAAGTTTGACCTTGAAAACATACATCCTGCTCCTGTTGCAATGGAGATGATAGATATAATGACCAAAGAAAGCGGACTTGGGTTAAGTGCTAACCAAGTAGGGTTTGATGGACAAATTTTTGTAATGAGAGCTGTGCTAAACAAACAGTTTGGATCTCCAGTAGTTGTTATTAATCCTGTAATCAAAGGACTTAGCAAAGAAATAGAGCCAGGTGTTGAAGGATGCTTGAGTCATCCTGGATTAGTATTAAAAGTTAGACGCCCAGTTAGTTGCATGGTAGAGTTTGATACACTAACACCAGATATGAAAAGCACTATGCATGTTGAAGCAAAGTTTGATGATATAGATGCTAGAATATTTTTACACGAATATGATCATTTGTATGGTATACAATTCATAGACAGAGTAAGCAAATTAAAATTAGAAATGGCAGAAAAGAAAAGAGTCAAAAACAAGAAAAAGGGTAAAGTTTATGGTTGAACCAAGCAAAGAATTACAAGCAGTATTTGAAAAAGCAATGAAAGATGCTATCAAGTTACAACACGAGTATGTAACTCTTGAACATCTATTATATTCTATGCTGTGTGAAGAAACTTTTAGTACGCTTGTTAATGGTTATGGTGCTGATGTTGAGTATATGAAAAAAGAATTAGAAAACTTTTTGAAAACAAAGTTGCAAGACATTGCAGTACTAGATAATGCACAAAAACCTAAAAAAACTCAAAGTGTTGAACGTGTTCTAAATAGAGCATTTACACAGGTTCTGTTTAATGGCAGAAATAATATCGAAATACATGATGTTTTCTTAAGCATACTAAGTGAAAAGAAAAGCTGGGCATATTTTATTACGTCAAAAGTTGGTATACAAAAAGATAAATTCGTTGATTATATGAGCAACGAAATAAATGATATACTAGAAGAAGATGATAATGCAAACATGGGTGCGGCTAATCGTGCCCTACGTGATTTTACCACTGATCTAAATCACCAAGTTAAACTAAACAAAATTGATCCAGTTATTGGCAGAGAAGAAGAAATTGAACAGGTTGCACTAGCACTTGGCAGACGTACAAAAAGCAATGTACTGATGGTAGGTGACCCAGGTGTTGGTAAAACTGCTATTGCAGAAGGTGTTGCTTGGAAAATTGTTAACGAAGATGTGCCAGAATTCCTTAAAGAATACAATGTGTTTACACTAGATATTGGTAGTATGCTTGCTGGTAGTAAGTACCGCGGTGACTTTGAAGAACGTTTTAAGTTAGTATTACAAGCCTTACAGAAAAAAGGCAAAACTATCATGTTTATTGACGAAGCACACATGATTAGTGGTGCTGGTGCAGGTGGCGGTAATAGTGCTAATGATTTGGCTAACATGTTGAAACCAGCACTTGCCAAGGGCAACATCAAAGTTGTTGCAAGCACAACTTGGGAAGAATATCGCAAGTACTTTGAAAAGGATCGTGCATTGATGCGCCGCTTCCAACGTGTAAGCATTGACGAACCTAGCCAGGAAAACACTATTAAAATCCTTCACGGTATTAAAAAATATTATGAAGATTATCACGCTACAGAAATTACTGAAGAAGCAATCAAAGCAGCAGTAAAACTCAGTGTAAAATATCAAACAGATAAAAAACTTCCTGATAAAGCAATTGACTTGATTGATGTTGCCTGTGCTAGATTCAAAGTAAACAATCAAACAGAAAACAAAATCGTTAACGAAGCAAGTATACAATTTGAATTAAGTAAGATGGTAAACCTTCCTGAAGAACAAGTTAAAGAGCGTGAAAGCGAAAACCTTGTACACTTGGAAGAAAATCTAAAAGGTGTTGTTTACGGACAAGACAAAGCAATTGAAGATATTGTTGATAAAATCCTTGTTGCACAAGCAGGATTGAAATCTCCTAACAAACCTATTGGTAGTTTTGTGTTTATGGGTCCAACTGGGGTTGGTAAAACTGAACTTGCAAAACAACTTAGCAATCAAATGGGTGTAAAACTAGTACGGTTTGATATGAGTGAATATCAAGAGAAGCACAGTGTGTCAAAGTTAATTGGCTCACCTCCGGGCTATGTTGGTTATGAAGATAATGCTGGTGGATTGCTGATTGACAAAATACAAGAAAATCCTAACTGTATTTTGCTGTTAGACGAAATTGAAAAAGCACATCCTGATGTGAGCAGTATACTATTGCAAATTATGGATAATGGTACTATCACAGGTAGCAATGGCAAGGAAGCAGATGCACGTAACTGTACACTGATACTTACTACAAACTTAGGTGCACAAGAAGCTGAAAAGAACGCTATTGGGTTTGGTGACGATTTTGATAAAGATTATGAAGACAGTGAACTCAAAAAATTCTTTGCTCCTGAGTTCCGCAATAGACTAGATGGCGTAATTACATTTGGCAAATTAGATAAAAACACAATGATGAAAATTGTTGGCAAGTTTTTACTAGAGTTAAAGCAGCAGGTTGTAGAAAAAGACATAAGTTTAACACTCACTGATGAAGCACTGGATTATCTAGTAGAAAAAGGCTTTGATAGAAAAATGGGTGCTAGACCTTTACAACGTGTTATTGATAATGAAGTTAAAAAACCGTTATCTAAAGAAATGCTTTTTGGTAAACTAAAAACAGGTGGCAGTGTTATTATTGATTTTAGAGATCAGGAGTTAAAGTTAGATTGTGTAACTGATGAACTTGAAACTATTTGAAACTAAAAAATTACATTACGGAAAATATTTGTATAAAGTTGCAGTTTACAATACTTTAGCACCTATTTTCCGTATGGAGTTCCAAAAAGAAGATTTTAGCTATGCAAGAAAACGCTTAGACGAATTAAATCTTGCATACAAAGAAGCACAAAAAAATCAGATTTCAGCAGTGTCATTATTTAACGTACCATGGAAAAAATATTACGACGAATGGGTACGCAGCGATCACTATTTTGATGCTATAACACTATTTAGATTATTAAAAAAAGATGTGGATTACAAATTGCGTATTGAACAAAATAATGCGCAAATTTATACCAATGATAGAGAGTTTGTAAAAATACTAATAAACAATCTTAAATTTGTAAGTGAATTTTGGGAGCCAGATCCTGGAAATATTGAAACACTTTTAACCAACAAAAACATAATTCTTGTAAACAAAGAGCCTAAATACAAATATAAAATAACTTTTGGTAAGGGCAAAGGTAGTCCAGCTTTAGCAAAATGGATAGATTCTAATCCTAATTTAGCAAAAGCAGGTCATGTTACAAAAAAAGATTTATATGCAGAAGCATATGTAAAAGGATTATACTTTTATGTTAGAGATCAAAAAGCATTAACGCTTGCGCAACTCATGATAGGTAACAACATACAAAGAATAGATGAGCTCCTATATAATCCATAATAGATAAATACTAGTAATGTTTAACGAAGGATTAACTATGGACCATTATATCAGCGTTATATTTGCAAAACAATTAAATGAAAGCAAAAGAGACATTGTACTAGATACAATGATTAACACTGCACGAGTAGGATTAACTGAAAGTTCAGTAGAATACGAATTATACGAAAATGAATCAAACACAATATTGAGATTGCCATTGGCAAAACCAATCAAAGAAGATCATCAGCAAGCATTTGTTGAGGCTTTGGCAAATAGACTATTTGATAAAGGTCATACAGATTTTGAAATTGAGTTAACTGAAGCAACACTACGCAGTGGAAGTAGAGGTGAAGAAGTTAGAGCATTACAAGCACAGTTAGGCATGCCAGCTAATGAACAAGACGGTATCTTTGGTCCAAGAACCGAACAAGCTCTAAGAGCATTCCAACAACAAGCAGGTATTCAAGTTGACGGTATTGCGGGAGGACAAACACAAGCAGCACTAGCAGCAGGAGGTGCTCCAAGAAATGCAGGAGCAGCAAGACCTGCAACTGCACCATTCCAGCCAGGACAAGGTAGTACAACACAAGCACCACCAACAGCAACAACCGCTGCACCGCCGGA
>Ga0255761_10006124_pt1 | contig 10402 bp, 9 predicted proteins | sample 071ome_29_FD_179961 | JGI IMG/M metagenome (GOLD analysis project Ga0255761, IMG submission 179961) | Coastal salt marsh microbial communities from the Groves Creek Marsh, Skidaway Island, Georgia - 071407BT metaG (version 2) | ecosystem: Environmental > Aquatic > Marine > Intertidal zone > Salt... | reverse complement strand
GGTATATATTATCCCCTTGGATTCCATGAACAGAAGGCTTACAAACAAGAATTTATGTCTGACAATGACTTTCCAGTTACTAATCAAGTAAAAAATGAGGTGATTTCATTACCTATGCATACAGAGCTTTCAAAGAGACAGATAACTTATATCACAGATACTATTTGTAGTTTTTTTGAATAATTATCCATTTCTTTTACTTTAGTAAAAAACTAAACATGAGAATAATACTTTTACTTCTATCTGTATTGACAGTTTCAGCTCAAGATATATATATACATGCTGGAAAAATCTATGATACTAACTCAGGAAAATTAAGTTCAGAAAAAACTATTATAATTTCAGATAATAAAATCAAATCAATACAAAATGGATATAAAGAAGCAAGTGAAGATGACATAAAAATATACGACTTAAAATCTAAAGTTGTAATGCCTGGATTGATTGATTTTCACGTTCATATTGAGGGAGAGTCTGGAGGCCCTGAGAGGTATATTAGTAGATTTCAAGATAACAAAGCAGATATTGCTTTTAAATCTTCAGTTATTGCAAAGAAGACTCTCATGGCTGGCTTTACAACAGTCCGTGATGTTGGTGGGTCTGGTGTAAATATCTCACTAAGAAATGCTATTAATAGTGGAGTTGTTCCTGGCCCTAGAATTTTTACTTCTGGAAAAACAATTGCTTCTACTGGTGGCCATGGTGATAGGACAAACGGTCTTAGAGATGATTTTGTTGATGACCCAGGACCAGAGCAGGGAGTTGTAAATTCTATTGCAGATGCTAGAAAAGCTGTTAGATATAGATATAAGAATGGAGCCGATTTAATTAAAATTACTGCAACTGGAGGAGTAATGAGTTTAGCTAAAAATGGACAAAACCCTCAATTTACCGAAGAAGTAATAAGGGAAATTGTTAAAACCGCAGATGATTACGGTATGCATGTTGCAGCTCATGCTCATGGAGACGAAGGTATGTTTAGAGCTGTAAATGCAGGTGTTACTTCTATTGAACATGGATCAATTATGGCAGATAGAACAATGAGACTTATGAAAGAAAAACAAACTTATTTAGTCCCAACTATAAGTGCTGGTGAGCATGTAGCTAAAATGGCTAAAATTCCTGGATATTATCCTGAAATAATAATACCTAAAGCCCTTGAAGTAGGAGTTCAGAATAAAGCTACCACAAAAAAAGCCTATAAAATGGGTGTTCCAATCGCCTTTGGAACTGATGCAGGTGTTTTTCCTCATGGAGATAATGCTGGAGAATTTGTTTACATGAAAGAAATTGGAATTCCAGCTGAGTATTCCTTAAACTCTGCAACAATAACAAACGCCAAACTATTGAATATGGAAAACCTTTTAGGCCAATTAAAGGAGGGTTTTTATGCTGATATTATTGCAGTTGATGAAAGTCCGCTAGAAAATATTGCTACTTTAGAAAATGTGGTTTTTGTTATGAAAGATGGTAAAGTCTATAAAAACTAAATTTTTGAGACTATTACTTCATGATTGATTTTTCTTATTAATCCCTGAAGAGTATTACCTGGCCCAACCTCAACAAATTCATTAATTCCGTCGTTTATCATTTCATTTACACTCTGACTCCAGAGTACTGCTCCTGTTAATTGATTCAATAGATTCATTTTAATTATTTCAGGTTCTGTTACTGGCTTAGCACTAAAGTTTTGATAAATTCTACAGATTGGCTTTCTAAATTCAGTCTTATCAATTCCGTCTTTTAGCTCTTTCTTGGCTGACTCCATTAGATCTGAATGAAAAGCACCACTAACTGGAAGTATTAAAGCTCTTTTTGCACCTCTATCTTTGAGAATTTGGCAAGCTTTTTCAACTGCATTATATTCTCCCGAAATTACCAACTGACCTGGACAATTGTAATTAGCAGGTTTCACATTTTCACCTATTTCATTACAAACATCCTCAACAATTTTATTTTCTAGCCCTAAAATTGCTGCCATTGTCCCGTTAGTTTTTTGACAAGCTTCTTGCATAGCATTTGCTCTAATTGAGACTAACTTTAATCCATCCTCAAAACTTAATGCCTCAGATGAAACTAGAGCAGAGAATTCACCAAGTGAATGTCCTGCACAAGCTTGAGGCTTAAACTCCTTTGAAGTAAGAGCAGTTATAGCAGAATGAATGAAAATTGCTGGTTGAGTAACTTTTGTTTGTAAAAGATCCTCAGGTGTTCCTTCAAACATTAAGTTGGTAATATTAAATCCTAAAATATCATTTGATTTATTAAATAAATTTCTAGACTCAGATATATTATCATAAATTTCTTTACCCATTCCAGGTTTCTGTGATCCTTGACCAGGAAAAACAAATGCTTTCATATTATTTCTTTATATATGTTAAAAAAGAATATTTTGTATTACTATCATCATCTAAATAATTAACTAACTCACTAGCAAGCTCAAATTTATCCAGAGGAATATCAGGGAAAAAGGCATCCCCTTGAAAATCTTTATAAACCCTTGTTAATTCTATTTTATCAACAAGATTAATTGTCTGCGAGTATATCTCCCCTCCACCAATTATAAATGGTTGTAGATCCTCTCTACATACATCTATAGCATCTTCAATACTACTAAATACCTCAATGCCTTCTGGAGAATAATCTTTATTCCTTGTAACAACAATATTTCTTCTTTTTGGTAATGGACTAGGTAAAGATTCAAAGGTCTTCCTGCCCATAATAACTGAATGACCTTGAGTCAACTCTTTAAATCTTTTAAGATCTTTTGGTATATTCCATATCAACTTATTATCAAACCCAATAACATTATTTGTTGAAGCTGCTGCGATAATTGTAAGTTCACTTTTAATCATAATTAAACAGAAATCTTACCCTTTATTGAAGGATGAGAATTATAATCCAAGATTTCTATATCATCATATTTGAAATCCTCAATTTTTTTTACATGAGGGTTAAGTTTAAGCTTAGGTAATTTCATTGGCTCTCTTGTTAGTTGAAGATCAACTTGCTCTAAATGATTTAAATAAATGTGAGTGTCACCAAATGAATGGATGAAATCTCCAACATCATATTCACATACTTGAGCTATCATATGAGTTAATAGAGCATATGAGGCTATATTAAAGGGAACACCTAGAAACACATCTGCACTTCTCTGATACATTTGACAAGATAGTTTATTATCAGAAACATAAAACTGAAAAAAAGCATGACATGGAGGTAAAGCCGCCTTTCCATTTTTAACATTGTCACTGAATGATTTTGAGCTATCAGGAATAATATTAGGATTCCATGCTGTCACAATCATTCTTCTACTTGATGGATTATTTTTAAGCGAATAAATTACATCTTGGAGCTGGTCTATACCGTCAGAATTCCAATTTCTCCATTGATGTCCATAAATTGGACCAAGATTCCCTCTACTATCAGCCCATTCATCCCATATTGTTACACCATTCTCTTTGAGATACTTTATATTTGTTTCACCATTAATAAACCATATAAGTTCATGTATAATTGATCTTAAATGCAGTTTCTTAGTAGTAACAAGAGGAAAACCTTCTTGAAGATTAAATCTCATTTGATATCCAAAAACACTAATTGTACCAGTGCCAGTCCTGTCCTCTTTTTTAACTCCTTTTTCTTTTATATGTTGAAGTAAATCTAAATATTGTTTCATTATACTTTTTTTCTAAAATCTAATTCATCTCTTAATCTAGCAGCTAATTCATAATCTTCATTTTGAATACTTTTTTCTAGCATCTTTCTAATCTTTCTGGTCGAGATTTTTTTTATATCCTTAGTGTTTTCATTTTTTGATTCAGTTGAACTAGATAAGTTATCCTTAAAAAAGTTTTCATCTGTAAGATTAATCCCATCTAAGTATTTTTCATCATCTTCAAACCCTGCTTCATCTATAATTTCTTTAGTGACAAAAATAGGAGCATTAAATCTAATTGATAAAGCTATAGCATCAGAGGTTCTTGAATCAATCTTTACAACTTTACTTTCTCTCTCACATACTATATTTGAATAAAAAACACCCTCACTTAATTTGTGAATTATCACATGATTTAAACTAATGTTGAACTTATCAGCGAAACCCTTGAATAGTTCATGAGTAAGAGGCCTATAAGTTTTAATTTTTTTTTCAAGTGCAATTGCTATCGACTGAGCTTCAAAACCCCCTATGACAATAGGTAACTTTTTATTACCATTAACTTCATCTAAGATTAATGCAAAGGCTGCGGAACTATTATCACTATATGAAATTCCATGAATTTTTAACTCTACCAATTCCATGTAAAATTATAATGCCACAAATTAATTAAATAAAATTTAAATCTCATTAGTGCACAATAGGAAATATTTTTTTTATGATTAAATTCGCATAAAATTATATCTATGAAGACAGTTCAATTTAGAGAAGCTATATGTGAAGCAATGTCAGAGGAAATGAGAAGAGATGAGAGTGTTTATCTAATGGGTGAAGAAGTTGCTGAATACAATGGCGCCTATAAAGCATCAAAGGGTATGCTAGATGAATTCGGAGAATTGAGAGTAATAGATACACCTATTTCTGAAGCTGGTTTCTCAGGTGTTGGAGTTGGTTCAACAATGGTTGGAGCTAGACCAATTATTGAGTTTATGACATTTAATTTTTCTTTGGTTGGAATTGATCAAATAATAAATAATGCGGCTAAAATAAGACAAATGTCTGGAGGTCAATTTCCATGTCCAATTGTTTTTAGAGGTCCGACAGCTTCTGCTGGTCAGCTTGGTGCAACCCACTCTCAAGCATTTGAAAGCTGGTTCGCAAACTGTCCTGGTCTTAAGGTAATTGTTCCTTCAAATCCATATGATGCAAAAGGACTTTTAAAATCTGCAATCAGAGATGATGATCCTGTTATTTTTATGGAATCTGAACAAATGTATGGTGATAAAGGTGAAATTCCTGAAGGCGAATATACTCTTCCAATTGGTGTTGCTGATATTAAGAGAAAAGGAAAAGATGTAACACTAGTTTCATTTGGAAAGATTATTAAAGAAGCATTTGTAGCTGCTGATATTCTTGAAAAAGAGGGTATTGAATGTGAAATTATTGATCTAAGAACACTTAGGCCTATTGATTATGATACTGTACTTGAATCCGTTAAAAAAACAAATAGATTGGTAATACTTGAAGAAGCCTGGCCATTTGGTAACATATCTACAGATATTTCCCATAAAGTTCAGAATGAACTTTTTGACTATTTAGATGCACCTGTAGAAAAAGTAAATAATGCAGATACTCCTACCCCATATTCTCCTGTACTTTTGGAAGAATGGCTTCCTAACAGTGAGGATGTAGTAAAAGCAGTAAAAAAAGTGCTTTATTTAAAGTAGAGGTGCAATTACAAGTGCAACAACAGCTATTAATTTAAGAAGAATATTTAATGAAGGTCCAGAAGTATCTTTGAATGGATCTCCTACTGTATCTCCAACAACTGCAGCTTTGTGAGCCTCAGTTCCTTTTCTTCCATCTTCTTCAATCATTTTTTTTGCGTTATCCCATGCTCCACCTGAATTAGACTGAAAAATAGCCATTAGTACACCACAAGAAGTAACACCAGCTAGAAGGCCTCCAAGCATTTCAGCTCCACCAGCAAAACCAATAATTACAGGAACTGATATAGCCATTAAACCTGGTACAACCATTTCTCTAAGTGCAGCTTGAGTAGATATTTCAACACATTTACTATATTCGGCTACCCCATCAGCATCATTAAAAATCTTAAGATCAGCTTTTGATGCCTTAGACAAATCTGAATTATATTTTCTCATTACCTCGAGAGCAGCCTTTAATTTAGGAAGGTCTTTAAACTGTCTTCTAACTTCTTCAATCATACTCATAGCGGCTTTACCTACAGCTTTCATAGAGAGTGCAGAGAATACAAATGGCAACATAGATCCAATTAAAAGTCCAGACATTACTATTGGTTTTGAAATATCAATAGCAGTAATTTCTGCTGTTTGCATAAATGCTGCAAATAATGCTAAAGCTGTAAGAGCAGCAGAAGCTATTGCAAATCCCTTACCAATTGCAGCAGTAGTATTTCCAACTGCATCTAATTTATCAGTTCTTTCTCTAACTTTTGGATCTAATTCAGCCATCTCTGCAATACCTCCAGCGTTATCAGAAATTGGACCGTAAGCATCAACTGCTAACTGAATACCAGTATTAGCAAGCATACCTACTGCAGCAATTGCAATACCATAAAGACCTGCATAATTAAATGAAACTAAAATAGCAGCACAAATAAAAATGATTGGTAATGCAGTAGAGATCATACCAACACCAAGACCAGATATAATTGTAGTAGCAGGACCTGTTTCAGATTGTTCAACAATTGATAGAACAGGTTTTTTTCCAGTGGCTGTATAATATTCTGTAACTTTTCCTACAAGTAGTCCAGCAATTAGCCCGCTGATTGTTGCATAAAAAACACCAATAGATGTAAATTCTACTCCATTAAAAATCCAAGTCTCAGGTAATAAGTTCTTAATTAAGAAAAAAGTAACAACAATCATTAAACCTGCTGATAAAAACTCACCAAAATTTAAAGCTTTATGAGGATCACCACCTTCTTTAACTTTTACGAAAAAAGTTCCAAAAATTGACATTATTATACCAGATGCAGCTATATAAAGAGGTAATAAAACAGCATTAATTTCTATACCAGAAAACTCTGATAAACCAACAAAAGCAGCACCTAAAACCATAGCTCCAATTATTGATCCTACGAATGACTCAAATAAATCTGCTCCCATTCCTGCTACATCTCCAACATTATCTCCAACATTATCTGCAATAGTTGCTGGATTTAAAGGGTGATCTTCTGGAATACCAGCTTCAACTTTACCTACTAAATCTGCACCTACATCAGCTGCCTTAGTATAAATTCCACCTCCAACTCTTGCAAATAATGCAATAGAGGATGCACCCAATGAGAATCCTGATAAAACCTGTATTACAGTGTTTATGTCTGTAAACATAGGTCTATAAATAATAAATAGAGAGCCAACTCCTAAAACACCTAAACCAACTACACCCATTCCCATTACAGAGCCACCAGAAAATGCAATTTCAAGTGCTTTCCCGAGTGAATCTTGAGCTGCATTAGTAGTTCTTACATTAGCTTTGGTTGCAACTCTCATTCCAATGAATCCTGCTAAACCAGAACATAATGCTCCTACAACAAAAGAGACTGCAACTAGCCAGCTACTTCCTTCATTAATTCCTTTGAATGCAAGTAAAATAGCGGTAATAATTACAAAAACTGATAAAATTTTATATTCTGCTTTCAAAAATGCCATTGCACCATCTGCAATATTTTTTGCAATTTTTGCCATTTTTGCATTTCCAACTTCTTTTTTAGAAACAGATAAATTTTTAACAAATACAAATATTAAAGCAATAATTCCAGCTGCTGGGATAAGGTATATGTAATCCATAATTTAAATTTTTGTCAAATATAATACAATGAGTTAAAGGGTAAAAATTATAAATAAAAAAAGGTGGTTGAAAAACCACCTTCTTTATTAATATTAAAATTATTGGACTAATTTTTTACTAAATCGTAAGTCCACCAAACTGATCCAGCACCTCCTGATACATCAATTGCAACTTGCATTGTTGTTGAAGAAATACTAGTAATATTATAAGATCTACTTGATGCTACACCATCTTCACCATTATTGTGAGCTTTCGCTAAAACTAGATAAGCTCCATCACCGGTAACTGTAACAACATCATTATCAAATGACCATGAAAATGTACCATTTACATATGGAGCAACAGGAGCTCCACAATAGTCACCACTACCAGTCTGCCAATTTTCAAGCCAAGTTTCTGCTCCATGATTAATAGTCAAAGTTCCATCTGAAGAGAAAGTATAAACATCATCTTCTAGGCATGGTCTTCCACCGCTAAAGTTGTAATTCCACCAGTCACCTGCACCAGAGTATGGTCCAACTTTAAGATTTCTTGGACTCCATGACCCAACTAAATAGTCAATAGTTTGTGGTCCTTCAATTGTTATTGATTGAGTAACTTGATCATCTGGACCGAGTATAGTTCCACTAGCTGGAATCCCATAAACAGTTAAGGTAATAGTATATGATCCTGCTCTCGCATATGTGTGAGTAGGATTTGCTTCACTTGAAGTGTTGCCATCTCCGAAATCCCAAACAAAAACTGAAGTATTCTCTAGTACAGAACTAAAATTCCATGTATATCTAGACTCTAAATCTTGTCCTTGTTGAGATGAAGTAAATGATGCAACAGGATTTACCGCTGAGTTGTAAACAACAGTTTCAACCTCATCGGAATCGTCTTTTTGACATCCTAAAAATAAAATTAAGGATGCAAATAAAATATAGTTTAATCTTTTCATTTTTAGTATTTTAATTCTCAAATATACTCGTGTTTAATGCTCAAAACCAAAAAAAAATAAAACTTTGATGATTTTTATGAATTTGATAAAAAAAACTATAAATAATTAATGAATTAATAAAAAAAGATCAATCTAACGTCTAAAATTAAGGATTTAACAAACTTACAGCTCTTTTTTAATTTGAGTAAGTATTTGCTCATAATCAGATTTGTTTTCAACAAAGTCTATATCATCAACCTCGATTTTTAAAAGTTTTCCATTATTGTAATTAGTAATCCATGCTTCATATCTCTCATTTAATCTACTTAAATATTCAATACTAATTGTCTTCTCATACTCTCTTCCTCTTTTATGAATCTTGTTAACTAAATTTGGAATACTACTTTGAAGGTAAACTAGAAGATCTGGTGGTTTCACAAGATTTAACATTGTATCAAAAAGAGATAAATAATTTTCATAATCTCTTTGAGGCATAAGACCCATTGCATTTAAATTTGGTGCAAAAATAAATGCGTCTTCATAAATTGTTCTGTCTTGAATTACATCTTCGTTACTTTTCTCAATATCTAAAAGTTGTTTAAACCTACTGTTTAAAAAATAAATTTGAAGATTAAAAGACCATCTCTCCATGTGACCATAAAAGTCATCTAGATAGGGATTTGCAATTACGTCCTCATAATATGGTTTATATTTTAAGCTTTTTGATAATTGCTTAGTTAAACTTGTTTTACCAACGCCTATATTTCCTGCAATTGCTATTCTCATAATTCTAGCCAAAATAGTAGGTTTTTTTTAAAGAAAAAAGAAGAATAATTTGAAATAATTTTTTTTTAATTAATTTTGTTGGAAACAGAGGAAGGATTTGACTGATTGCAACCTCTTAAAAAATTGCTAAAGCAGTAATTCTTTTACAAGCAATCACGTCTTTTTTTTCTCACAAACTTAAAACTATGTCGTATTTATTTACGTCTGAATCCGTGAGTGAAGGTCATCCTGACAAGGTCTCTGACCAGATTAGTGACGGGATCTTAGATAATTTTTTAGCTTTTGATCCAAATTCAAAAGTTGCCTGTGAAACATTAGTTACAACTGGACAAGTAGTTTTATCTGGAGAGGTTACCAGCTCTACATATATCGATGTGCAGAATGTTGCCAGAGAAATAATTAAAGACATAGGATATAATAATGATCTATACAAGTTCTCAGGAGAATCTTGTGCAGTTATGTCATTGATTCATGAGCAGTCAGAAGACATCTTAAGAGGAGTAGAAAGAGACACAAAGGAGGATCAAGGTGCAGGAGATCAAGGAATAATGTTTGGTTATGCGTGTAATGAAACTCAAGAAAGTATTCCTCTTACGCTTGATATTGCTAATAAATTACTTTTCGAACTTTCAGGTCTTAGAAGATCAAAAACAATTCCATATTTAAGACCTGATTCAAAGTCTCAAGTTACTATTGAGTATGATGAAAATGATAATCCGTTAAGAATAGATACAATTGTAATCTCAACTCAACATGATGATTTTGATAGCGATGATAAAAAAATGTTGGATAAAATAAAACAAGATATAATTGAGGTATTAATTCCAATAGTAAAGGAAAGTTATCCTGAAAGTATTCAAAAATTATTTAATGATAGCATTAAATACCATGTTAATCCGACCGGAAAATTTGTTATTGGTGGACCACATGGAGATACAGGTTTAACTGGAAGAAAAATAATTATTGACACCTATGGAGGAAGAGGGGCGCATGGTGGAGGAGCCTTTAGTGGAAAAGATCCAAGTAAAGTTGATAGAAGTGCAGCATATGCGGCAAGACATATATCTAAGAATTTAGTCAAAGCAGGTGTGTCTGATGAGATTTTAATTCAAGTAGGATATGCTATTGGAGTTGCTGAGCCAGTATCACTTAATGTAAATACATGCGGTAAATCAAAATTAAATATTTCAGATTCAAAA
>Ga0255761_10006120_pt1 | contig 10407 bp, 7 predicted proteins | sample 071ome_29_FD_179961 | JGI IMG/M metagenome (GOLD analysis project Ga0255761, IMG submission 179961) | Coastal salt marsh microbial communities from the Groves Creek Marsh, Skidaway Island, Georgia - 071407BT metaG (version 2) | ecosystem: Environmental > Aquatic > Marine > Intertidal zone > Salt... | reverse complement strand
AAAGAAGTTGCGACATTATTGCAATCGATTACGGTAATAGGTTCTTCAGCAGCCAGGGCGGCAACAGCGAAGGCCATCGCTATACGATGATCACCTTTACTGTCTATTTCTCCACCTCGCATAGCCCTTTGTAGTCCTTCTCCCCTGATAACAATGCCATCAGGCTTCACCTCATGCTTAACCCCGAGCGTCGCCAGACCATCGGCCATTGCCTGGATACGATCACTTTCCTTGACCCTTAACTCTTCCGCTCCACTCAAGGTAGTAACACCCTCTGCGCAGGCAGCCGCAATAAACAAGGCAGGAAACTCATCAATAGCCAAAGGAACCTGATCAACGGGGATAGTGATGCCCTTTAATGGCGCATAACGTACTCTGATATCTGCAACTTCTTCACCGCCCGCTTTATATTGTTTCAGGTATTCAATGTCGGCACCCATGGCACGTAAAATATTAATCACACCAATTCGGGTCGGGTTGATACCTACATGCTCAAGCACAAGATCCGACCCCGGCGCTATACTGGCGCCAACCAGAAAAAATGCGGCCGAACTGATATCCGCAGGAATATCAATATCACAGGCTTCAAGTTTATGACCGCCGCTTATTTCTATTTTGTTTCCATTTACCTGCAGAGGATAAGCAAAGCCCTGTAACATCAGTTCTGTATGATTACGGCAAGGCGCAGGCTCAATGATGCTGCTACTGCCATCGACATAAAGTGAAGCCAGCAATAAACAGGATTTCACCTGGGCACTGGCAACCGGCATAGCATAATCTATGGGCTCTAGTTGAGCTGGACTGATTCTGATCGGTGCAGTACCACCTGCTTCCAATTCTATTTCAGCCCCCATCGCTTTTAAGGGATCTGTCACTCTTCGCATTGGCCTTTTGGAAAGCGATTCATCGCCTGTTAGCACTGAAGGAAAGTTTTGTGCTGCCAGCAAACCGCATAACAAACGCATGGCTGTGCCGGAATTTCCCATATCCAGACTATGCTGTGGTGCCTGCAAACCATGCAAGCCAACACCCTGAATTCTGAGACTGCCATTATCAGGTTCGCTGATGGTCACCCCCATTGCTCTGAAGGCACGAAGTGTCGCCAGACTATCTTCACCCTCCAGAAAACCTTCGATAGAGCTTGTCCCTTCAGCAATAGCGCCCATAATGATGGCTCGATGCGAAATGGATTTATCGCCGGGAACGCGTATTCTGCCTTGCAGTGTGCCTTTCGGCTGCACTTTAAATATTTGTCTGGTAGTCATGATTATTTAAAAAGGAATTTATCTCTGGATTGTTTGACGCGTTGCAGCACTTTCTTAATTTGCTCAGCGTCAGCCATCTTTATCGCCTGCTTGAATTCTGCCAGATCAGTCTCAAATTCTTCAAGAATCGCACATAACGCATCAGCATTACTCAAAAAAATGTCACGCCACATATCAGGGTCACTCGTCGCAATGCGGGTGAAATCCCTGAATCCACCGGCTGCAAAGCGAAAAATCTCATCACTGCTGCCCTGCTGTGAAAGAGAATCTACCAGAACAAACGCGAGCAAATGTGGCAAATGGCTGGTCGCTGCCAAAATTTCATCATGATGTCGAACCGGCATTTCCAGAACTTCAGCGCCAAGTTCCCGCCATAAACTGTTGACCAGACCCAGGGCCATTTCACTGGTTTCAGCTGCCGGCGTCAAAATCACCCGCCGTTGCAAAAACAAATCCGCTTGTGCCGCTCTAAATCCGCTTTTTTCAGAACCTGCAATCGGATGACCCGGCACCAGGTTTGATGGAATTTTGCCAAAAGCTTTTTCTGCTGCATCCAGCGTTGATTGTTTAACACTGGCAACATCGGTAATGACACAATCATCTTTAACCAGAGTAGCCAGACCCTGCATAATTGGCGCAACACTTAAACCCGGCACAGCGATTACTATCAGGTCTGCATCCGTGCAAATCGATTCAAGTTCAGTACTGTAACCAGCAATCACACCATTATCCTGAGCATATTGCAGCCCTTCTGCATCCCTGCCAACTGCCCAGATCTGAGAACTTAAGCCTCTATCTGACAAAGCTCTGGCAATAGAGCCTCCGATAAGACCCAAGCCAATAATCACAATTTTTTTACCCAGCAATACCGGCTCTGATAAAGCTCGAGCCCGTTCGGTATGAACCAGCCCCGATACCGGATAGGAACCAAGAATTTTAACGTCAATGTTTGGTTTGCTAAGCGCCGACAGGGCAGCAGCCACATTAGCAGCTTGCTGATGACCATCCACATCAATATAAAAACTGTAAGACCATGCCTCTTTACCCGAAGGTCTGGACTCCAGTTTACTCATATTGACCGAATGTCGTTTTAAGGGCTCCAGTACTTCCAGTAAGGCACCGGGTTCATTACGGGTAGTGACAATCAACGATGTCTTGTCATCCTCGGAGTTTTTGCTCGGCTGCGCCTGGAAATTCTTGCTGATTATCAGAAAGCGGGTTGTGTTATCTGCAGTATCTTCTATATCTTCAGCCAGGATGGATAAGTGATAGATTTCTGCCGCTGCTTTACTGGCGATAGCAGCAACATTGGCTTCTTGCGAAGCAATAAGCGCTGCTTCAGCATTACTACTGACGGGAACTCGGGGAACGCCAGAGAAGTGCTTATCCAGCCAAAGACGACATTGTCCTAAAGATTGCTGGTGAGAGACTATTTTTTCGACATTGCCTGAATTCAGTTGTGAACTGCCCATCAATACATGCTTTATGCGCAGGGAAATTTCACCACAGATAATGACAGAATTTTTTTTGAAACAATCAAGGGTGGCGGTAACTGACCCTTCAGAGGAGTTTTCAACCGGCACAACCGCGTAATCACAGTCACCAACTGTGACACTGTTAAAAACATCTTCGATGCTGGCTAAAGGCAGACCAGCCTGATCTGCACCGAAATACCGGCGCAGCGCACTGTGAGAATATGTGCCTTCAGGACCCAGGTATGCAACCGGCAGATCCGTGGTGATGTCATTCATCGTCTGCTGGTGAATCGCCTTCTTCAGACTCACCTTCGTATGCAGGAACTTCATCCGGTTCTTCTATGCGTTCCACACCGACCAGAGTTTCCTCATCTTTTAATTTAATCAGGCGGACTCCCTGGGTGTTCCTGCCCTGGGATGAAACTTCATCAGTCCGGGTTCGCACTAGCGTGCCCTTATCGCTGATCAGCATAATTTCATCGCCATCGAAAACCTGAACAGCGCCAACAATTGCCCCATTACGTTCACTGGCTTTGATCCCAATCACGCCTTTACCACCGCGCCCCTTACAAGGAAACTCATCAACAGGTGTACGTTTACCATAACCGTTCTCACTGACAGCAAGTATTTGCCCACCTTCTTCAGGAATAATCATATCCACCATATGGTGACCATCTTCCAGTCTTATTCCCCTGACTCCACGTGCCGTTCTGCCCATGGGCCTGACAGCATCTTCACTGAAACGCACCGCTCTGCCGGAACTACTGTAAAGCATGACGTCTTTCTCGCCATTGGTAATGGCCGTTTTAACCAGCGTGTCACCTTCATCAAGCTCAATCGCACGCAAACCGACACTGCGCTGTCTTGCAAAATTGGTCAAGGCCACTTTTTTAACGGTGCCGTTGGAGGTTGCCATGAACACAAATTCATCCTCCGGATATTCCCGGATTGGTAGCATGCTGGTGATATTTTCGCCTTCTTCCAGGGGCAGAATATTCACAATGGGTTTCCCACGCGCCGTTCTTCCTGCTACCGGTATATGGAACACCTTAATCCAGAATACTTTACCTGTTGTGGTAAAACACAAGAGGGTGTCATGACTGCTGGCAACCAGCAAATGCTCAACAAAATCTTCTTCCTTGACCGTTGCCGCCGCTTTACCTCTGCCACCGCGACGCTGCGCCTGGTAATCCGATAGCGGCTGACTCTTGGCATAACCCGTCTGTGAAATGGTGACCACACGATCTTCTTCAGTAATCAAGTCTTCTACAGTCAGGTCCTGCTGGGAATCCCGAATTTCAGTACGGCGTTCATCACCGTAACTGTCATTGATTTCATTCAACTCCTCACGAATAACCTCCATCAAACGACTGTTATTAGCCAGAATTTCCATATATTCCGTTATCTGTGATAGCAATTCTTTATAGTCATTGATTAATTTTTCCTGCTCGAGTCCGGTCAGACGGTGCAGACGTAACTCGAGAATGGCCTGTGCCTGTTCCGGCGACAGCATATATTCCTTATCTTTCAGACCATATTGTTCAGGTAAATGATCCGGTCGGCAGGCTCTCGGATCAGAGTCGCCCAGCATCGCCAGCACACCCTCTGAATTCCAGGCCCGTTCCAGTAACTTGGCTTTCGCTTCGGCTGAGCTGGGTGATGTCTTAATTAATTCAATCACTGCATCAATATTTGCCAGTGCAACAGCCAGGCCTTCCAGGACATGACCTTTTTCTCTGGCTTTACGTAATAAATAAACGGTACGGCGAGTAACAACTTCCCGTCGGTGCTGAATAAAAGCATCCAGCGTGTCTTTCAGATTTAAAACTTTGGGCTGACCATCAACCAGGGCAACCATGTTGATGCCAAACACCATCTGCATTTGTGTCTGGGCATAAAGATTATTCAGTATGACATCACCAACTTCGCCTTTACGTAGTTCGATGACAATGCGCAATCCATCCTTATCAGATTCATCCCTGAGTTCACTGATACCTTCAAGTTTCTTTTCTTTAACCAGCTCAGCAATACGCTCAATTAAACGGGCTTTGTTCAATTGATAAGGGATTTCACTGACAATAATGGTTTGCCTGCCGCTTTTCTCATCTTCTTCGATGACAGCACGCGCACGCATATAAATTTTGCCACGTCCAGTGCGGTATGCCTGAACAATACCGGCTCGGCCATTGATGATTGCTGCAGTTGGAAAATCCGGGCCCTGGATATGTTGCATTAGTTCATCAACATCAATATCCGAATTATCCATTAAGGCCAAGGTAGCACTTATCACTTCTCTCATATTATGGGGCGGAATATTGGTTGCCATACCAACGGCAATACCGGATGAACCATTAACCAGCAAATTTGGCACACGTGTCGGCAATACATCGGGAATTTGTTCGGTGCCGTCATAGTTTTCAGAAAAATCGACGGTCTCTTTATCCAGATCCGCCAATAAATCATGCGCAATTTTTTTCATGCGAATTTCGGTATAACGCATGGCGGCCGCGGAATCGCCATCAATAGAACCGAAATTACCCTGACCATCTACCAGGGGGTAACGCAGGGAGAAATCCTGCGCCATCCGCACAATGGTTTCATACACAGCAGAATCACCATGTGGGTGATATTTACCGATAACATCACCGACCACACGCGCAGATTTTTTATAAGGTTTATTGTAGTCGTTGGACAGTACATTCATCGCGAATAACACGCGCCTGTGTACTGGTTTGAGTCCGTCCCTGACATCGGGTAGCGCCCTACCTACAATTACGCTCATCGCATAATCCAGGTAGGACTGACGCATTTCACTTTCTATGGCAACTGACTGTATCTGACCCCCACCATGATTTGCGTTCTGGCCTTCATTCTGATCAATATTATCTGACATAAAGTGCTTTAAATTCCCTTAGATAACCCGCTGTTTAAACCTTTCTGCGAGGCTCTTGACTGATTAAAAATTAACAAAATTAATTCCCCAAATTCTAGCATATTTCAGGCCTAAACTGACAGTCAAAAGTGGCTTTGATAACAGTCTAAATCGGTCCTGTATACAGGCCATTAAGTACCTACTTCGGGGAATAATCGGTATACTCGCTGCTTGTTAAATTTATTAATGAAAATTCAGTTTTATGTCAGCCAAACAAGATTCTGTAAAGCTCCAGGAAGTCGATGCAATTATCCAGACCAAATGGCTGGTGCCGATGACTGATAAAGGGCTGATTCTCGAAAATCACAGTCTGATTATTCAACACAACATGATTCGGGAAATTCTGCCCAACACTGAAGCCTTAAATTATTTCCAAAGTAAAAACACCTATCAACTGGATCAGCATATCGTGATTCCTGGACTCATTAACTCACATGGTCATGCTGCCATGAGTCTGTTGCGTGGTTTCGCCGATGACCTGACCTTACAAGTCTGGCTGGAAGAAAAAATCTGGCCTGCCGAAGGGCTTTGGGTTAATGAAGAATTTGTCAGTGATGGTGCAGAACTGGCTATCGCCGAAATGTTGCTGTCTGGCACAACCACTTTCACTGATATGTATTTTTTCCCGGACCATGTCGCCAAAGCAGCAGTGAAAAATAATATCCGGGCGCACTTGGCTTCACCGGTGCTGGATTTTCCCACCGTTTGGGCACAGAACCCTGAGGAATATATTCATAAGGCGATGGAACTGCATGATAATTTTAAAAACAATGAACACATATATGTCGGCTTTGGTCCTCACGCGCCTTATACGGTTTCAGATGAACCTCTGAAAAAAATTGCGACACTAGCCAGTGAATTGGATATAGCCATTCATATGCATGTGCATGAAACTGCCCATGAAGTTCAAGAAAGCCTCGCCAAAACCGGCAACAGGCCGCTGGCCCGCCTGCTGGAACTGGGCTTGATGATTCCCAATCTGCAATGCGTACATATGACTCAGCTTATTGATGAAGAAGTACGCTTGCTTGCTGACAGCGGTGTTTCTGTTGTGCATTGCCCTGCCTCAAATTTGAAGCTGGCCAGCGGCTTTTGCCCGATAACTCAACTGCTGGACAATGGCGTTAACCTTGCTCTCGGCACGGATGGTTGTGCCAGTAATAATGAACTCAACATGCTGAATGAAATGCGTCTTGCTGCCTTGATAGGAAAAGGCAAGGCTGAAGATGCCAGCGTAGCAACCGCCTGGGATGTCCTGGCCATGGCAACCATAAACGGCGCCAGACAAATAGGTTTGAGTGATTATATTGGCACACTTGAATCAGGAAAATTCGCAGATATCACTGCCATTAACCTGAACCGGATCAATAGCATGCCCGTGTATGACCCTGTTGCCAGCCTGGTATACAGTGCCCAGGCATCTCAGGTCAGTCATGTCTGGGTTGCCGGCCAGCTTAATGTTGAAGATGGAAAATTACTCAACTTGGACCAGGAAATGCTGACCGCAAAAGCGCAGCACTGGTCTGATAAAATTCAAGCTGCGTAATAATACAGTATTTAACATACAGGACTAATATTTTGAGCAACAACACAGATGCCAATATCGATTACAGTGAGATAGCCAAGTTTGAAGCGCTTGCTTCACGCTGGTGGGATCGTAACAGTGAATTCAAACCCTTGCATGATATCAATCCCCTGCGTATGGGATTCATTGATTCAAAAGTCAATCTTGCCGGGCGTCAGGTTCTGGATATTGGCTGTGGCGGCGGCATTCTCGCGGAAGCTATGGCACACAGGAATGCTCATGTTACCGGTATTGATATGGGCGAAGCACCTTTGTCTGTCGCTAAACTCCACTTGCTGGAAAGCAAGCTGGACATCAATTATCAACAGGCCTCCGCAGAAAAATTTGCCGAAGACCATGCCGGCAAATTTGACATAGTGACCTGTCTGGAAATGCTGGAGCATGTACCGCAGCCTGAATCAGTACTAAAAGCCTGCTACTCCCTGCTTAAACCTGGCGGCCATCTTTTTGTTTCAACCATCAACCGCAATCCAAAGTCTTATTTATTTGCCATTATCGGCGCTGAATACATACTGCGCATGCTACCTAAAGGCACTCATGACTATGAAAAATTCATTCGCCCTTCTGAGCTGGCACAAATGGCGCGTGATGCATCGCTGCAATTAAACACCTTAACTGGCATGACTTATAATCCATTCAGTAAAAAATATCGTTTATCCGATAATGTCGATGTTAATTATTTAATGTACTTGGTCAAACCAGAATAAATCCGGAAAATCTGTGAGTAAACACGTTCTTTTTGATCTTGATGGTACGCTGCTAGATACCGCCAAAGATTTCACTCAAGTACTTAATCAGCTACTCAAGGAATACGGCAGAGATGAAGTCTCACACGCAAAAGTTAAAGAGACAGTATCTGACGGCGCCAGGGCTCTGGTAAAACTGGGCTTTGATATCGAAGAAACAGATAAAAACTTTAACCATTATCTGCAACAGTTGCTTGATTTATACGCCATAAAAATTACCAGCACCGAAGCCGATTTATTTGATGGCATCCCTGAGTTGCTAAGCAGAATCAATTTGGAGAACTACAGCTGGGGTATAGTGACCAACAAGCCTTCCCGTTTCACAACACCTTTATTGACCAATTTCCCGGCCATGCAAAATGCCGCAGTTGTTATCTGTGCTGACCAGGTTGCGCAGGGCAAACCTTCTCCTGAAAGTTTATTGCTGGCCTGCAGGACGCTTGCCTGCCAACCAGAAGAATGTATTTATGTCGGCGACCATAAGCGCGATATAGACGCTGGAAAAAATGCCGGCATTAAGACCATTGCCGTTAATTGGGGTTATTTCCCGCAACACATTCAGCTTGAAGACTGGCAACCGGATCTGGTCGTCGCAAATCCGCAGGAAATTACAGCTTATTTATTTGATTAGAAAACGATATATCGAGACAACTTATGTTTGATTACCAGTCCCCTCCGGGCCTATTAAAAGACAAAATTATTTTAATCAGCGGCGCCGGTTCCGGTATTGGCAGGGCTGCTGCTCTGGCTTATGCCGCAAGTGGTGCAACAGTCATTTTGCTGGGACGCAATGTTGAAAAGCTGGAACAGGTCTATGATGAAATAGAAAAGACTGGTGCGCCACAGGCTGCTATAACGCCTTTCGATCTTGAAACTGCAGATGACAACAGTTACCAGGAATTAGTCAACAGCATTCATAATGAATTTGGCCGGCTTGATGGCCTGCTCAATAACGCTTCAATACTGGGAACCCTGACACCAATTCAGAGCTACAGCCTGAGCACCTGGAATCAGGTCATACAAACCAACCTGAATGCACAATTTGCATTGACCAAATACTGTTTGCCTTTATTACAGGCCGCAGACAATGCCTCAATTATTTTTACTTCTTCGGGGGCTGGTCGCAAAGCCTACGCTTACTGGGGTGCCTATTCAGTCTCCAAGGCTGCTACCGAAGCATTAGTTCAGGTTTTGTTCCTTGAACTCGAGAATACCTCCAGAATCAGAGTAAATTCGGTGAACCCGGGAGCTACAGCGACTAAAATGCGACGTCAGGCCTTCCCGGGTGAAAACCCTGAAAACTTACCCAAACCCGAAGCAATTATGCCGCTTTATTTATACCTGATGGGTGCCGACAGTCTGCAGGAAAACGGCAAGCAGTTTGACGCCCAATAAACCCGGATACGAATCTTCCTATTTGTTAAGCATCACCTTAGGCATCAACGATAGTCGTTTCAATAAAGGGCTGGTATTTATCAAAACGTGCCAGCAAAGCCAATAAGTTTGGAAAAGCATCCAGTGAAAAATGTTTCCTGAAACGAACCCAGTCAAGAAAGCAGGCCAGTCTGATTTCAAAATCTGACCAGGGAGCCTGCTCAGAAAATGTCATAGCTTCAAATTCTTTTAAGCCTGTTTGAATACGATTTTCCTGCCGCTTTAAGTAATTTACATTCTCAGAGGTGACCCCTTCTTTTTTAAATAGAAATATAATCACCTGCGCATCAATCAAGGTATTTACTGTACAAAAATTATTCAGGACTTCCACTGTCGGCAGAAAGACCTGACCTGATTTTTCCCGGACATAACGCAGGATAGAACTGGAGTCCGTTAGTACTTTGGTTTCGCCATTTTCTTCATATTCCAGAAAAGGAATTTTTTGTGTCGGCGAACGTTGTTGACTAAGCTTGTAATTCGTATCAATCAGAAATTCAAAATCCAGACCGCTTTCTATCAAAGCAATTCGGCAATGACGCACAAAGGGAGAAGGTGAATTACCGTATATTTTCATTTTTTTATGTCTCATTTAAATGGCAGGAACAAAGGGATATTTTATCTGGAAGGCTTACGCCTTTTACTAGCGCTTCTAGTATTATTTTGTTGTTTATAAGTTTTAACTGGTCGGTAATTTAAGCCCGCCAGTTTGTATAAGTCCTTCATTTCATTGGCTGGTAACTCCCGGAATTGTCCGACTTTAACAACACTCGGAATAAAGATATTGCCATAACGTACACGTTTTAAGCGACTGACTTTGACTCCCTGCGATTCCCATAAACGCCTGACTTCCCGGTTTCTGCCTTCCATAATAACAACATGATACCACTGGTTGGCTCCTTCTCCGGAAAAAAACTGGATATCACTAAACTTCGCCAGTCCATCTTCCAGCAAAACACCCTTGTGCATGGTC
>Ga0255761_10006108_pt1 | contig 10416 bp, 27 predicted proteins | sample 071ome_29_FD_179961 | JGI IMG/M metagenome (GOLD analysis project Ga0255761, IMG submission 179961) | Coastal salt marsh microbial communities from the Groves Creek Marsh, Skidaway Island, Georgia - 071407BT metaG (version 2) | ecosystem: Environmental > Aquatic > Marine > Intertidal zone >... | reverse complement strand
AGAAATGTCGCATACAGAATCTGAAACAGATTGGAATCCTATGTCAAGCATTAAATTTCCTGTGCCGGGAGACAGACCTTCATTCCACGATCCTAGGGGTAGAACGCCAGATCAAATTAGAGCGGATGTACACGGTATAGCTGATGAGTTAGAAAGCAGAATTCCTAAGAGACCAGGCAAGTCTAAGAATCAAAAAGAAGGTGATTTTATTGAAGAGTTAGAAAGACTTTTAGGTAAGACAGGCCCGCTTGGTCCCGACGATTTTCATACTGATCCGGAGTTTGGACCGTTAACACCTCCTTTCGACACAGGTTTACCTGACATCCCTCCCACATCAATGGAAGACACAGTCGAGTTAGATCCTAATCGTTTTAGAAAAGGACCACCGAATGACGATGATCCTACCAGTTCTTTAAACGAGGCAATTCGCAGAGTTATCAGAAGAGAAGTTCGCAAAAGACTACAACGAATGTAAAATTATTTCTGCTTCTGTATAATATAGTATAACATTAAACATAGGCAGGAAAATGAAAGGAAAAATCGGATCTCTATGTGAGAGCACTCAATACATATCGGGTTGGCATTTGTCTGATAGTATCAAAGACCCGGGGTGGCTCACAACACACATCGAGCCCAGAACACAATTTATAATTACAGATATCAAAGAGTGTAATGAAACAGGCATTATTGAAATTGTTTTATTTTTCAATAACTCTTTATTCACTGCGCAATTCAATAATCGAGATGATCAATATTTTCCATGGAGAGTGTTAAGTGAACAATAAATGGTATGTTTATATTGTCGAATGTGCCGACGGATCTTTCTATACCGGTATCACAACAGATATAAATCGTCGCCTTAACGAACATAACTACTCGTTCAAGCTAGGAGCTAAGTATACACGTAGCCGAAGACCAGTAAGACTAGTCTATCAAGAAGAAAAGCTTGATCGATCTGACGCATCAAAAAGAGAAGCGCAAATTAAACGCTACGCACGCAATAAAAAGCTCGAACTAGTTAATGGTCAGAAAGGTTAGTAAAGTGTAAAACCCTGCTTTGTCTTGTTATAATAATAATATAAACAAATAACAGGTAAGAGAGATGAAATGTAAAGACACGTTAAAATTGTATACTTTTAAAGAATTAGACACAGATATTCAAGACAATATTGTAATGGATTATATCGAGAATTATTCTTATGGCTGGTGGCTCGAAGATGTTATTAACAAAATTGAAAACGAGTCTAAATGTTATAGACTTAAAAATTTTGAGTTTTCATGTAGAGGATTTGACATAGATAAGAATAATGTAAAATTCACCGGTGAACTAAGTCTTCTTGACGGGCTAGAAACAATTTATCATTTGAAAGACACAGAGTTTAGCATGCATCAGGAATGTATTGATGTTCTTAAACTGTCACAACAAAAGAAAATTGATATTAAATTTTTGTTTAACGGAGTATCTCCGACATATGAATTCAATGTACACGAGCAGGTCGAAAAAATTCAACTTAACAAAATAAAATATTTGCTGACACACTCTTCTTTTATGCTAGATATCTGGTATAGTGCAATCATAGATAGATGGTACGGGTATATTATCGATTCAAAGCCTGAAGATTTTGTATCTTTGAAGAACAAGTCTTCATTAATAAATGACTTAAATTCTTGTGGGGCAGTATTTGATATCACTGGGAAAAGACACAAGAAAGAGAATACATACAATCATTCAGCGGAGAAAACATGGAAAAACACACTATCACAATCGAAGTAACATCTGATATCGATCCCAGCACTTTATTGTCATTAGCAATTACATGTGCCGAGCAACTGACACAAGAAATAGAAGACCATGGTCATGATGTTTCTTTTGATGAAAATGAAGTATCAGTAGAGTCAGACATTATAGACGATTAATATCAGTTTGGTGTAGGTCTGGCATTCTGAGGAGTGAGCAGGCTGAGGTTGGGCTACGGTATTTATTTATGTAACAACAACAATTGCCTAGTATAATAATAATATCAGGGGGCAATAATGACAAGTTTATTTCATAATAAAGACTTTTATTATAACGATCTAACAAAATCAATTACAGATGCAATATGGGATTTGATGAGTAAAGGTATTGACGAGTTTATGGAATACGAGCCATGGGAATACCCTATTTTGTTATCTGAAGAATATGACGAAAGATTAGTATACTGGGAGTTCAGGATAGCTCGCGCACCCGCGAATAAAGACTTTAATCGTGATTTCGATATCTGGGCCTCAGCAGGTTATAACGAATCAGGGGAACTAGGTATTGCAGTGACTGTCATACTTCCAAAAGGTAAATGGATTAAGAAACACAATGTTAGTTATTCTGAATTATTTGGTGTTATTGCTCATGAACTTCATCACTTATCACAGAATGCATCAGGCATTGATACTAGTGCAGAAGATATCGAATGCGAACGACTACAATACTTTCTAAGTCAGTCAGAGATAGAAGCATTTCATATCGGCTTTAGAGCACAATGCGCCCTGTCAGGTGAAGATATGGAAGTGGCAATTAGAAATTATCTGCAATTGCATAAGCTATCTTGCGCTCAGATAGACAAGATATCTAGCGCGTGGATGTCTCCTAGTTTCACATTATCAGAACAGAATATTATTTAGCACAAGACAGCTCGCGCCCTGCGTCATCTCGCGCCCGGGAACTTATCAACGGAGAAAAAATGGAAACAACAATAGCACATATCGTAATCGAGCGACTAAACCATAGTTTGAAAAAGAAAATTATATTTCCTGACAATGTCAAGGGAGATCTAATGAAGGAACATGCATGGGCAATGTTTTCCCAAACCGGTCCTAAATTAATCGTCAATCATAAAGATCTTTTTGAAAACGTGTGCAAGGAAGTTGATCATGCAATTGCTGAAGGGGTTGTTGTTTGGGACGGCACCGGAAAGATAACAATCTTAAACGGGAGCTTATGATGACAAACGTGTTGCCAGTAATCAAGTTTACAACAAAGATTAATCAAAAGAATGTGATTGCAAATGTATATCATATCTCTTACATTACTGGGCCTCATAAGTCCAGCAGATATCCGCTTCACAAAAACTATTATGAACTAGTCATGTCTAATGGTAACTCCTTCAAGATTGACGAAGAAGAAGCAGTTCGAATCGAAGCAGCAATCACAAAAGTGCAACAGCCCGCATAGTGTTGTATAATATAAAGGAAAGGAGGAAATGAAATATGAAAATAACAGCGGCAAACAAAAATCATAAAATAGGTGGCACAGTCAGATATGGAGGTCGAGTTTTTCAGATATTAACGATAAATAATCGGATCATGATTGCTCATTCATATGATGAACACCACGGTATTGATGATACAATCTTTATAACACAATCAACAGGTAGAGTCTTTGCAACAAAAGCTGTTAGACGAAAAAATGTAACAGAACAAAACCAATAGTATAATATAACCACAACCCATCCAACCAAGGAAATACCATGACAAAATATACTGAACACAAAACAGATAACTTAGTTCTTGATAATGAATCATCACCTGGTGGTCTTAATGTTGAATTGAGAGTTACTACTGAAGGTCAAGTCATTATTCAAATCGGGCATACATGTACACTTAGACTTGATAACGATGATGCAGATCAATTAGCCATGGCAATCAAAACAGCACAATCAATTGCCGAACAGTTGTCGAATGGTACAAACCCAAAAGAACTGATCAAAACAAATGCTCAATAAAATGTAACGGCACAAAACCAATAGTATAATATAACCACAACCCATCCAACCAAGGAAAAACAATGACTAACATCATTAACCAACTCAAAAACCTCAAGGCCCAAAATATTATCACTGACAAAGAGTTCGATAAAATCGTTAAACGAGTCGAAACTCAAGTCGAGCAAGAGAAAGAAACAAAAGCAATTGAAGCTCTTTCACTTGAAGTCAAGGAGTTCATGGTACCAGGAACTGAATATAAAATCTCAGATCTTGTTATGCACGTCATGAACATCAAGGCACCATGTCACGGGTACAAGGAAACCGAAGCTGAACAAAAACATCGCGATGGTGTTGCCAAACCTCGAATGAAAAGAGCACTCGCTTTATTGAATGCTCAAACATCCGGAACCGGTGCACAAACTCGATATGTTATTCCAACACAAGTTCCGGCAATCTTCAAACCAATCAATGATTAATGATTGAAATGATGGGCTCAAAATGTAACTGGGCCCATCTCCTTTTATAATATATAGGTAGCCAATCAAGGAGGAAACATGACACACACAGTCAAAATCATACAACATCAAGGGTCGAAAATCGTCAAAGTATTCGAATCATCTGGTCAGAACGAAGACGAACTCTTGACCCAAGCAAAGAAGTTTATCACGGGTGAAGAGCTTAAGCGAGCGACAACGCTATTCGTGTCAACTAAGCCAAAGTCAATTAGAGGCATGAAGATCTATAATGTTTTTGATGACAATGCAATGACTTCGTTCGGTCAGTCATCATTAGGGCAGAGAACAATCACTGCTTACAACATTATTATTGATGATCCGGACGACTTAAAATCTCTGGAACAAAAGCGGATTAATGCAGGTTTCCATGCCGGCTTTTAAGCAAAATGTAACAGCACAAAACAGTTAGTATAATAAAACCACACAACAACCAATGGAGGATCTAATGGATCATTACAAGTTCTTTCTTCAATCACTCAGTTGGGATGAATTCCAAACTTATAAGTCAAATGTAAACGAAGACAATCTTACACCTGAGCAGCAACAAACTCTTAAAGAAGAAGCAGCACGAAGAGCAACAGCATTCAACAATTACATGTCATTCTAAGGAGGTAATACATGAACCTTTATGTAATCAGGCAGAGTGTCAATAACGATTGGGACACTTATGATAGTGCAGTCGTTATTGCAAAATCAGAAGAAGAAGCAAGAACAATCCACCCAGACGGCAATCGATGGATCGATGGCAAATGGGAAGGTTATTCCAGTGCTAGCACTTGGTGCAATCCGGAAGAAGTCGAAGTCGAGCTGATCGGAACATCATCGTCAAGTGCTAGTGGAAATGTAGTAGTCGCGTCATTCAATGCAGGATAGGAGTTAAAACATGTCAATAGATCAATTCATCGATTCATATCGAATTGCAACCGGTGGGAATTATTACTTTCGGCTCGAAGAAGCAATTCTTTTTGTGTCTGATGCAGAAGAAGCCACTGGCTTAAATCTGCAAGATATCAAGTCATATGCTGCAATGTTATATGATGTTAATGAAGAAGACCTATAAAATGTAACAGTAACAAACCAGTTATATAATATATAAGAACCAACCAACCAAGGAAACAAAATGGACTTAATACCTAGAATATCTTATGCGAAAGACTTTTTTGATCAGATCAAGTCTCGATTCGAATTAGACAGTTACAATGGTGATGCAATGGATTGCGCTGACATGTTCAGAAATGATGAATGGAAAGTCGTTGATGACGCCGATTATGGTGAAAACACTCGTACCGACTTAATTGCCATGTCGAGTCATGATTCGGAGTTTCAAAGCTTTGTTGAACAAGTAATCGCATGTATGAAATATAACAGAAGTATGGAGGACTAAATAAGTATGAAACTCTCTAAAGAACTACAACAATGGGTCGACATTGACGATGCTTGTCACGTTGAGACAATCAAAGGCAGGCATATCATCGTATCATATCACGATACATCAAATCCAGAACTGGAATTGCCTTTTATAATCAATCGAATCAAGTCTCTTTATGCAGCAGGTGGAGCAGTTGAGACAATCCATGTTATTCCTGAAACCGGTTTAAAGCCTGATCGATCTGTTACAGACCATGGTGACTGTCAAGGTATACCGGACGATAAGCTAGCCACAAAATGTAACACAACAAACAACACATTATAATATAACCACACAACAACTAAGAGGTAAAATATGTACAAACTAGAACAAACAATTGAAAACGCAGTTCAGCAGTATATTGAGGAAAGTGACGTCGTCGAAATCGGTCCAAAAGGATTAGAAGAGCTCGGCCTAGACTTTCGCTGTGGCCGCATTCTTATATCAGTTAATGAAGACTTTGTTGCAGCCTGCAGCCCTAGATCGATTGAGTACTACGGCGGGTGGGAGTATATCGACTCCGAGTTCAAGCTCGACGCTGGTAGCTATCGTTTCTATGACAGAGAGGCTGATCGCGTCGACGCAGTCATCCGGTATTATCAGGAACTTCTAGAAGAAGGATACCGATATGAAGACGGTAAAGGCTTTGTAAACTCTGGTGGGCTAACTCCACGAGAAGCTTTGGCTGCCAAAAGTGCAACAGCTGAAGAACAATAGTATAATATAACCACACAACAATCAATGGAGGCATTATGGGCGGCAAAGCTCTTAACGGAAAACAAATCACAAACGAAGAAGCACACCAACTCTTTGACAAACTTCTAACTGAAAACAATCTGGGTTGCAAAACACAAAAGATCTTGCTTTGCGGTTCAGCTCGTCGTGGAAAGGGCAAGTGCGGAGATCTAGACATTGTGTTTATCGACGGAGGCGAAGAAGAAAATCTCTTGAAGGAGTGGCTAGTCGACAACTATGGTGTCAAAAAGAACGGAAAGCCACAGACAACAATTCTATATGAAGGTGTCCAAGTAGAGTTCTATGAGGCAACACAGGAGTCATGGGGATCCAATGTTTTAATGTGGACAGGATCGGCATTCAACAATGTTCGACTTCGAAGAAAGGCAAAGAAACGAGGGCTCAAGTTAAGCCAGTACGGTCTCTTCGATCAGGATGGTAACAACTTGGCTGCTGGGATGTCAGAGAATGACATCTATGAATACTTGGGTTATGATTATGTTGAACCACAAAAACGATAACGAAATAAACTCCGTGGTTGGTAGTTGATCCCAGTATTCGATCGATGAGATTATCGGCTGGGATTGGTGTCATAGGTGGTACCTATGGCGGACAGGGTGGGTATATATCAAACACACAACAAAGGAAAACAAATGGAAGTGATGCACTCAATCATTGTGCTGTCAATGTTTATGACAGCAGTTCTTGGTCCCATCTTTTTTGCTCTAAGAGACTTTAAAGAGACAGACACGAAAATCAATCAGACAAGAACACACTTTATGAAGGGATAAATATGAAAACATCATTAACACAACTACAAATAAGTTTGGACGGTATCAATTGGACTGTAGCAGGAGAAGCGAAATCTAATGTCAGTCGAGAACTTTTAGAGCTTAAGCGGCTAGAATGGGATCTGAGAAACAAACATCGAAAGACACCGGGTTTTAAGTTGCAATATGTTGAAGTAAAACAAGCAAAAATGTAACTCTATTACATGCTGTGTATAATATAACCACAACCAACGGAGGCAAAATGGAAACACAACAAAAGGCAAAGGTTTCAATCGCATTGATCCTGGACTTATTGGCAATCACATTAATAACACTTCGGCTTATTGGCGTTATTCAGATCGATTGGGTTTGGGTTCTCTCACCATGGTGGATACCTTTAACTTTGGCAGCCGGAATAACAGTAGCATCAATTGCAGACGAATGGATAAAATAATGAAACTTAAAATCAATTCAAAACATATTGAGTGGGTAGACCATGTATTCGCTTCTAGCTCAAGTCATAACATCTCAGCTTGTTATGCAGATGTAGGGAAAGCTAGGATTAAGAAGAAACTGATAGAGGCTGTCAGTGCAGGGGATCTACCGCGAGAAGTTGAAGTCACCGGTGAGGTAAATCTTTCTTTTAAGATTGCCAGCTATCAAAACGATGGCTTCTGGTTTCGATCAACTTCTACACACAAAGACAAGATCTGGAAGCTTTGGATCGAAGCTGAAGAGGCGATATGTGGACCAAAACCGCCACTATCTGAAATCATAAAACAAAAATACAAAAAGGGAAAGAAATGAACGCAGAAATGATTCTCCTTGCAGGGAATGCTGCCCCTGTCTTGGCCGATTCAGTCGCTAAACAATTAGGCCTTAGGCTCTCTGAGGCAAATGTATCTCGGTTTTCTGACGGAGAGATCTCTGTAGAAATCGACTCAAATGTGAGAGGAAGGGATGTCTTTATTATACAATCAACATCTCAACCGGCTAATGATCACTTAATGGAATTGCTCATCATGGTCGACGCGTGCAAAAGAGCGAGTGCTGGACGAATCACAGCAGTGGTACCGTATTATGGTTATTCCCGGCAAGATCGAAAAGTTAGGTCACGAGCTCCAATCACAGCAAAACTCATAGCAGATATGATAACTGTCGCGGGTGTATCTCGTGTTCTCACAATGGACTTGCACGCTGGACAGATCCAGGGTTTCTTCAATATGCCGGTCGACAATCTTTTTGCTTCAGGTATCTTGTCTGAGAGAATGCAACAAATCTTAAATGCCGACTGTGTTGATAATGCTGAATGTGTCGTCGTCTCTCCTGATGCAGGAGGTGCTGAGCGGGCGAGATACTTTGCAAAAAGGCTGCAAGCAGACATGGCAATCGTTGATAAGCGAAGAAGTGAACCCAATCAATCTGAAGTTATGAATATTGTGGGCGATGTAAATGGAAAGACTGCTATCATTGTTGATGACTTGGTTGATACAGCAGGAACTCTCTGTAAGGCAGCTGCAGCGATCAAGGAGCAGGGAGCAACAGAAGTTTATGCTTGTTGCACACATCCCGTTTTATCCGGCCCAGCATTCGAAAGAATAGAGCAATCATGCATCAAAAAAATCTTAGTAACAGACACAATCGATCGATCGAAAAGTCAGATTAAATCAGATAAAATTGAAACAGTATCAACAGCTTCTTTATTCGCAGATGCGATTGAAGCCATTCACAAGAACTCGTCTATCTCTCGTTTATTCGGATGATAGACAAAAAAAAGAGGAAATAATGAAAACAATCTTGACAGTAAAAGAAGCAGTATATGGATTCGAATCTTATTATGTGGTAAAGTACACAGACGGCTCTTCAAAGATAGTGCATTATCTTACCAAAGAGCTCGAAAAACATCTAGAAGAATAAACTCCGTGGTTGGTGTTTAAGTCTGCACAGCAATGATAAGGCTGACTCTGAAACATGAGACATAAGAAGGGCAGACGGAGAGAGAGCTGGTTACTCTCGGGACAGGGTGGGTATATAACACCAACACACAAAAAATGTAACAGTATAAAACTAATAGTATAATATAAAGGTAACCAATCAAGGAGGCAATATGCCAAAACAAAACACACTCCCTAAATACTCAAATGATCCAAACTTCGTAGGATACCCATTCTTTTATGTAGTTGAAGATTACAAATGTGAATGTCATGAATGTGCTACTGAGTCACGCGATGAAGGCAAGACAGTGACACCACATGTCAACTATGATGACCCACAGCTTTATTGTTTCACATGCTCAGAACAGATCGAAGCTTCGAATGGTGCTCATGAAACTGATGACGAAGATGAAGGCGACGGTAATGATGATGACTTCGTTCTTGAGGGCCGTCGACTTCTTCGTGACCGATGTTTTTACATCTAAAATGTAACACCACAAAACCAATAGTATAATATAACCATAACCAATCAACCCACAACGGAGGCAATATGCCAAACAATAACAAAGGTGAACTCTGGTTAGAGTTCTTTAAAATCGCAGTCAATGCAGTCAATGAAGAGGGAACCCAAGGATATGAGAAAGCTCAGGCTTGGTTAAATAAATACCTTGAAGAGAACAATCTACCGGGCGATCTTAATCAATCAGAAGCTTTTAGTCAGTGTCGAGAAGTAGTTTATTGGCTAGAGAAGTTTGAAGACAACTTCATCTGCGAGAAACGAGCTGACTTCGAAAATCAAAAGGAGGGGTGAAAATGGACAACAATAACGAAACCTTACATGAGAACTGCACTTTTGTGTGCATCACTGAAGATGTGAATAACCAGACTCTGGAAGTCACATCTTTTAATTCAAACACAACAACATTAGACGAGGCGAAAGAGTGGATTGGTGAGAACTGTGCAAGAGGTCACTATTCATGTAATAACTTTGACAAGATTGTTGTTATAGACTCAAATGGCGAGGTTGAACAAATCTATACGAGACAGCCAGAAAACTACGGAAGCTGGTGCCACTGGTACTAAAATGTAACATTAACACACATAGTGTATAATATAAAAGAACCAATCAACCAAGGAAATAATATGACAAAAAAACTTAAAACACCTAATGTATACGATCGAGTTCGCTTAGCATGCCCTGGTCGAAATCTGGCAATAGAATATATCGATGGTACTGATGAATCAGCCGGCAAGTATTATGACACATGGCGACTTATCGACTTGGATACAGGTGAAGTATTCGCAAAGGATGTC
>Ga0255761_10006102_pt1 | contig 10420 bp, 7 predicted proteins | sample 071ome_29_FD_179961 | JGI IMG/M metagenome (GOLD analysis project Ga0255761, IMG submission 179961) | Coastal salt marsh microbial communities from the Groves Creek Marsh, Skidaway Island, Georgia - 071407BT metaG (version 2) | ecosystem: Environmental > Aquatic > Marine > Intertidal zone > Salt... | reverse complement strand
GAGGGTGTCAACGAGGTGATTAGCAATGATGGTGAATTTACGGTTGCTAACAGCAACCTTATCGACTTTGTAGAGCTGACGAGTGGTCGATTTATAGCGGCTTGGGATGGGTTCAGTGGCTCGTCAGATATCTTCGGCAGAAGTTTTTTGTTATCTGATAGTGACGGGGACGGAGTGCTCAATGCTGTTGATAACTGTCAGCTTATCGCAAATGCTGACCAGGCCGATTTGGATGACGACAGTGCGGGCAATCTGTGTGATTTGGATACGGACGGCGATGGCGTGCCAGATGTTGAGGACATTTTCCCGAATGATCCCGCTGAAGCGCTTGATAGCGATGGAGATGGGATCGGCAACAACGCCGATGATGACGATAATGATGGCCTAATCGGGCGGCTCGATAACTGCCCACTGACGTCGAACCCCGCTCAACTTGACTTGGATTCGGATGGCGTCGGTGATGTTTGTGATGTTGATCTTGATGGTGATGGGGTGCCCAACCCAATTGATGCATTCCCTCGTGACGTTTTGGAGTCGATTGATACAGATGGCGACGGTGTAGGGGATGCTGCAGATGAAGACGACGATAACGATTTAGTCCCCGATTCAGAGGACGATGCTCCGAAAAACCCCGATATTCAGCGGGACTCTGATCGTGATGGGTTGGATGATCTCAAATGGGATGATGATGATGACAATGACGGATACTCTGATGAAGACGAGATCTCATTGGGATCAGATCCGCTAAACCCGTGCTCTCCAGCAGAATGGCTTTGCGCTTACGCTGCCCCTGCATCTCTTGCGGTATATGACGCTGGATTTGAAATCCCTGTTGAGGCTCTTTCTCCAATCAAGGTGGGATTCGATGAGCGGGTCTACGCTGGATTGAAATCGCGATTGGCTATTCCATTTTCTTATCAACCTGGTCAGGCAGCGCTACCTATAGACAGTGTACTGGCTATTGTTGCCTACCTGCCGGATAAGGTTGAGTTGCCATGGCTACCCTCGTCGTGTGAGTCAGCGTCAGATCAAGGATTTGTATCGTTAGTCTGCAAGCTCAGTTTTGTTGATGCATTTGGCGAGCGAAACTTCGGGTATCTGGAGCTCCCTGTCCGGTTTGCGCGGGCTGAAACGGCGCGATATTACTTGAGTCTAGCGCTTTTTGAGGATGAAACGCTGTCAAAACAGCTAGCTGATGAATACCTAGCAACCAACTCTGTCTCTGGTGTACTAAATGTCGAAAGCATTTATTGTGAGGACACTCCTTTCGTGGTGAGCGACGCCCAAACCTGCCCAGCTCCAGATCTCGATCGTGATGGCGTTGAGAATTCGATCGACAACTGCCCCTACATTTCGAATATCGACCAGAGTGATGACGATGCCGACGAAATCGGCAACGCGTGTGATTTTGATCTCGATAACAATTTGGTGCCCAATGAGTTAGAGGTGTCTGGGCAAAGCGGGGAAATTGATTCAGACAAGGACGGCTGGCTTGATACCCAGGACAACTGCCCTTCGGTCATCAATGTAGGACAGGCAGATAGCGATCGAGATTCAGCAGGAGATGCCTGCGACGCGGATGACGATAATGATGGTGTGCTGGATGAGCTAGATGCCTTCCCAACCAATCCTCTGGAGGTGAGCGATTTGGATGCGGATGGAATTGGCGATGTGCAAGATGCAGACGATGATAATGATGCGGTAGTCGATGAATCTGATAATTGCCCACTAATCGCGAATAACGATCAACTAGATACCGATGCCGATGGCCTCGGGAATGTCTGTGACGCTGATGATGATGCAGATGGTGTTGACGACGTGATAGAGGGAGAAATCGGAACAGATCCATTGCTCGCAGACACAGATTCAGACGGAGCGAGCGACGAGGTGGATAATTGTCCGCTATTAGCTAATGCTGAGCAGCTCGATACAGACTCCGATGGCACGGGGAACGCGTGTGATGAAGATGATGATGGCGACGGCGTAGCAGACACGCTCGATGCGTTTGCCCTAGATCCGAGCGAAGCCCTTGATACGGACGGCGATGGCGAGGGCGATAACTCCGATTCAGATGATGACGGCGACGATGTGCCGGATGTCCAGGACGCGTTTCCTTTGATCAGTTTGAATGGGCGAATCGACACCGACTTTGATGGTTACCCCGACGAATGTGATGAAGCCTGCGTGACCGCAGGCATGCTCGCCGATTTGGACGATGACGGAGATGGCGTGTCTGACATTGATGACGCGTTTCCTTTTGACCCCTTAGAGAGCAGCGATTCAGACAATGATGGGGTCGGAGATAATGTAGATCTTTTTCCCAATGATCCAAACGAAAGCGCCGACCTAGATAGCGATGCGATTGGTGACAATAGTGACAACTGCCCGGCAATCGCCAATTCAGACCAGCTCAATACCGATCAAGATGCGGATGGCGATGCCTGCGATTTAGATGACGATAATGATGGATTCTCGGATGATGAAGAAATTGCGGCAGGGACGAACCCATTGAGTAGAGCTTCTTGCCCTGAAGGCTGTTTTAGCTTCGATATTGATGAAAATAATGAGGCCAAGGCATTATCGGATGGGCTGCTAGTCATTCGGCACCTGTTTGGATTTACCGGGGAAGCGCTTGCTGCCGGTGCAGTTGCCTCGGACGCGACGAGAGATAGAGCTGAGGATATTAGTGCGTTGTTGGCCGATGCAGATAGTGAGCTGGATATCGATGGCAATGGTGAATCTAAGGCGCTCTCTGACGGACTGTTGTTAATCCGTTACCTCTTTGGCTTCACAGGCGATGCCTTAATAGTTGGAGCCATAGGTGATGGTGCCACTAGAGATACCTCTGATGCGATTGAAGCCTATATCAGTGAGCGCGTTCCAAATGCGGAGTAATTTGGTAGCCCACCGCTCGTTTAAGTCCTCCCACGAACAGTCCGACGTGCAGGAATTAGGTTGTCGCTCAGCTGGAGAGCATTAAAGTCGCAAACCGAGGGTGGCGTAAGCGCCATGCCAATTTTTATCTATGAACTGGTGGCGCTTGATATCTAGTGTACGAGCACGACTAGCTCTCAAGGCTCCGTTCTTCGTGATTGCCTAAGTGTTGATAAAGCGTTGAGGGGTTTTTTTGGGTTAGCGGTGCTTGTACTGGGTCGAGCAGTAGCCTCTGCTGACTTCTTTCGGGCGAAGACGCAGGTGTTTGGTTTTTCGGCTGCTGACTCTTTTACGCCAAGATTTAAAAGCGCTCGGATTCAATTGAGACCGCATGATTTGAATAACAGTTCCTTCGTTAGTCCCGAAATTGGCTTCTATGGCTTCGAACGGAGTGCGATCTTCCCAGGCCATTTCAATAATTCGAGAAAGCTCTTCTTGGCTGAATGGTTGATTGGCATTTGGCAAAGGGATCGCTCGATAAAGAATCAAGCCTTAGTACGATTTGAATACCGCTTTGTATCGGTGGGACGATGCTCCCGATTGCTATCTGTTTTGTGCTGATGGGACCCACCGCTTCGCAGCTTCTTTGGATCAGAGGCCCGGTGTAGGGCAGTCCATGTCACAGAGAATGTATTTCGAATTTTGGTCTGAGGGAATTGTCCTCGCGGACAACCCCGCAGGAACGTCAGAAGTGTCATTGCCATCTCGACCGAAGAAAAAGGGGCCGTAGCCCCTTTGTGAAAAACCGACGAATTCAGCTCTTCATTCGGATGGAAGTGGAAAAGCCAGTGCAACTCGCTGGATTGACTGAGAGACCACCTCTCTCGCGTCGGCAACCGCTCGCGAATAAGTCGCCATATCTTTGGTTCCCATCATAGCGGTGTTGGCATTCAGCAAAGTCGCCATATCTTTTGAAAGCGCATTGACCCAATGGGTCGCCTCGTTTTCACCGGCGCCAATGACACGCCCGAAATAGATATCACCTGGCCAGTTGGTTGCCGTCTCTGACTCCATGAGCTTTTCGAAAGCTTTCATGAAAGCCGCTGGGTCAGTGACTTTAAACGTAGTCAACATGCCCACGGTGCCTGGCGTGTTGGCCAAGTCCTCGTTCAGCTTCGCCATCTCAATAGTGAACAGGTTCTCACTCACAGGCTCAATTGACTCTCGCATCGTTCGCATATATCGCGCCCAATCGGCGGACGCAGCATTTCGAGCATTGTTTGCTTCCATCGTTTCAGGTGATGGATAAAGCACGTTAATTTGGTGCGTTGCCATGTTTGTGCCATTGCTGACGTTCTGGACTAACGAGACACTCACCAATCTACTTTGACCGGACTCGGTTGCCATGAAAGAACGCATGCTCCCAGCCACGGCAGAGGGATTCGTTGCTCTGAACTCAAAAGCCATTCCGTAGGCCGTCTCGTTCGATATGTGGTCGTCAGCGAATGCCGAACCGGCGCACGCGAGTAGTAAAAGGGTCAATAGATTTCTCATCGGTAAACTCCTATTTAGGTTCATTAAAGTGAAAGACACTCAAGACGCTGACTAAAGGATGCTCGAATTTCAAACAGGTTCTGATTTCGAGAATTATTAGAGCTGTCTTGAATCTTGCTGCCTCCAAGCGGTGCCTTATCAGTAACATCTGTGACAAGAGGCTAATTGGGACTTGTGATAACAGACTGCAGATAAGCATTCGGGCCAGCGCAATCGGCGTAGTTGTCAAAGTAATCTTCTCTTGGTCGCCAGCCACCCTCGTTAGCGATTTGATTTTGCACTGCGAGCAATGCCGCGGCATCTCGATAGACGCGCAAGTGACCAAATTCCCCTGGGAAGTCACCATCTCGAACGCCAAGAGCGGGGATGATCATTCCGGCGTAGCCTGTCATGTCATCGAATTCCCATGAACGGTGCACAGCACTCAAGTCGTCCCAACTGACGCCCTCATGACGAGAGCACCAATTGACCACTAGGACGCGGTCGTCGTCTTCTGCAATTCCATCGGCGGCGTGGAACGGAAAGTAGTGGGCAAGGGCCCTTCGGCAGGTTGCAGCTGCATCTACGGCGGCCATCATTTCACCGCCGGTTTCGCCAATTTTATCCCAACCTGAGCCCATGTTTTCATAGCTAGTGAATTCGAGCATCAGGATATCAATGTCAGTGCCACCGCCGATGTACAGAGGGGCATTTAGAGTCATTAACGTGTTGTAGTCATTGTTTTTAGCCCACGTTTTAAAGCTCTCCAGCGCACCATTAAAGTCGTCCATCGATTGGCCAGGATTTAGCTGACAGATTGCGGATTCCATAGCGACGGCTTGAGTGGGGGCAGCGTGGTGGTCGGCGCGCAGTGGCGCCCAATTCAGCAGTAGTGCGAAAGTTAAGAGTATGAGTGACTTGTTCATGCATTTTTCCTTCTGATTTAACGCGCTGGATGATTACTGATTGAGATCTTCGAGGCTCATCTGATGGTCATAAACTGAGACAAACCGAACCAACTCACGATTGACCAGAGTCATTTGGTTCTGAATAGTCCTCTGGAACTTCGCCCACGCTTTAGTTCGCCTAAAGCTATCGTTCCAAGCCTCCATCTCGGCCATTGACTCATAGCCGACCGTTATCACGTGTGTCGCCACTCCCCCTTCGCTTTCGTTGCCATAGTTAACAGCAGACAACCAAATTTCGCCTGGGAAAGCTTTTGCTTCATCACTGCCCATCATTGTGTCAAAGGCCTTAACTACGCCTGCTGGATCTGTCACGTTGACTCTAATGGCTTCCCAGACGACGTCAGCATTTGAGACGGTCCCCCAGCCAGTGATGGTTTGCATCGCGGAATTGCCCACGGCTACTGTGTGCTTGGACATCGCCCTCTGGAATGCTCGCCATTCCGAAGTTCCCGCTAGAGCCTGGCTGGCGCGCTCAAATTCGGCCCGACTTGGATAGATAGCAACAATTGAATGGGTCGTACCATTTGGTCCACCAAAGACTGATGCCTGTAGATGCACGGATGCCATCCGGTTTTTGCCCATCTCACTCTCTTGAAGACGGTTAAATGCGCTGACAACGGGAGCGACGCTCTCTGCTTTGACTTTGAAGTGGTACAAGTCCCAGACTTGCGCTGCTTGCAACGGGATCGCGGCTAGAAGAGATGCAGCAAAGACTGCAGTGATTAAAGTAGTGTTTTTCATGTGGTTCCCCTTTATCCTCATGATTTTTTCGTGTTGGAATGAATCGTTGTGATTCTCCAAAGGTTAGATTATTGATGCGCTATGTCTAATTTAGTTCGACTTTGGTTCCGATAAATCAGGGGGGTAGAGTAGTTGGTTGCGAGTCCCCACATGATTGCGATGAGACGAAACCTGAAGGCTCCTGAGCCATTTTGAATGGCAAGATGGCTAGGGCTGGCATTGGTTAAATCTGTGGACTAATGCGGACTCTCAATTTAAGGAGGCTAAATCAGTCAACCCTGCGCCATTGGCTCCTTAGGTTGACACCTCAAAGCCCACTCAAAGTCTCCGTAGGTTCCTCTAGATACATAGGTGATGGAGTGTCATCTGCTAGATGACCCCTAGGTGCTTGAGGTTATTAGTCACTTGCTTTCAGGTGGTACAAGAAGAAGCGCAAAAGAGCGAGATGTCGAGGTTTCGCGAGTTGCGGCTATTTGACAAGGGTAACCTGTATCCGACGTCCGATCAGACTAGGTTAGAATTTTTCGGTTTTTGCCATTGTTGAATACTTGTAGTCATCACATGGCGAGAACGGTGCCTCTGCTTCCCAATAGCGAACTCCTACACCTTTGGTAAATAAATCTACTTCTCAAACCACGAAATTCACGTCGCCATGATCGCTTGCATCCGTGTAGTAGGAGTGGATTTTCGAATGCGCGCGTTTGAAAGTTCCGTAATGTGGGGTGCTTATAATTGTTCCATTGGCGAGGAGCTTTCTTGCTTCTCCAGCCAAAGTCCCCCGATTTTCGTCCCCATCAATAAATGTCAGTCGATGTGAGCAAAAGACTGATCCATACCTTTCTACCTGGCCCTAAAAATCCAACTCAAGGCCAATAGCAAAGATTGTCATCCGACTGATACTGAGCTCGTCAACTGTGTCCGGCTTTGTTTAGTTTATTTAAGACGCTAACGCGGTTTTGTCTTTCATCGAGGAGCTAAAGATGAAAAGGAGTTGCCATCACCGATCACAGGTTGAACCCTTCGTCGCGTGTTCCCTAATAAGAAAAGTCCTGCTTTTCGCTTTGTTACTCTATATCGGGATCAAATCACTGGGCTCTCACAGGAAATCTATGTCCTTCTCCAGCCCTTCTTCTCGAGCTCGGATGGCGAGACTGCTAACAAAGGGGTGGTAAAACCACCCCTCTACCGGTTGCTTTACAGGTCTGCTGCAACGAAATTCATATTGATTCGGTGGATTTCCCGGATCCCCGAAACTTTTTGTGAAAACTTGGCGTAGATCGAATTATCCGCCACCGGGGTAACGTGAGTCGTTAGATCGGGTGAACCCTGAAAGGCGAAATGAGTATATTGGCTATCTGCCCCAGCCATAAATCTAACTAACCCCCAAGCGCCATTGACGAGACCTGCTTCAGCTCGTGCCTCCTGCATTTTGTTGTATTCCTCAACGTACTTAGCTTCGTCTGAAATAGTCATTTGCCAAATTTGATAAACCGAGTCTTTGGTAGGATCACCACCCGAAGCAAGCAGCATTCCCAAGCTTTGAGAAGTTGGAACCGTATGTTTGGATATTACCGACCAGAGTCGCGCAAATTCGGGGCAAGAACCTTGGACTTCGAAGGAAGTCTGCAAGTCCGCTGGCGAGCCAAAACCATAAATTATGGTGTGCGTGGCCTCTTCATCACCGTTGAAATGTTCAGACATAAGACGAATCTGCGCTGGAACACGTTTGCGACAATCCGAGCTGGAATATGCTCTGAACGCGGGCACCAATGCTTCAGCGTCGTCGGTTTTGAATTGATAGTATGAAGCCATTCCGAACATGTCTTGCACGTCCTCTGCTAACGCAAAGCTCGAGGCTCCCAAAACAGCCAGAAGTAAAAGTAGTTTTTTCATATCTTCGCTCCATCGATTGTTGACTTAAGATTACTTTGGATCGCTAGTTGTTCTCCAAAAAGTAGAAGCGATGATTTCATAACGCAAATTTAGTTCGACTATGGTCTACTCATGTAGAAATTTAACAGCATTCGACCTTTGATTACGCTGGGGCATTTCCAAAACAAGCAGTCATACGGAGTTTCAATATGCATAGTGGGTGGGTCAGTCGGGGTGGGGGTTAACTAGGTTAAAAATGAGATAGGGCGCCAAGTAAGCTACCGTTAAAGAGACGAGCCCCATCGATCTGACGGGGCATCACATCTATTGATTTAGCTCCTATTCTGTAACGAGTTCAGCCACTTCGAAATTCAAGGTTTTCTCGATGAAGTTCAAAGTTCCGATAGCAAAATTGAATTTACCGTTACTTACTGCGTCTAGGGTGTAAAGCTTGAAAACTGTTCCCTGCTTCACGTAAACGCCTTGTAAAGTTGCTGTATTTACGTCTTCCCCATTTTGCGCCCAAGCATGGCCAGTAAACTCCCCTCGATCACCGAGTTCTTGTTTGTCAGTGAATACATAGGAAAGATAAACGCGGCCGTACTCGCCTGCTTCACCAGAAGCTGAAACTTGATAATTCACGCCGTCGGTGGTGTATGCTGAATCGATCGTAAATTTCGCTTCAAACGGATTTTCCAGTCCGAGATTGGGTGCCGCTGACAGCGAGAAGCTAAACAAACACAGCAATGTAAAGCTGAAGATTTGTTTCATGATATTTCCTCTAGTTGATATTTATGGAAAGTAAGCGTGTTACTAGCAGTTTATATTTGAAGGATTAAATTTGCGAGGTAAGCGATTCCTAGGAACATTCCGATAACCGCCATGACTGCGAGAAAACCTTTAGCTGCAGCCATGCCAGAGCCCGGCTGAAAATTACTACCCCCATGAACGAATCTCAGGCGTTCTCTCTCTTCCTCTGGTGTTTCGGGTACAACTTTTGAGCTCTCTTCGGTCACGATTACAGTCTTGCTCTCGATTGGCTGTAAGAAAGCCAGTAACTCCAATCTCCTCAGAGTCTTGATCATTTTGGCTCTCCATGTTTCGCATCTTTGATAACTCTATCTTTGGGAAATAGACACGCAAAATTTAGTTCGATTTTTGTCGGTGCGATTCTTTAGCAGACAGCGACCGCGATGCTAGCCCAAGCAAAAGATCAGCCTAAATTAGCGTTGTCTCTGATTCGTTAACTTGACACCCCAAAGGCCTCTGAGTTTATCCGTAGGTTCCTGTAGTGGCATAGGGGCTGGGTGGCATCCTGCCCGCCTAAAACCCCTACTCACGTGAAATTCCAAAGGTGGGCCGGAATGAGCCTTGCCCGTGTGGTAACGGCAAGAAGTTCAAGAAATGCTGTTGCCGTGGCGTGTAGAGGGTGTTTACAGGTAATCGGTCCCCGTTAACCTGATAACTTGAGACCGTTTCAAAATCTCCGTCTGCTCCTATAGATACATAGGGGTGGGGTGACCTACTGTCCGGCGATTCCGAGAGGGCACTACTAATCCACGCAGATATATGGAGTCCCATATCGTGAAGACGGGCGTACCCGCAGGATGGGGTTAGTTAGACCGAAAACGGAGGTACGAAAGAAGGGTTCCTGCCAGAAAAATTTCTGGGTACCAGTGCGGGTACCAAATCTAGAAAATAGCGATTTTTTTTAATTAAGTTATTGAATTTAATAGGTATTATTTAGAAATCTGGCGGAGAGAGAGGAATCCAATCCTAGTTTTCATAATGCTTCAGAAATTTCCTTAATAGCTTAAAATCAACGATATACGGTGAATTTAGACGTTTTATTAGAAAATAATCTTCCAATCTATTTCATAACTTGGCATCTTTACTGTACACGCATAGTACACGTCAGATATGCCGATCAAAGTCAAAGATCTCAAAAAATCAGACCTCAAGAAGCTTGCTGTTGGCGAGCATTCGGTGGGGCATGTCCGTGGTCTAAAACTCTACGTTAGAGGTGAGAGCAACCGGCAGTGGTTGTTTCGATCTCAGTGCAAGGTCTGCAAGACGATGCATAAGATCAGTCTGGGGGCTTATCCGGAAATACCCTGGGAGGACGCCATTCCCAGCGCCATGAGGGCGCGTCTCTTGGTCGATGAAGGTCGATGTTTGAAGCAGAAGAAGGAGGCTTACGCGCAGCAAGTTCAAAGTGTTGCAGAGCAGGGTGTCACTTTTTCGATGGCGCTCGACAAGTTCTGGCCGGACATTAAAGCCGGGAAGGGCGATAAGAAGGTGGAGCAGTGGCGCAATACGCTCGACTACTACGTAGTTCCAAAGATAGGCCACCGAGCGATCGCAAATCTCACCGTTCGAGATATCTATGAAGTGCTCACACAATCGGGTGAGGCGGCTAACGGAGACCATAT
>Ga0255761_10006095_pt1 | contig 10428 bp, 9 predicted proteins | sample 071ome_29_FD_179961 | JGI IMG/M metagenome (GOLD analysis project Ga0255761, IMG submission 179961) | Coastal salt marsh microbial communities from the Groves Creek Marsh, Skidaway Island, Georgia - 071407BT metaG (version 2) | ecosystem: Environmental > Aquatic > Marine > Intertidal zone > Salt... | reverse complement strand
CAAATCTTGCACCGGCATGGTGGGAAGGCCCTTCCAGGCCTGCCAGGTCTTGCCATAGTCGGTGCTCACCTGCAACCCAGTTTCCGTGCCCAAATACAAAATACTCGGCACCTCGTTGTCTTGAATCACGCTCAAGGTGTGGACCGTCAAGCCTGCCTTGGCGACCAAATTGGTCCAGGTCTTTCCATAGTCCTTGGTGTGGAAGAGGTAGGCGTTCCAGTCGTTTTGGCGGTAGTTGTTAACAACCACAAAGGCTTCACCCGCGTCGTAGGCGGAGGCATGGATGTGGGGCACCCAGGCGCCTTCGGGAAGGCCTTTGATTTTGGGGCTGCAGTTGGTCCAGGTGGCACCGCCGTCCTTGCTAACTTGAATGTTGCCGTCGTCCGTTCCGACCCACAGGGTTTTGGGGTTTTTGGGCGAGGGCGCAATAGTCAAAATACAGGTATGGTTTTCCGCCCCTGTCACGTCAAACGTGAGGCCGCCGGACTCCAGGGCCTTCTGCTTGTCGGGGTTGTTGGTGGTCAGGTCGGGGGAGATAATGGTCCATGTGCGGCCCTGGTCGGGGCTGTAGTGCACGTACTGGGAGCCGTAGTAGAGGCCATCTGCGTTGCTGGGGTCGCCGGCAATCGCGGCATTCCAATGCCAACGCAGCCATTCGCCGTCGGGATGGACGGGCTTGATGGATTCGGTCATGCCCGTGAGCATGTCCACGCGAGCCAAAGAACCCTCCTGGGCCATAGCGTAGGCGATGCGGGGGTTGCTGGGGTGGGGCAGCACGTCAAAGCCGTCGCCAAAGTAGAGCTCCTGCCATTCGTTGTTGCCGATGCCCGTGCCAATCCACGAGTAGGCAGGGCCGCGCCAGGATCCGTTGTCCTGCATGCCGCCATACACGTTGTAGGGCAGCTGGTTGTCGACCCGAATGTGGTAAAACTGCGCTACCGGCAGATTTTCCACAAAGCGCCAGCTCTCACCGCCATCCCAAGAGATGTTCAAACCGCCATCGTTGCCCTCAATGATGTGGCCGGGGCGGCGTGGGTTGAGCCAAATGGCGTGGTGGTCCGGGTGAACCTTGGAGTAGGGGGTTGCGATAGACCAGGTCTTACCGCCGTCCGTGCTCTTAGATACAAGGGTCCACAGGGAGTACAGCGTCTGATCGTTGAAGGGATCGACAAAGAGATCCGAATAGTAGAAGGGCCGGTTGCCAATGTTTTCGTCTTCACTGATTTTAAACCACTTGAAGCCGCCGTCGTTCGAGCCGTACAAGCCGTTTGCGGCTTTGTTTTCAACGAGTGCGTACACTTTCTTGGGGTTGCTGGGGGCGATGGCGATGCCCATTCGGCCCAAGTCGCCCTCGGGCAAACCGTCCTCACTGGTGCGCTTGGTCCAGGTTTCACCGCCGTCCAAAGTCACGTACATGCCACTGCCTTCGCCGCCACTTTTGAAAATCCAAGGCCAGCGTCGGTACTCCCACATCGCACAGATGAGTTTGTTGGGGTTGACCGGGTCCATGACCAAGTCGGCTGCGCCGGTGCGCTCGTTGTTGTAGAGCACCTTAGACCAGGTCTTGCCGCCGTCCGTGGTTTTGTAGACGCCGCGGTGGGGGCTGTCGCCCCAGGCCACGCCAATGGCCGCCACGTAGACCGTGTTGGGGTTTCGGGGGTCAATGACGATACGGTGGATGTGCTTGGTTTCCTTGAGGCCCACCAGCTGGAAAGACTTTCCGCCGTCCACAGATTTGAAGAGGCCGCCGCCGCTGGATTGGGAATTTCGGGGGTTGCCTTCGCCGGTACCGACCCAAATCACATCCGGATTCGTGGGGTCCACTTTCACGGCGCCAATGCCTGCGGTGGGCTGATCGTCCCAAATCGAGGTCCAAGACTGCCCCGCATTTTCACTCATCCACACCCCGCCCGAGGCTGTGCCTACAAACAGGTGGTTGTCGTTGAGGGGGTTGGCGTCAATGGAGGTCACGCGGCCCGACATACCGGCAGGGCCGATGTTTCGGAACGTCATGTCTTCCAGAAGGTCTGGCGAAATACCTTGCGCATAGGCAGCCACAGCAAGGGCTAGCGCTGAAATAGATAGGACTAACTTCTTCATTCCCGGAAGATAGCACCGGGAAGCCTTTAGTCCGCCACTTTGTATTTGCGAGGCGTGGTGCCAAATTTCTTCTTGAACGCCGCGATAAAATGACTGGGGTTGGTGTAGCCGATGTCAAAGGCCACTTCGTTCACGGATTTCTCGCCGACGTCGAGCATGCGGCGCGCATGGTTCAAGCGTGTGTCCATCACAAACCCGTACACGGTGTTTCCGTACACTTCCTTGAAGCCCACTTTGAGGCGGTAAGCGTTTAATCCCGTTTTTTCCGCGAGTTCCGCGATGGTCGGCGGGCTCTGCCAGTGGTCGAGAATGATAGATTTGGCCTGGCGAATTTTCCGCACCGTCTCTTCATCCTTGAGGAAGGGGCAGGCCACCACATTGGGCTCCGAAGTGTGGAAGTACAGGCCGAGCAGCTCTAGGATTTGGCCCAAGTGAGCCACGCGCTGCGCATTGGGACTCAAGCGGTCGTGAAAGAGGTTTTCCAGCAAAATCTGCATGCCCGAATCCACCCCCCGCTGGTCGTAAATGGGGCGCTGCAGGTCTTTTTGGCTCAAGAAGGGAAGCTCCTGCGCATCCACCCCGTCGCGCATGAAAAGGGTATGCATGCGGCTAAAGGCGATCCGAACGCCAATCATCCGATGCCCCTTCGGCATCGTGGCAAGCGCCTTCAACGTATCCTTTGGGTTGTAAATAAAGAAGCTCTGGCCCTGCGGAAGCGGACGCATGTACATCGGTCCAAACTGGAAGGACACATCGCCTTCCATGCTGAAAAACAAGTGGATATTCTCCGGCTGCAAATCCACCCCCGTGGGCAGGTTGCTGTCGCTCGACTGAACGCGCAAAACGCCTATTCCGTCGTAGAGGTCCTGAAATTCAGCTGAATTCCTTTTAGGGGTATTTCCAAGTAATGCCATACGGGGTGAATCAAGCAAAAGCCGTGCAAAATTACCGACTATGTGCTGATTAAACGTTTGTTACGCTTTTTTTGTTTTCCGGGTATGAATTTCCTTTTTGGGGTATGACTGCCTTTGGGCGCTCGGTACATTTGCTCCCATGAAACAACTGCGTCTCTACCGTAGCATCCTCCGCGAAGAGGGGTGGTCAGGCCTCACCAAAAAGGCGGGCAAGCCCGTTGCGATTGGTTTGTTTCTGTTCTTCCTGCTGAAGGGCATCGCTTGGCTCGTGCTCGCATACGGCGGCTTTGAGCTCCTTTTCTGACCGAATTCATCCCATTTATTGCGCTTTCCTCCGCCCGTTTTCCACGTGCCGAATGTACTTTTGCCCTCCTCCCTTGGAATGCATTTCATCGGAGTCCGCGCCCATAGCTCAGCGGTTAGAGCAGGGGACTCATAATCCCTTGGTCGCAGGTTCAAATCCTGCTGGGCGCACTAAACCCCGACCCTCAACGAGGGTTGGGGTTTTTTCATGGCCCAGCGTGCTCGCACGAGTTGGGCCATGAGAAATCCCAGACTTCCGCGGAGCGGAAGCGGGGTTTAGTTTTTAATGGAAGCCCTCACCAGGAGAATCGCAGGTAATCCTGCTGGGCGCACTAAACCCCGACCCTTAACGAGGGTTGGGGTTTTTTTTATAATATGTTGTAAATCAGAACGTAGAATTAGTAATTGACCTTGTAGTCTAGTTAATAATAGGTCCAAGATAGCAAGCAGAGATTATGTTTAGAACTGGTAATATGACTACTCGTGACTACTCTGGTGACTACTTGACTGCCATTTTTATAGTCGGTTGTTTTGGTGGGTTACTTTGAGCGGGGGGCAAACAATATGAATTTCTGTTCCAAGTGATATACTTCCGGGCAAAGGCATACTTAAGTGACCCAAAAAGTTGATTCTAACCATTATGGATTTAATTCCTTTGTTAAAGTTTGGTGTGAGACCTTATCGGTACACAAGACCATAGCGTTTCACGGTTGGAGAGGAGTGTCCGAAAGGGCGCTCCTCTTTTTTATTAGCTCAAAATAAAGTTTATCAGTGGAACTTGCAGCGACGAACAACACGTTTCCTGCTGAAGCTTCACCAATGACCCTTACTTCTCGTGGTCACGGTTGAGATCCAAAGAAAAAGCCCCACCAAACGACGGGGCTTTCAGAAATGAAAACATCTTAGATTATTGCACTATCACAACAATTGTTTCCGAAGAAGTGTCTGAACGAATATTGATGCGGTATACACCCTTGGGCTTGTCCGCTAAGTCAAAACCTTGTTGTACAGATGTTATAATACCACGCTCTACGGGACGCCCCATACCATCAACTACCTCAAAGCTCGCTCCGACATAAGCCTCACCTAACTCTACCGTGAAGTAGCCATTGTTGGGATTGGGGAACGAGCGTACGTTCTGCATCGCTCCTTCATCCACACCAATGCCGCTGATGTTGATGCTGATGCCTACAGAGTCGCTACATACGCCGTTAGAGACATCCACCCATACCACTACGTTGCTATCGGGTGCACCCCAGAGCACTGCAACGCTATCTGTTCCTTGTCCAAATTGGATGCTCCCGCCTACAACGCCCCATTGGTACGTGTAGTTACTATCCTTAGGCACGCTGAAGCCAGTTGTAGTGCCTGTCAATACCCATCCTAAGCCATTTGATGTTATCTGTGGCAATACAATGTCTGGAACGACCGTAATGACTTCCGAAGTTGAAGTGGCCGAGCAGTTGTTGCTGTCCGTTAGTAAAACAGAATAGCTGCCAGAGAGGTTAACAGTTAAACTCTGAGTTGTATCACCTGTGTTCCACAAGTAATTATACCCACCAGCTGCGGTGATAGTAGCTGAATCGCTTTCGCAAATAAGGGTCTGGTTTGCTGAAACTGCTCTGTTAGGTAATGAAATTATATTTAATGGCAATGTATCCGAATTTATTACGGAGCCCTGAAAACGTTGAACTTCTAAATAAATCTCACTGCCTGGAGGTAAGTAATCTATACTAGATAAATCAAGGGAAATTATTCCGCTACCCCAATGTGTACTGTCAAATATCGGATGATTCTGACCCGCTTGCGATAGCGTAAATTGATTGACTTGATTGCTTGGAATGGATGTACTGGAAATACTGGGAATTGAGGGTATAACAGCAATTGCTGTCCAAGGGGTATTCGGTCTTTTTAAATACCATTTATGACCCAAAAGCGCACAGTCACCGGATGGGCCACATCTTAAGAGACCAGAAGGCTGAAGACTGTAGCTTTTAGATACCTGTGCAACTAGTATTGAGTCAGACGGACAGTTAGCTCGCTGCACAATACTTACGGATTGAATAGTCATGCCATAGTCTTCAGGTGTTACAGTTGTCGTTTTAGACGCGCCAGCGGCTGAAACCGTAATTGAACCTGGAGTGTAGTTTGTCCAATAGTATGTTTGAATTGAATTACACGTATTTGTATTTGTGTATGTGGAACTCGGCCCAGACGGACCAAATTGTGTGGCTGTAAAAATTCCTGAAGAAGTAGTCCAGGTATTTGAGCTACCTGGTGAATGGCCACTCAAACAATAATTGGCACTTATGGGCCAATTACTTGTAAGTTGAGTTGGCCCCGTCATTATTATTTGACTTATGAGTGGGAACGGTGCCGAGAAAAAAAATATTATTTGAAAGATATACTTCATAATCACTTCTTGACCGTCTTTAATTTACAAAAAAACTTATTTTTCAACCTTCAAGCCGCGGTATATCTCCAAGCTCCAATTGCTTAACCTCCAATCCCCTTAGATACGTTAAAGACACTTGAGGGAGCTATGACCCAATACCTGCTGAAGCTTCACCAAAGACCCGGACTTTTCGTAGACTTGGATGGCCCCTGAATGACGGAGTGAGTATAACGTCTGGTCTTTCTCAAGCAGGACAGAGACCTTCTTATACCTTCCCCATAACGTTTTAAAATAGTCCCGATTGTATGGTTTCAAATTGCCTGAGAAGATGTTTGCTCTGCTATCGCTAGAAAGTGCCTTAAAACGCCCCAAATGGACTCTAATAAAGGGACTCACGGGCACAATGCGGTTGCGTTTACCCTTGTTCATCTTCCCACGTGGGAGGCAGGTATTTTTTTATGGCCGGCGGTGCGTGCGCGCCTTGAATAAACGCCATTTGAGAAGAGGAAAATTTGGGAGCGCTTCACGAAGAAAAGCTACAAACTCGCGCCTATCTTTAAGCCACAATCCCTTGCTATGAATCTCGAAGCACTCAAATATCCGGTCGGCGCTTTCAAGCTGCAGACCACCTACACCGAAGCCGATTTGGACGAATGGATGGCTACGCTGTCCGATCTGCCGCAGCAGCTCCAAAACGCCGTAGATACCATGTCCGATGAGCACTTGCAAGCGCCTTACCGTCCGGACGGTTGGACCCGAACGCAAGTCATCCACCACCTCGCGGACAGCCACTTGAACTGCTTTGTGCGCTGCAAATTGGCATTGACCGAACAAGATCCCATCGTCAAGCCCTACGATGAGCGTGCTTGGGCCGCTACACCGGATGCCACCGACCTCAATGTGGGGGCCTCTTTGGACATCCTTCACGGGTTGCACTACCGATGGAACCAGTTTTGGTTGAGTTTGGGTCCCGACGATTGGGCGCGCGACTACTACCATCCCGAAAACCAACGCGACGTCACCCTCGCCGAAGCGCTGCAGTTTTACGCGTGGCACAGCCGCCACCATTTGGCGCATGTGACTTCGGAGTGGCTAGGGGGCTAGGGGGCGCCTGCGGCGCGCTAGAGGGCTAGGGAGCTAGGAGGCTAGGGAGCGCCTGCGGCGCGCTAGGTGGCCTTACTGGCTAGCGTTTTAAACGTTTAATCTCTTTTCTGATCCGCTGAAAACCCCGAACTTCATTGCGCGCCAGCACTTTGCCCGCAAAAAAACACCCTTCCACCCCCAAACTCCCATACCCCCATACCCCCAACCCCCCATACCCCATGAAAAAACACATCATCTACACCTTCCTCGGAGGAACCATCCTCTTCTTCTGGCAATTCTTGTCGCACGCCGCGCTCAACTTACACGCGGACGCGCAGCAGTACACCCCAAAACAGACCGAAATCCTCGACGCCATCGCCGCCTCTGGCCTTGAACCTGGGCAGTACATGCTCGGTCAGCCAGGCCCGACGGATTCTCCCGAAGCGTGGGAAGCTGCCATGGAATCCCTGCAGGGCAAGCCTTGGGGCCTTCTGAATTACCAGACGGTGGACCATTCGGACATGGTCATGCCTTTGGTGCGGGGCTACCTCATTGCCTTCATCGTGGCAGCCTTGTTCTTCTGGTTGATCCGCAATATGACGGCGATGGACATCAAGAAGGGCCTTTTGGTGGGTATCGCTGTGGGCATGATTTCCTACTTTTTGGAGCCGTATTCGGACTTCATTTGGTACAAGACGCCGGGCATTGTGGCGCACCTGATGGACGGCATCATTCCATGGGCTGTGCTGGGCGCTATTGCGGGCCGAAATGCTAAAAACGCCTAACATGAAACGGACCCTCTTGATCGTTTTCGGCGTTCTCGCTGGGTCCCTATGGGCGCAGGAGGGGGCGACACCGTCTCCTTCTTTGAGCCCCTATCCGCAGCGGCCGGACTATGCCGAAATTTCGGCCTGGGCGGCCCATCCTGCCATCGAATGGGGCAGCGGCAAGCGTTCGCGTGCTACGGAACGTTTGGACCGACGTTTAGAAAAAAAGTACGGAGCGATCCAGATGGCGGTTCCGACCTTTTTCATTTACCCGACCCTTTACTTTGAGGGCAGCAGCTGGAATGCCGATTGCTTTGACGCGACCTACCGCCAAGAAATCAACGATTGGCCCCTCGCCAACCAGGCGAGTGTGTTCAATGGAGTGGGGCTGGTGTACGCACCGCACTACCGCCAAATGATGTACCGGGGCTACTACCCGGAATCCCCGCAAGAATACCAGGACGCCTTGGTGGCCTATGACACGGCGTATGCCGATGTGAAGCGCGCCTTTGAGACCTTCATCGCGCTGAATCCGGAGGGTCGCTACATTTTGGCCGGTCACAGCCAAGGCACGGGACACGCCAAACGCCTCATGATGGAAGTCATTCTGCCCAACAAGGACCTTCGCCAACGCTTGCTTGTGGCCTACTTGGTGGGCAATACGGTGACGGCCGAGGACATGGGCAACTTTCCGCTTTGCACGGACCCGACTCAAACGGACTGCTGGATGGGCTGGCGCAGCTACGGCAAGGATTTTTACCCCAAGAAGTTTGGGCCGGAATACCCTGTGGTCAACCCCATCACCTGGTCGGATTCGCCCAAACGCAGCCGCCGCTACCAGCACAAAGGGGCGCTCTATTCCAATGGGAAGGTCCTTTTGCGCCACGGGGTGAGTGCCCGAATTGATCAAGGCACCTTGCGCATCGAACGCTTGCGCGGCCCCCTAGGATGGTTCTTCCGATGGGAAGATTACCACCGCGCGGATTACAATATGTTTTGGTTCAACATTCGGGAAAACCTCTACCAGCGCGTGCAACATGCGGAACTATCCACCGAATGGACCTCCGAGCCCTACATCGGGTCCGAATTGGATTAATTCCAGAGAAACTTCAGCTGGCTGTGAAAGGCGGCGTCCACATCCTGACGTTTGCTCTCCACCAACTCAAAAAAAGTGAAGGCAAACAGCCAAGACGTCCACGCATCTTGGTTGTCGTCAAAGGCTTGATGGGCCGAATTCCGCTCAAAAAACAAATGCAACTGACGCAGGGCCTCAAAGCCGCTTACCCAATGGGGCATGACCCAGCCAGGCATACTTCCTAATTCTCTGAGGGTAAGAAGGGCCTTTTTTTCACCCCAACTAGTGGGCAACGTGCTCATTTCGAGCAATTCATCGACCAACCGCTTGAGATACGGCAAGGCCGACTGGACCAGACGCTCCTCCCCAAAGAAGGAGGGGTCTCTCCAGCGAATCGCTTCCGAATCCAGCAGTTTTTCCATCATACTCCTAAATCTAACAAAGATTTTCGCGATTGGTTTTAGAGGAGTGGCGCATTTCTGACTTTGCTCGTACATTTGCCGTCCCCGGGCAATTAGCTCAGTTGGTTTAGAGCATCGCCTTGACAGGGCGGGGGTCACAGGTTCGAATCCTGTATTGCCCACCAACGAACCCGGCGCTGAAAAGCGCCGGGTTTTTTCGTGCCCCTTGCTATCTTTATAGAATGACCTGGGCCCTCTTTTTTCAGATCCTTCCTTGGGCCCTACCGGTGTTGGCGTTGGGTTGGATGGCTACCTTGAAACCAACAAGCCGATTTGCCCAGAAATATGGCATCAATCTGAGGGCGGTCTATTGTCCAAAGTGTGGGAAGAGGCAATCGCGCGTTCGTGTACCCAAGGACTATGAAGAGGCTATGTTCGGGGGATCGACTTGCCCGTCATGTGGAACCCGTATGAATAAATACGGGCAGAAAAAAGCCAACTAGGGGTAAAACGAGGCCGGGAATCCCTTCGTAACATTGTGCTATGCCCCATATTCTTCACGCTATCTCCGGTCCGCGCAACATTAGCACGGCATTGCTGTATGCGTTTGCACAGCGTCCAGGCTGCCGGGTGGTGGATGAGCCTTTTTATGGACCCTTTTTGGAGCGCACCGGATTGGACCATCCGGGCCGAAGAGAGATTCTAGCAGCTGTTCCCCGGACACCGGGAGATGCGGCCGAGGCGATGCACAGGCTCTTTGCGGCGCATCCGGGGGAGATTTACCTGAAAAACATGGCGCATCACATGGTGGACATGCCTTGGGACTGGGCGTCGGAGGCGGCGCATGTTTTTTGGATTCGGCACCCGAGGAAGGTGATTCGGTCCTTTGCCAAAGTGTGGCCACAGGTGACCTTGGAAGACATTGGCATCCAAGAACAAGTGGCGCAATGGACAAAAATTCAGGCGTTTAAAGGCCCCAAAATCTTGGTGGACAGCGACGAGATGCTAGCGAATCCAGCGGAGACCTTTCCAAAAATTTGCGATGCACTGGGCATCCCCTTCCATCCGGAAATGCTTCAATGGCCTGCGGGTCCCAAGCCCTACGATGGCCCATGGTGGCCGCATTGGTACAGCCAAGTGCATGCGAGTACGGGATTCGGACCGGCAAATGACCTGGGAGAACCTTTAACTGGGCGCTATGCCGAGGTGGAGGCCGAAGCGCTGCCCTACTATGAAACCTTATTCACACACCGTTTAGCTCTTTGATATGCTACAATCCTACGATCCCCGAAATGCTGAAATCCTTGTTTGGGTAGGCGATGGCCTGGTGCCACGTGACCAGGCCAAAGTGTCCGTTTTTGATAGCGCCGTACAGGGCGGCGATGCCGTT
>Ga0255761_10006090_pt1 | contig 10433 bp, 10 predicted proteins | sample 071ome_29_FD_179961 | JGI IMG/M metagenome (GOLD analysis project Ga0255761, IMG submission 179961) | Coastal salt marsh microbial communities from the Groves Creek Marsh, Skidaway Island, Georgia - 071407BT metaG (version 2) | ecosystem: Environmental > Aquatic > Marine > Intertidal zone >... | reverse complement strand
GCCAATCCCAAAAATTAACCTGTTTAAAACCTGCGGAGAGTAAAGTCTCACTTAGTTTTTTTTCATCGTAGACTGTTTTATGGTACACAGACTTTTCATCAGAAATACTCCATTTGCCATAAAGTGGTCCAATAATTTTATCGATATCACCAGATGTTTCGTAGACCTTGATAAGATTTTTAAAATTCGGAACAGCAATTCTTAACTTCCCTCCAAACTTTAGAACTCTTCTCCATTCTTTTAAAACACTTTTAACTTGTTCTCTGTCAAAATACTCTAATACATGGGAAGCATATATTAACTCAACGGTCTCATCTTCAAATATTGATAAATCTTCAACAGGAATTTTATAATCAATGTGTCCAAAATCAGCAAGATCTACATGGGTGTAGCCTTGCAAAAAACGTTTTCCGCAACCTAAATGTAATTTCATTATTTTCTTATTGAATATATGCCTTTTAAAATTTTTAAACCATCAATAAATGCATTTACTTTAGTTTTCCCAGCATATCTTTCTCTTTCTTCGCTTAAAATTTCAGTATATTTTAATTTATTTTGATGCACTTTAACTGGAAGTTCAAGACATAAAGTAAAATCGTTTGAATTTAGATTAACTATTTTTAATATTTCTCTATTGAACATTGGATAGAAAAACAATGAATCTGTGATATCACATCCAAACCTATACCTGACCAAATTTGTAAAAATCTTATTACCTAAAGCTCTTATAAAAGTATCGTCTGGACTTTTTGCACCACCTTTATATCTTGAGCAAAACACAGCATCATTATTTTGAACCAGAGCTCTCATTTTAAGAAGTGCATTTGGGTTGTAAGAACCATCACCATCCATATAAGTAATATATTTCATCTTTGAAATATCAATAGCATCTTTTACAGCACCACCCCATCCTTCACTTTGTTGAGAAACAAAAACTACACCATATTTTTTTGCTATTTGTTCAGTGTTGTCTTCTGAATTTTTATCAACAACAATTACTTCACCAATATTTAAATTTTCTAGTTCAGATAAAACATAGCCAATAGATTCTTCCTCGTTATAGGTAGCAATTATCAAGGAAACATCTGACAGATTTATATTTAATTTATTCATTTACTAATTAATAATTCTAATTTTCTTTAAAAAAGATATTAATTTTTTCTGAAATACTTTTAATTTGTGACTCAGTTAAGTTCGTAGATGAAGGTAGCCATAAAATTCTTTCAGCCATAGATTCTGAATACAACATGTCAGTTTTTTCGGTTTCTTTTAAAAAGCTTTGCTTGCTTAAAGGTGGATAAGCGTCTCTTGACTCAATATTATTTTGTTTTAAATATTCACTCAACTGATACTTTTCATCAATACTTTTACAAACAATGTCAAAAAACCATGGCGTTTCGTATTCGTAAAAATTAATTATCAAATTTTCATCTAAATAATGTTTGTAGTGTTTTAAGATTTCTTTTTTTTGATTAATAAAATGTTCTAATTTTGCAAATTGTGAAAGCCCTAAAGATGCTTGTAAATCTGTTATTTTAAAATTTAAACCAAAACCCTCATGCCAATCACTTTTATCTTTTGACCTGTTGAAAGTTTTAATTTTTTCCAAGTATTCAAATAGATTTAAATCATCTGTTAATACCATTCCGCCTTGACCCATAGTAATTATCTTATGAGGAGTAAAAGAGAGGGTGCTCAATTTTCCTAGTTGACCACAGTTTTGAGATTCATATCTCGAACCCAAAGCATGTGCAGAATCTTCAATTAAAACTATCTCATTATTTTCACAATATTCTTGAATATCAAGACCCTCTTCAGTTCTTCCATTTAGAGGGACATAAATTAAACCGTCTAAATTGTTTACACTTTTTAAAGATTCAAGTGACATACATAATCTGTCATTAACATCAACTAAAATAGGTTCGCAATCTGCCCATAAAACTGCATTAATAGTGGCAACCATAGTCATATTAGGTACTCCTACTCTTTTACCTTTTGACAGTCCAGAGGCAAGAAGGGATAGATACAATGCGATGGTTCCATTTGGAACAGCAATGGAGTATTTTCTTCCAACAAATTTACCAATTTGGTCTTCTAATTCACGAGTTATTTTATGTTCTGTAACCCATGAATCACTTGAAATATATTGATTAACACTCAAAATATCATCATCAGCAATATTTGGTTCTACTTGGTTAATTTTTTTTGACATTCACTCTTGTTCTATCTTTATCTGGTCCAAAATATGGACCGTTTTTAATTTCTATTACTTTTGAATCTTTCAATATTTTATATTCATGAACTCCTTGAAATTGTACAACAAGGAAACCTTTTTTTAATAGAATTGTGTCAATGAATGTTGTATCTTCTTTATACAAACTACATTCCACTTCACCTTCTAGAACATATACAACTTCTTGTGTTCTAAATGAAGATCTTTCAAAATAATTATGATAATGAGGTTCAAGAGATTTTCCTTTATCATAACTCCAGGTACCAACTTGAATATAAGTATCATCAGAAGTAAGAAAATCCAAGCCTTCAGAAATATTGTTTACATCAAAAATTGATGCATACAAATCATTTTCAAAATATATGTTTTCTACATTATCTTTTTTCATAGTTATTTAAATACCAATCAACTGTTTTTTTAATTCCCAAATCTAAATCTACTTGAGGTGACCATTTTAAAAGGTGCTCTCCCTTTGTACCATCCACTTTTTTTTCAAGCACACCATCTGGCCTACTTCTGTCAAAAATAAATTCACCATTCCAATTTACTTTTTCTTTGATTTTGTAAGCTAAATCTAATATTGAAACCCCTTTTTTTACACCAACATTTAAAAAATTATGTCCTTCAGAAAGATGGATAGATTTAATAAGAGCAGTAGCGCCATCTTCTACATAAAGCCATTCACGAATTGGTTTTCCACTTCCCCAAATTTCTACAGTTTTTAAATTATTATTTTTTGCATCACAAATTTTTTTAATCAATGCCCCAAGAGCATGAGATCTTTCAATATCAAAATGATCATTAGGTCCATACATGTTTGATAAAACTACATTAGAGGATGAAAAGTTAAACTGTTTAAAATAGCTCTCTCCTAAATGTACAGTCATTCTTTTTGAAATTGCATAATTAAATACAGATTCATGAGGAGGGCCTTCTAAGAAATCTTCTTCTTTGTAAGTGTTTAAATTTCCAGGATATGCACAATTTGAAATTGGATTTATTAAACTTTTGACCTCATTTTGGTAGCTTGCTTTATAAAGATTTAAAGCCATCTCAACATTTTCATAAAGCATTCGGGCTGGAAATTTATATCCATAAGAAATTCCACCTACAAATGCTGCACAATTAATAATATGGTCAGGATTGGTATCCCTAACAAATTTATTTATTTCTGCATAATTTGTTATATCAACTTGCTTTTTTCCAGAAATTGAAATTATCTCAAAAGATTTATCTTTTGACAGAATTCTATTTACCCAGCTTCCTAAGAAGCCATTTGAGCCAACTACTAAGATTTTCATCAATTTATTGATTTGGGATACTCCCATGTTGGAGAAATTAATTCATTTTTTAATAACGCAAGATCTTTTTTGGCTTCATTTATATCATGCTTTACCATTATTTCAACTAAACCTCTAAAATCTACTTTTGGTTTCCAATCTAAGATTTCACGAGCTTTACTAGAGTCACCTAATAAATAATCCACCTCATTAGGTCTGAAGTACTTTTCTGATACTTCTACATAATCTTCCCAATTTAAACCAACAAAATTGAAAGCCTCCTCAGCAAATTCTCTTACAGTTTTTGTTATACCTGTAGCTAAAACCCAATCTTCTGGATAATCATGCTGCATCATTTTCCACATTCCTTCAACATAATCTTTTGCATAACCCCAGTCTCTACTTGCATCTAAATTACCTAACGTTAGTCTTTCTTGAATCCCAACTGAAATTCTTCCTACTGCTTTACTAATTTTTCTAGTTACAAAGGTTTCACCTCTAAGTGGTGATTCGTGATTAAACAATATTCCATTAACTCCAAATAAGTTATAAGATTCTCGATAAATTTTTGTAATCTCATGTGCAAACACTTTTGAGGCGCCATAAGGACTTTTAGCATCAAAAACCGACTTTTCATTAAGTACTTCTTTACTAGCACCACCAAACATTTCAGACGAAGAAGCTTGATAAAACTTTACATCTTTATCCAAATTTCTAATTGCTTCTAAAATTGAGATTGAACCTAGTGTTCCAACTTGTGTTGTAAAAATTGGATTCGAAAATGACACTGATACATGTGACTGAGCTGCTAAGTTATAAACCTCTTCAGGATTTATATTATTAATTAAGTTGGTAATAGATGACGAATCTAATAAATCTGAGTAATGTAGATTCAATTGATTGCCATTGGAATATTTAGAAATTAAATGATCAATTCTATTAGTGTTTATCGATGAAGATCTTCTAACAGTTCCGTGAACCTCATAACCTTTGTCTAACAAAAGTTCCGCCAAATATGTGCCATCTTGGCCAGTAATGCCTGTTATAAATGCTTTCAATATAGGTATCATTTTAATTAGAAAATATAAATGTAAAGAAATAATTTGAATTAATTAATATTGAAATATAAATGAAAAATGTAGCGTTGATTGTTTATGGAAGATTTCCAACTGAAAAAGCATATGGATCTCACCTCATAGATGTGGCTAATGGGTTTATTTCAAACAAAGTTGAGGTTTCAATAATCTATTCAAAGACATCAAATGATAAAACAATTTTTGAAAGTCCTGAAAGCTACTACACTACCGAAAAAATTAAATACGTTGAAACAAATAATTTCGATTTTACCAAATTAGGTTTTTTTAAAATATTGCCAAATATTATAAAAAAAGTACTCTGGTCCGTAGGAGCTTATTTTTGGTCAAGAAGCCTTAAGTCTACATTGAGAGATTACGACACTATTTGGTCAACTAACCCCAATACGTTAATTTGTCATACAAACTCTTCAAAAACAATAATTTATGAAAAACATGGCGCTGGAAAAAAAATTCAGAAAGTTATTCTAAAACAATTGTCAAAATTTAATAATGTTTATTTTGTAGGAACAACTAGAACTTCATTTAAAGAACTTTCAAATTTATCAAAATCAAAATCTATTTATTTAACAAACGGAGTAAAACTTTCTGAATATAAAAATACCAAAATAAATACACAAACAAATAAGTTGAATGTTGGATACATAGGGATGCTAGAAACTTATGAGAAAGATAAAGGTGTCAAAGATGCTTTTCAACAAATTAAAAAGTTACCAGATGAACACAAAATTAAAGTAACTCTTATTGGTGGTCCTAAACAAAAACTTGATGAAATAGTCAATGAGTTTAAAGATTCTAAAATTGAATTTTCATATAGTGATAAAATTCCTAAAAATAAAGTTCCAAATGCTATGAAAAAACTTGACATTGGAATTGTTCCTTATCCTGAAGAAACACATATGACGAATTATGCCTCACCAATGAAAATATTTGAATATGCTGCTAGCAACACAGTTGTTTTGGCTTCTGATATAAAAAGTAATTTAGAATTGAAAGATACTGATTTAGGAATTTTGTATTATGAAGCAGGAAATTTTGATGATTTTAGAAATAAGTTATTGTTATTGATTAACAATTCTGAACTTAGAAATAAGTTATTGTTAAAATCTCAAAAGAATATACAAAATTATTCTTTGCAAAAAAGATTTCAAACATTAATAGATTTTTGCGTTCGTAGCTCAAATGGATAGAGCACCTGACTTCGGATCAGGGGGTTGAGGGTTCGAGTCCTTCCGGACGCGCATTAATAAATTTAATTAATTTTTTCATTCTATTTTCTAATGTAAGACTTTCAATATTAAGTGGTTTATTTTCTTCTCTTTGTTTTAATGCTTTTTTTAGAGCATTCAAAAAGCTATCTTTGCTTTCTAAGTCAAAATAATAAATTTGTTCTTGAAAGGGAAGCTGCTTGTGTGCTAGTGAATTAGTAGCAACTACTGTCAAACCGGAGCCTAAATATTCAAAATATTTAACAGGTGAAGTATGTCTTTCTGCGTGCATACTATCCGTATTACACATAATTCCTATATGTGAATTACTTAATACTTTTGAAAGTTCTTTTCTCTTGATATGTCCATGAATAAAAACATTTTGATTTTTATATTGATCTTTTATTTTTAAGGCATAATCTTCAGGACCTCCGTAAATATGTAATTCTGCACTTACGCTGAATTCAGAATTTATAAAATAATTAATTATTTCTTCTATACCTCGACTTTTGCCAAATCTCTGAAGGTTTCCAGAAAAAATAATTTTTGTTTGTTCATCTTTTTCATTTAAATTTTTGAAAAGATCACCATCGTAGCCATTTTCTAATACAATTACATTTTTTTCAGAATCAAGGTCTAAATCTTTTTTTATAAATTTGTTTATGCAAATTAATTTAGAATTTCCAGATTTCATAGCTTTATTTACCATTTTGATTCTTAATTTTGTTATATCATGGCACTCAAATACAACATTAATTCCTTTTCTTGATAAAAAATAAAATACCCAATCAGACAACGTAAAAACATACAAATCTTTTTCTCGAGATATTTTAATTGATACGTAAAATGACCAAATAATATGACTTAAAATATACATATATTTCTCAAGAAATCTGACTCTTCCAAATGGGAGGTAGTGTTTAGTTGCTTTTATTTCAAAGTCCTCATCTATTTCGTAAAAATTTTTAAGTTTACTAATATCAGTAGTTGAATTTTTTTCTCTTAAGGGAAAAATTAAATCTACTTTGTAGTCATTTTTAACAAAATATTTTATATTTGAAAATGTGTGTATTCCATGTGCAATTGTGCTTAAACTTGGAATACCTTGATAAGTTATATATGTTATTTTCCTCATATATATTTCAATATTACCCAGATAAGAACCTAAAATTAATTCTAATTATGAAAGGTGACCCAGGCTATTTTGGTCCACATTCGATGATGTGGAAAGTAAATAAAGAAATAACTGTTTTGTTCGGTGGAGCAAGAGCTTTGCTTATGCATGCAGCACACCCTCTTATTGCAGCTGGTGCCAGACAAACATCATTTTACCAAAGAGATCCATGGAAAAGACTAATAAGAACTTTATCATTACAAAATTCTGTAACTTTTGGCACAAAAGAAGAAGCTAATGATAGTGCTAATAGAATTAATAAATTACATGAAGTAATAAAAGGTGAGGATGAAATAACTGGTGGAATTTATGATGCATTAGACCATGAACAGTTACTTTGGGTACATGCTTGTCTTCAAATTTCTTCAATATATTTTTATGAAAAAACGGTAAGTAGATTGTCTATTGAAGAAAAAAACCAATACCACAAAGAAAATTCTTTAGCTGCTGAAATGGTTTTGGTTGATGTCAAAAAAATGCCAGAAACCCACGAAAAGTTAAAAGAGTGGGTTATTTCAAAGTCTAGGCAGAAAAATTATCTTGTTTTAACAGATGTTGCCAAAGACGTGTATGAAATTATTCGAGGAGGGCCTGTACCTAAGCATATAAAACCTATCTGGCCTTTTATATCATTTACTGCCTTCAACACTCTGCCAAAAGAATTTAAAGAAGTTTATGGAATCAAAAATACTAAAACTAAAAACTTTTTTGTTAACTTTAACTTAAAATTGCTGAAATATACTAGACCACTTCTACCGCCATTTTTCAGACTTATTGCACCAGCTAGATGGGCAAAACAGCGTCTTACAAGAAATCCGAATTTAAAATTCAAAGATAAATCAAATATTTAGCATATAATTTCTTATGGAAAAAAATAGCTGGAAAGAAATTACATCAGACATTTCAAATGTTACAAAAAAAATTAAAGAAAAAGTTGCAGACGAAGATCTTGTCAGCGACTTAAAAGATTCATTAAATTCTACAGTTGAAAGTGCATCTCAAGTCTTAAAAGAGATTACTGATGCGGTTCAAAATACTATTTCTGATGAAGAGATTAAAAATGAAACGAAAGAAGTGGTGTCTAAAATAAATTTAGAATTAAAAGATTTAGTTAATATTTTTAAGAGTGGAACAAGCCTTTTCAATTCAGAAGAAGAATAAACTTTTTTTATATATATAGTATATATAGTATTCTTTAAGAATTAGCAGGGTCGGTAGCTCAATCGGCAGAGCAGGAGCCTTTTAAGCTCAAGGTCGTGGGTTCGATTCCCACCCGACCCACCATAATAAGCTAAAATTAAATAGTGCTGTCAAGAAAATTGAACCTAAAATCTTTTATTTGTTTGTTAGTTTTAGTTTTTTTGTTAATTAATAACATTGGACATGTTTATGATTTATTTTCTGAACGAGAATCAAGTTACTTAAGAATAGTTAAAGGAATTGGTCCTGAGTTTAATAATATGGCTGATTACATTGATTCTGCTTGTGATTTCACATATATGGAGTTCTATTTGAATTTAAATGATGTCGAAAAACAAACAAATTCGAATGTTAATTTAGATACTTACAATGAGACTACTGGAAAAATTGAGTGTCATAACAGATTAATAAAATCTAATGCAAACCATAAGATTTTAAATAATTCTAATGAAAATTTTGCTATAGCTTTTGGAGTTTTTGAAGATTTTGAAAATCTAGAGCGTGCTATTTCATTTAACCTAGTTTTTTTATTTTGTTCATTTCTATATATAAAAGATAGAAAGATTAACCAAAAAATATCTGCTTTAGATTTTAAAAAAGTAAATGTTTTGATTTTAATATACAGTCTTTTTTCAGGAGCAATGCTGACTAGTTCAATAGTTTTTTGGTTTACAACTTTGTATGTACCCTTTTTTATTCAAACTAATATTTTTAATATTATTTATTCATCACTAGAGGAAAAAAGTTTAATTAAATCCATTGTAACGCTGAGTATTTTCCCATTACTCTTTTTTCATTCTCATATATCTTTCTACGCAACAATCTTTATTGTCTTGTTGTCCAAATATGGGATAGTTAAACAAACTTTGAGAAAGACTTTGTTGATTTCAGCACCTATTCTTTTGTCATTTTTTGTTAATTTCAACAGACTAGAATTTAAAAAGATAGAAGGATATGATAATTCAGTTTTGTTACAAAATGGCTTGTTTCAAAACAGCATTGTCAATACTAATGACGGATTTAAATCGATATTATTACAAATTAACATAATAATTCTTTTGTATCTTTTTTTTGAAGTTGTTAGGTTTTGCAATGTAAATAATATAAATTTTGAAAAAATTACTACCAGTTATTTAAATGGGTTTTTAATTTGGACTCTTTTAAATTTAATTGCTTTAATATCTCCTTTACTAAAACTAAATGTTTTAAATTTAATCGGAATAAATAAATTTGAAAAAATATCTTTCCAGTTTATGTGGTCTGGGTTTAACAACGGTTATGAGATGACTAGTTTTTGGTTTCTTGTTTGTTTATTGATGGCATCTTACAAGATAATTTACGAAAATAATTATGTCTATATTTTACACTTTATATTATTAGTAATTTTCTCAAATATTAACGGTTCAAGAACCGCTTTTACACTATTCCTCTTATTCCTTCCTTTATTAGCACTTGAAAAAATAAAGAAAAAGAAAGAATTCATCATTTTCTTATTACTGCTTACATCTTTTGTAGGTTATAACTTAATTTTTCAACAAACAACAGATAGGTTCGTTGAAAAAACAATAGAACAGGCATCAGAAAATAGATGTGATGATTCACTAGAGCGTTATTTATTAGAAACTGAAGGTAGAACAGAATATGATATTAAAATAAGCTCATACGATCTAAACTTTGCTCAAATTATTAAAGAAAAATTAAATATTCCATCCTCTTTAGGCAAATCTATAAACTTAATAGGCTGTTTATTAGGTAGACAAGCAGAGTGGTCTAGATATTTAATAATTTCTGAATTTTCAAATATCAATCTTTTATTTGGCTATGGATATGGCCAATCTTATGAAACTCTTATATATGAGATTGAAAAACCTCATTCACTAATTCTTACATTGTTCTATCAAGTTGGAGCTATTGGTGTACTTTATTTTTTGATACTATCTATCAAATATTTAATAGAATTTTTTAAAAAAGGTTTAAGTAATAATTTTTTACAGATTATTTTATTTATCTGTGTAGCTCTTAATGCACTTAAAACAGAGTTTATATTTTTATACTGGGGAACAACTTTTTCGTTACTTTTGATATTTTTATTAAATATAAATTTAAAAAATCATACCGAGTAATTGATATTATCTAGTATTCTTTATTAAATATTGGGGGCGTGGTGAAGTCTGGAGTTCACGCCTGCCTGTCACGCAGGAGGTCGCGGGTTCGAATCCCGTCGTCCCCGCATTGGGCCAGATA
>Ga0255761_10006082_pt1 | contig 10440 bp, 8 predicted proteins | sample 071ome_29_FD_179961 | JGI IMG/M metagenome (GOLD analysis project Ga0255761, IMG submission 179961) | Coastal salt marsh microbial communities from the Groves Creek Marsh, Skidaway Island, Georgia - 071407BT metaG (version 2) | ecosystem: Environmental > Aquatic > Marine > Intertidal zone > Salt... | reverse complement strand
ATAAACATGAATTTAATACCAATGAGTGGGTCATTGCTGGACGACCTTTCCAGTCTAGGCTGCTTGTGGGTACCGGCAAGTATAGAGATTTTAAAGAGACACGTTTAGCAATTGAGAAAAGTGGGGCGCAAATTGTTACTGTAGCGATCCGACGAACTAATATTGGTCAAGATGATAATGAGCCATCTTTACTAGAGTTTTTACCCCCCGATCAGTTTACCTATTTACCCAATACAGCAGGTTGCTATACAGCGGATGATGCTATCAGGACATTAAGGTTAGCCCGTGAACTTCTAGATGGTCATAATTTAGTCAAGCTAGAAGTCTTAGGTGATCAAAAAACACTATACCCTAACGTTGTTGAAACGATTGAGGCTGCAAAGATTCTTATCAAGGATGGATTTGATGTGATGGTCTATACGTCGGATGATCCCATCATTGCCAAACAATTAGAGGACATTGGTTGTTGCGCTATCATGCCATTGGCATCACTCATAGGTTCTGGTATGGGGATTTTAAATCCTTGGAATTTAGAAATTATTATCGATACAGTCAAAGTCCCAGTCATTGTTGATGCCGGTGTGGGTACTGCATCAGATGCTGCTATTGCCATGGAGTTAGGTTGTGACGGGGTTCTGATGAATACCGCCATTGCTACTGCAAAAGATCCAATACTTATGGCTTCTGCAATGAAAAAATCCATTGAGGCAGGCAGGGAAGCTTTTCTAGCTGGTCGAATGGATAAAAAATTATACTCAGCCTCACCAAGCTCACCCACGACAGGATTGATAAAATAAAAAGTGCATACACCTGAAATAGAAATTCAAATCGAAACAAACTATATTCAGGAAAGATCGATTATTGAAAAAAATCGATATTTTTTTACTTATACTGTTCATATAAAAAATATAAGCCAGCAAACCGTCCAATTGATTAGCCGTCATTGGATTTTTGAGAATGCTCATGGGGAAACGTTTGAAGTTAAGGGGTCAGGCGTGGTGGGTGAGAAACCAGTCATAAAGTCAGGTGAAATTTATTCTTACACGAGCGCTACTGAAATTAATACACCCAGTGGTCTTATGTATGGGTCTTATCAGATGATTGATGAAAAAGCTCAAGGGTTTGATGCAAAAATTCCTATCTTTAAATTAATTATGCCAAGAGTGCTCCACTAATGAGATTAGTTTTCATCTTAGCCGTTTTGTTATTGATTAATAGTTGTAGCCAACTAGGCCAAGACGTTGCTGACTGTGATTGTGAGGAACAAATATTAAAGGCAACAAAAGAAGAGTCGCTTAAATGTGAGGCTTATCCAGAAAAAGCACTCGAGGCAGAAATTAAACCTTATAGCCTTCTTGTAAAAACCTCTTGGACAGAAATTGACTCACTTTTAGCCGAGGATCATTTGAATCTATCCTGGCCTGCCTGGCTTCGAAGTTGTGATGCTTTAAAAAATAGAGAGTCATGGCAAGATGTTTGTCATGAAGCCACCCAACTTATTTCTCCCTCGGATGATGAAATTAAATCCTTTTTTTATAGCCACTTTGATTTATACCAAGCAAAAAAAGATGATGAGTCGTTAGAGGGCCTGGTCACTGGCTATTATCAGCCAATCCTAAAGGGAAGTAGAAAAAAATCAAAGCAATATGCAACCCCCCTCTATTCACCGCCTAATGATTTAATTACGGTTGATTTAAGTGAGGTTTATCCAGACTTAAAGTACATGCGATTAAGAGGAAAGGTTGAGGGCAATAAATTAGTACCTTACTTAACAAGAGAAGAGCTTGCGCATAAACAAGATCAAATTCTGGGCAATGAATTACTTTGGGTTAAAGATCCAGTTGAGGCTTTTTTTCTTGAGATTCAAGGATCGGGCGTTGTTGAGTTAGATTCGGGCGAGAGAATTCAGGTAGGTTATGCAAATCAAAATGGTCACCCTTACCGCTCCATGGGTCGTGCATTAATTAATGAGGGCGAGTTATCGAGGCACCGAGTATCCATGCACAGCATAAAAACTTGGGCGAAAAAGAATCCAAAAAAATTACAGAAATTTTTAAATGCTAATCCCAGTGTTGTTTTTTTTCGTGAGCTAGAAAAAGGTTTACCAGGCCCGCTTGGGGCTATGGGCGTTCCAGTTACGGCTGAACGTTCAGTGGCCGTTGATCGTAAATTTATTCCATTAGGGGCCCCAGTTTTTTTATCGACTACATGGCCTAATTCCTCAAAACCACTCAATCAACTCATGATGGCGCAGGATACAGGTGGTGCGATTGGCGGAGGTGTCCGTATTGACTTTTATTGGGGTCAAGGAGATCGAGCAGGAAAATTGGCAGGCTCAATGAAGCAAGAGGGTAAGGTGTGGGTCTTGCTTCCGAAAGGATTTAAATTTCCATAAAAAAAGGGAGACTAGCTCCCTTCGTATAAATGTTTTGTAAAAAACAATTACTTGTTCATTACGTACATTGTTACTTCAAAACCGAAACGCATTTCAGTTGCAGCAGGTGTTGTCCACATAATGTAATCTCCTTTCTTAAATTTTGATTCTGAAGAAAGCTAGCTTTCAAACAGTTTGTACACTATATAAAATTTTTTCAACGGGATCATTATTTCTTAATGAAAATAATCTAATGAAAATCATGATCATAAAAAAGAGAAAGGGTGCCATTTGGCACCCTTTCGATCACTCAGTTACTACAACAGGAGGAAGTATTATGAGTGATAAGCTGTCTCACCATGTGAGGTTGTATCAAGACCCGTTCTCTCGTCTTCTTCGTTAACTCGAAGACCCATAACCATATCAATGATTTTGAAGAGAACATAACTGATTACACCACACCAAATTACGGTGAAGATGACTGATTTAGCTTGAACCCATAGTTGGCTCATCATGGTAATACCCTCGTCGTAACCTACGCCACCAAATTCAGCTGACATTAGGACGGCAAGGCCTATAGCACCAACGATACCTGCCACACCATGAATACCGAAAACATCTAAAGAGTCATCATATCCAAGTGCTTTTTTAAGACTTGTACAAGCCCAGTAAGCTACAAGTGATGCCACAAGACCTAAAACAATCGCACCTAATGGACCTACCACAGCGCAAGCTGGAGTAATGGCCACTAAGCCTGAGATAGCCCCTGAAGCTCCGCCTAACATTGAAGGCTTACCTTTAGCAATCCATTCGATAAGCACCCAACCTAAGACAGCAGCAGCTGTAGCAACTTGCGTGTTAATCATGACTAGACCAGCAACGCCGTCAGCAGCTAATTCACTACCTACGTTGAAGCCAAACCAACCAGCCCATAGTAGAGATGCACCCACCATGGTTAGTGGTAAGCTATGTGGCGCCATGGCTTCTTTACCATAACCAATTCGTTTGCCGATGACGATGGCACCCACTAGAGCAGCAATACCAGCATTAATGTGAACGACCGTTCCACCTGCGAAGTCGACTGCACCCCAGCTTGAGATTAAACCACCACCCCAAACCATATGGCAGATTGGAGCATAAACAAGTAATGCCCAGCCTGTTAAAAATACTAGGAGGGATGAAAATTTAATACGCTCAGCAAATGCACCGACAATTAGTGCGGGTGTGAGTGCAAAGAAAGTAAGTTGGAAAGTCACAAATACAAACTCAGGAATCGTACCGCTTATTCCCTCGCTCGTAATTCCTTTAAGGAATGCGAGACTTAAGTCACCAATGTATGCGTTACCCTCTGAGAAAGCTAAGCTGTAACCTAAAACCACCCAAAGGACTGACATGAGTGAAAAGGTTACAAAGACCTGCATTAATACAGAGAGCATGTTTTTAGATCTAACAAGACCTCCGTAGAAAAGAGCCAGTCCAGGAATCGCCATCACTAAAACTAAAATGGTGGCTACTATCATCCAAGCAGTATCACCTGCGGATAAAGTAGGCGCTTCTTCAGCAGCCGCTGGTTCTTCAACAGGCATCTCAGCATGATCACCATGCATCTCGGCAACGATGTTTGTTTGCCATAAGGCATCATTCGCAGTATTAACCTCAGTTGCCATACCTGTGAATGAAAAGAGCAGTAGACTCATCATGCCTACCAGACCAAATTTCGAAATCCATTTTTTCATGATTGTCTCCTTAAAGAGCATCATCACCGGTTTCACCGGTTCTGATACGTTTAACTTCATCAAGACTCATGACAAAAATTTTGCCATCACCAATTTTCCCAGTGCTGGCTGATTTTTCAATGGCCTCAACAACTTTTTTACATGTTTTATCTGAGCATGCGATTTCAATTTTTACCTTAGGTAAAAAGTCGATCACATATTCAGCGCCACGGTAAAGCTCAGTGTGGCCTTTTTGACGTCCAAAACCCTTGACCTCGGTGACTGTAATGCCTTGTACACCGACTTCAGAGAGGGCTTCGCGAACTTCATCAAGCTTAAAAGGCTTGATGATTGCAGTTACAAATTTCATAGTTATTCCCCTGTTAAATTAAAATGAAGCGCTTAGATAACCACCAAATGTGTCTTCACCTAAGAATTCATCGTTGACTGTCCATGTCGATTTATCCATGTCTGTATCAGTATAAAATGCACCAATACTGTAACCTTCAGCAAAAGGTAGTGCGTAATCGACATTCACTTTCCAGTCGGTGTAGTCTGATGCTGAATTTCCAGCACCATCAAATTGTTGATCACCTATATGGCCTGAAAGAGTTAAACCTGTTTCACCGATAGGTACATCTACATCTAACGTCCAATATTCACTGCCTTCTGCATCAGAAAAACCCCATGCATCAGTTGAGACGACGTGGTAGTAATAAACACTCGCGCTGGCAAAACCAAAATCATGACCCACACCTGCATACAGTTCAGTGGCATCTGCTTCAGCAGCACCAGCAGTATTTTCACCGGGGTATAAGAACTGAAGCACACCAAGGTCAACATCTACTGGACCAACACTGAAACCAAAACCACCGTAAACATCCACTTCAACGCTGTTGTTATCCATGTAACCACCCTCAGTAGTCCAATCTACGTTGGATGCCCAGGTCCCAATGTAAAAGCCACTGGAATGCTCAACATCAAAACCGCCTTGAAGTGCCATTTCATGTTTGGTTTGTGTATAACCTCTAAAAATATAGTCACTGTACAAAGCTACATTTGCACTAATGCTCCAATCAGAAGTTTCTGCGGGTGCAGCTTCTTCTGCATGGATCGCCGTCAAGGGTACCATCAAGGCACCTATCACTGCGGCTTTTAAAGTATTAATTTTCATAATTACTTCCTTCCTTTCAAAAAATGAAATACAACATAAATAAATAAGCAATTTGCGTGCCAAAAAATTATCGGGGAATAACTATTTTTACCGCATGCTCAGATAAAACATCAAAAAAGCTGTTAAAATCAATGTTTTATGAAATGCATACTATGATAAAAAAAGAAAGATTCGAAGAAATTTCTGACAAAATTCGTGAATTAATTAAAAATTCACCAATTGAGGACATGGAAGAGAACATAAATGCACTATTAAAGAGCATGTTCACCAAAATGGACCTGATTACCCGCGAAGAATTTGATGTTCAAACTGAAGTTCTCAAGAAAACTCGTTTGAAACTTGAAATGTTAGAAAAGAAGCTCGACCAACTTGAAACTAAGAAGAAATAATAAACTCTACTTATTAAGCCGTTTTCGTTAAAATCCCTATATCAATGAATGCAAACCATTATTTAGAAGTTGAAAAAAAACTCCGCCATATTATGTCTAAGCGCATTATGGTGATGGACGGCGCCATGGGCACGATGATCCAGCAGTATAAGTTGGATGAAGAGGCTTACAGGGGAGGAGCTCAAGGAGAATTCAAATTATTTCATGCACCGGATGGTGAGAGAGAACTTTTTTTAAAAGGTAACAACGAGTTATTAAGCTTAACGCAACCTCAAATCATCCAAAACATTCATGAACAATATCTTGAGGCAGGTGCAGATATTATTGAAACCAATACCTTTGGTGCCAATAGCATTGCACAAGATGATTATTTTATGCCCCACCTTGTGGGCCGCATGAACCAAGAGGCGGTCAGGCTTGCCAAAGAGGCCGCAAAAAAATACAGCACTGATGATAAACCTCGATTTGTGGCAGGTGCCGTCGGCCCTACACCTAAAACAGCCTCCATTTCTCCTGACGTCAATGATCCGGGTGCGAGAAATATCAGCTTTGATGATTTGGTCAGAAGTTATGCCGAGCAAGTTACTATTTTTATAGACTCAGGGGTTGACCTCCTGCTCGTTGAGACGGTTTTTGATACGCTTAATTGTAAAGCCGCTCTTTTTGCCATCGAGAATATTTTTAATCAATTAAATATAAGAATTCCACTGATGGTCTCGGGTACGATCACGGACGCATCCGGTCGGATTTTATCTGGCCAAACAGTGTCAGCTTTTTGGAATTCGATTCGACATGCCAAACCATTAACAGTAGGACTTAATTGTGCATTAGGCGCAGCTTTGATGAGACCTTACGCTGATGAACTGTCTCAGTTAGCCGATACCCATATATGTATTTATCCTAATGCGGGGCTCCCTAATCCCATGTCGGAGACCGGGTTTGATGAAAAACCTAATGACACTTCAACCCTATTAAAAGAATTTGCACAAAGTGGTTTTGTAAACATTGCCGGGGGTTGTTGTGGCACCACACCTGAACATATCCGAGCTATTGCTCAAGAGATTGAAGGTATAAAACCCAGAGAAATTCCCTCACATGATCGATACATGCGCTTATCAGGGCTTGAGGCCTTAGGCATCAAAGAAAATAGTTTATTCGTCAATGTAGGTGAGCGAACCAATGTAACAGGGTCAAAAGCCTTTGCAAGGTTAATCTTGAATGAGCAATATGAAGAGGCTGTTGCTGTGGCAAGGCAACAGGTTGAGAACGGTGCTGAAATCATTGATGTTAATATGGATGAGGGGATGCTCGATGCTGAAAAAGCCATGACTCATTTCTTAAATTTAATCGCATCCGAACCTGATATAGCTCGAATTCCAATCATGGTGGACTCCTCCAAGTGGTCAGTAATTGAGGCTGGACTTAAATGCGTCCAAGGTAAAGCTATTGTTAATTCAGTGTCGCTCAAAGAGGGAGAAAAAGCATTTCTTCATCAAGCCCAACTTTGCAGACAATATGGTGCAGCCATTATTGTGATGGCTTTTGATGAGACTGGACAGGCAGACACTTATGAACGCAAGATTGAAATATGTGAAAGGGCCTACAATTTACTTACTAAAACTTTAGATTTTCCACCAGAGGATATTATTTTTGACCCTAATATCTTTGCCATTGCTACCGGTATTGAGGAACACAATAATTATGCAGTTGATTTTATCAATGCCACCCGGTGGATTAAAGAAAACCTGCCCTATGCCAAAGTCTCAGGGGGTGTTTCTAATGTCAGTTTTAGCTTTAGGGGTAATGAGCCAGCGCGTGAGGCGATACATACCGTCTTTTTATACCATGCAATTAGAGCAGGCCTATCGATGGGTATTGTTAATGCAGGCATGGTCGGGGTCTATGATGATTTGGATCCCAAGGTTCGTGAAATTGTCGAGGATGTTGTATTAAATAGAAAACCGGATGCCACTGAAAAATTAATCGAGATTGCAGGAAGCCTTAAGGGTGAGAAAAAAGAGGGTGAGAAAAATAATTGGCGGGGTGATGAAAAAAATAAAGTTAGTGTTGAAAAAAGAATTGAATACTCCTTGATTCATGGCATTACAGATTACATCGTAGAGGATACGGAAGAGGCTCGACAGGCTATTATGGCCAATGAAGATGGACGGCCTATCCAGGTGATCGAGGGACCTCTAATGGATGGTATGAATGTCGTTGGCGATCTATTTGCCCAGGGCAAAATGTTTTTACCCCAAGTGGTTAAATCCGCTCGGGTGATGAAACAAGCCGTAGCTCACTTAGTCCCGTTTATTGAAAAAGAAAAAGAGGACGAAGAAAAACGAACAGGGATCAAAGCCAAGCCTAAAGGCAAAATGCTGATCGCGACCGTTAAGGGTGATGTGCATGATATTGGAAAAAATATTGTCTCGGTGGTGCTCCAATGTAATAACTTTGAAGTGGTTAACATGGGAGTTATGGTGCCCTGTGCCGAGATTCTTGCCAAAGCGAAGGAGGAAAACGTTGACATTATCGGTCTCTCTGGCCTAATTACGCCTTCACTTGAAGAGATGGCTTATGTGGCATCTGAGATGCAAAGGGATCCTTTTTTTAATGCAGTGAAAATGCCTCTCTTAATTGGCGGGGCGACAACTTCAAGAGCCCATACCGCGGTCAAGATTGCACCAAAATATGACGGTCCAGTCGTTTATGTGCCCGATGCGTCTCGTTCAGTATCTGTCATGCAATCGCTTATGACACCCGAGCAACGAAAAAAATACATTGCTGATATTGAACAAGATTATGAAAAAATTCGTCTTCAGCACGGTAAGAAAAAAGGTGCCAAATATTTAACCTTAGCTGAGGCTAGGAACAATAAACTTCATTTGGATTTTAATCCTGTTAAGCCTAAGTTCATTGGCCGTAGAGTTTTTAAAAATATTGATCTTGCTATTTTAGTGCCTTACATAGATTGGACTCCTTTTTTTCAAACATGGGACCTCGCAGGTAGCTACCCTAAAATTTTAGAGGATCAGGTTGTTGGAAAAAGTGCTAAACAGGTATTTGGCGAAGCCCAAAAAATGCTGGATAAATTAGTTAAAGAGAAGAAAATCAGAGCCAATGGTGTTGTTGGTTTTTTTCCTGCTAATTCAGTTAATGACGATGATATAGAGGTTTACGAAGATGACACAAGATCGAAAACATTATTTACTTATTTTGGTTTAAGGCAACAGACCCTAAAGCCAACCATCAATGGTGAGCAAAAGCCAAATTTATGCCTTGCCGATTATATTTCACCAAAAGAGAGTGATACTAATGATTACATAGGTATGTTCGCTGTGACTGCAGGTGAGGGTGGTGAGAACTATGAGTCATTGTTTGAAAAGAATCATGATGATTATGGCTCAATCATGTTTAAGGCCTTGACTGATAGACTCGCTGAAGCTTGTGCAGAATATATGCATGAACGTGTAAGGACAGACTTATGGGGTTATGCATCCAATGAAAAACTTAATAAAGATGAATTAATTAAAGAAGTCTATGAAGGTATTAGGCCTGCCCCTGGTTATCCGGCTTGCCCTGGCCATAGCATTAAGAAGGAAATTTTTAAGGCTTTAAATACTGATGAAATTGGCATGTCTTTAACAGATAATTTTGCAATGAAACCCGCCTCTTCAGTGAGTGGTTTCTATTTTGCTCATCCGAAAGCAAAATATTTTAGTGTCGATAAAATTGATGATGATCAGTTAAAAGACCTTGCCATTAGAAGTTCGGAATCAATTGAATTATTAAGAGCGCAGCTTGCACCTAATATAAAATAATTATGCATATTCATATTTTAGGTATTTGTGGAACGTTTATGGGCGGCATTGCAGCCATTGCAAAATCAAACGGCCATCGTGTCACAGGCTGCGATCACAATGTTTACCCACCAATGTCAACTCAGCTTGAAAATCAAGGTATAGAAATTATCGAGGGTTTTGATCCTGATCAGATTAATTTAAATCCTGATATTTTTATCATAGGTAACGTTGTCTCACGCGGTAACCCGTTAATGGAATTGATACTTGATAAAAATTTACCCTACCAATCTGGGCCTCAATGGCTTTATGAGAATATATTAAAAGATAAATGGGTTTTGGCTATCGCAGGCACCCATGGTAAAACGACCACCACATCGATGCTGTCTTGGATTTTAGATTACTGTAACTATGAGCCTGGCTTTTTGATTGGAGGTGTAGCCAATAATTTTAATCTCTCAGCAAGATTAAGCGTATCAGATTTTTTTGTCATCGAGGCAGATGAATACGACACAGCTTTTTTTGATAAGCGCTCAAAATTTATTCATTATCACCCAAGAACATTAATTTTAAATAACCTAGAGTTTGATCATGCAGATATTTTTTCATCCATACAGGAGATTGAAAATCAATTTCATCATTTAGTAAGAACGGTTCCATCAATGGGAAAAATTTTGATTAATAAGGAAAGCAATAATTTGTCTAACGTAATATCTAAAGGCATATGGTCAGAGCAAGAATTTTTTGGTGATCAGGATGGATGGTTTTATGAAAAAAAATCAAATGAGATTTCGGTTTTTAAGAATAAGAAGGTTTTGGGGAATCTTAAAGTAGAATTTTTTGGCCATCATAATTTTATGAATTCCCTAGCCGCCATAGCTGCAGCTGAACACGTAGGCATAAAACCAGAAGATGCGATTAAGGCACTTTCAGCATTCAAAGGTGTTAAAAGAAGGATGGAAGAATTAATTGAAATTAATGGGGATAA
>Ga0255761_10006080_pt1 | contig 10441 bp, 7 predicted proteins | sample 071ome_29_FD_179961 | JGI IMG/M metagenome (GOLD analysis project Ga0255761, IMG submission 179961) | Coastal salt marsh microbial communities from the Groves Creek Marsh, Skidaway Island, Georgia - 071407BT metaG (version 2) | ecosystem: Environmental > Aquatic > Marine > Intertidal zone > Salt... | reverse complement strand
GTGCGGCATCAGGGTTATTGAAGGTGAGCGCCCGCGTGAAGACCGGCGCTCAATTGCCGCCCCCTGTGCCCACACCGGCCGCATCCGCAGCGCCGGCGGCGACCGATGCGCCTGCTGTGGACATGGTTGCTATTGCCGACGATGCCGGTGCCGACGCCTACGAGGTTGCCGCACCGTCGGAGCCCGACCCAGTTGTTGAGCCCCTGGTGAGTGACGCAGGGGTAGCACCGGCTGAGCTGCCAATTCCAGATGACTCATCTTCGGACGACTCATCCCCGGATGAGTCAGTTCCAGATAGTGCCCCGTTGGACGCGGCTGCCCAACTCGCTGCTCTCGTCGCCGAAGAGGATCATCTGGATAGCGATGACGTCTCCGCGCTCGATGACGACCCGGTGCCACCCATCAACCCTGCAGATGATGTGCGTGCGCTGCTTGACACCGCACCGGTCGAGGCGGTGAGTGCCATCGGAGCTCTTGTCGCCGATGACGGCACCCGCTACCCGATTGGACGCACCGCACTGCGTATCGGTCGCATGAGCGACAACGACATCGTGGTGCACCACGCCCACGTCAGTCGCTACCACGCGGAGATCCGCAACGACGGTGGCCGAGCCATACTCGTCGACCTGGGATCAACGAACGGCACCACGTTGAATGGCCGTCGCACCGAGGCTGCCACAGCGCTCACCCATGGCGACAAGGTCACCCTCGGCGACACCACGCTGCACTTCGAGAGCGTGTAACCGCCCTACGACACCGTCAGTACCGGTCGCAGAATTCCCCGCAGCAGGCCCGCCGACCACGACACGTGCATCACCGGAGCGAGGCTCATCACCGCCCATCGTTGCGAGATGTTGCCGGGTGTGAGCGCACCGATTGCCAGCACGTACGCCAACGGCAGGACAAGAGCAGCCGGTGCCACCAGCGCAGCAGCCAGCGCAAGAGTGACCACCGACGACACCACCGGGGGAATCACCTGCCGCAATCGAAGTGACGACCGATGCATCCGCAGTACCGCTGCTTTCCAGCAGCCGTACTCGTAGTACTGGCGCGCGAAGGAGCGCACGGATGAACGTGGGCGGTAGGTCACCGACAGACGAGGGTCGAACCACACCACACCACCTGCGTCACGCAACCGGATGTTGAACTCGTAGTCCTGATTCCGAATGAGTCGCTCGTCAAACCAGCCAACGGCATCACCGGCCGCGCGATCAAACACCCCGAGATACACCGTGTCCACAGGGCCCGCCGCAGCCTGTGACCGGTATGCCGCACCACCGGACCCAGCGCGCGACATCATCACTGTCGCGATCGACCGCTCAACACGCGTACGACCGACAGCGTTCTGCACGCCACCGACGTTCACCGCTCCTGTGCGTCGCAGCGTCTCCACCGCCATAGCGATGTAGTTCTCGCATAGTTCGCTGTGACCGTCCACACGCACGATGACCTCACCCGCACTCGCCGCAACGGCGACATTCAGCGCCGCCGGTGTGACGCCAGCTGGGTTGTCCACACGATGCACCCGTGCATCCCGTGCAGCGATTGCATCTACGACCTCGGCGGTTGCATCCGTCGACGGGCCAACGGCCACCCACACATCCAACTCGCCGGGGTACTCCTGAGCGAGAATCGCATCGATCGCAGATTCGATGTTGGCTGCCTCATTGCGCACCGGCATCACTACCGACACTGACGGCCACTGATCCACCACGCCGACGATACTCACCCCGTAACGCCCGATGGCCCGCCGGCCACCTCGAGGGTGAGCCGACGGGCCGTAAGGGAGACCGTGAGGTCAGGTGGTGATCAGTCGCGGTTACGCAGCACCTTCACACCAGCAGCGGTCGCGCCGCCACCGCCGAGGACCAGCAACCCGAGGGCGGCGATCAGAGTGCCAATGCCCCGGCCACCGGCGCTGTTGGCATCGTCATCGCTGAGTTCGTCGGCATCGTCCGCGGCCGGCGCATCAAGAGCGAGGTCAGCGAACACCTCGGTGCCGTCCACCACTCGCAGTTGCGGTACCTCGGTGTCCGACTGGGCCTCGGCCGCGGTCTCCACGGCCGTCTCGACCGCACGATCAACCGATGCGCTCTGCGACACCGAGCTGTTGTTGACCGGTGCGGCAACAGTGCCCGCATCCTCAGCCGGGGTGAACGTCCCGATGATGGTCTCTTGCACCGTGATGGTCTCACCATTGGTGGACCCGCTGAGCACGATCACATCGTCATCGCTTGCCATCGAATCGCTCTCATCAACAGCCGGGGTATCAGCAACCGCGGCCTCCGCGACCGGCGCGTCAGCCTCACCAGCAGGCTCCTCGCTAACTGCAGGTGCCTCATCCGCCGGCTCCATCACGTCGGCCTCTGCCACAGTGTCCTCCTCAGCAGGCGCCTCCGGGGCAGATTCCACGATGACAGGCTCCTCAACCACGGGCTCCTCAACCACAGGCTCCTCGTCGTCGACGACCGGATCCATCGGCTCATCTGCAGGCTCCTCGGCCGGAGCCTCCGGCATATCGGCGGGCTCGTCGGCGGCGGGCTCCTCCGCGGGAGCATCCGAATCACCAGAACCGGATCCGCTCCCCGGGAAAGGGAACTCGTAGCCAGGAACCGGAATCAACTCGTAATCACCGAGATCAACACCATCCGGGTCGGTATCGTCCGTGCCGTCCTCCGGGCACGGATACGGCAACGGACCGAACTCGGTCTGGATGTAACAGATCTCGGGCTCATCGGCAGCGGGTTCCTCGGCGGGCTCTTCTCCGGTTGCAGTGCCACCGGGAAGACCATCTCCGGGCTGCCAGCCGTGTCCGCCACCAAAGTCGAATTCGTACTCAGGCAGTTCCGGAAGTTCGGGGCATGGATACTCATACGGAATACCGTCAGCGCGGACGCCCCAACACATGTCGGTAGCGGATGCAGTCCCGGAAGCGAAACCAAAACCAGCGATAGCGGTCGCGGCGATGGCGGTGGTGAAACGGAAAGTGTTCATTGGATTATCTCCCTGTGTCGGATACGGCGGTTGTGCCGTACACCGGTCCAGAGCACCCAACCGATGACCTCTCACACTTTTCTCGGAGAAAAATTCTGCGGGGTTCCAAAACACCAACCCGAACTGCGCGCGACGCCACATCTGTTGCAGAGTCCGGACAGCAAAACGGCGGCCCGTCAGGGCCGCCGTGGTGGGGCTAACAAGAATCGAACTAGTGACCTCATCCTTCTTGTGAAGTTCTTACCTCCATCTTTCCTGAGAAAGAAATTCTCTTACATTTCGGTCGAACTATTGGGCTATGTCGAAAGCAGCCTCAAAATCGTCCGCCCGTGCAGCGTTAGCTGGCCTCACCTTTGCAGCGCTAGTAACCGCTAGTTGTGCGACCACAGACCAAGACGGGCTTGCGAGTGAAACAACTTCTACCGCTTCAATGCCGACGACAACCGAAGTTCACGTCACCGAATCAACTGTTCCTTCCATCGAAGTTCAGCCAGCCCCACCTCAACCCGAACTCGATGGAGCCGCTGATGAACTCACTGATGAACCGGCTGTCGACGACTCCTCGGAGGAAAACCAGGCCGGGACCGCATCTGGTGCCGTTGAAGAAGTCACTGATGAAGCCGACTCATCATCCGAAGCTGAAGGCCTTGAGGTCCTCTACATGGGGCACAGCTTCGGGCGGCCATTCGCCGAAAACATGGAAGCAGCAGCCGACCTCGCTGGCATCGAAGGACACAACCAGCTCATCGTGTCCCGCGGCGGAGAAAAAGGAGCTCCACAAGCAATGTGGGAAGCCCCAAGGGTTCAAGACAAGATCAAAGCCGAGCTTGACACCGGCACCGTTGACGTCCTCGTCATGATCTGCTGCTCAAAAGAACTGTTGAACAGCGGAGTCACCGAAAGTTGGGCCGAACTGGAAATCGCTGAATACGCGCTCGCTCAAAACCCCGACACACGAATCGGCCTCGCAATGCCATGGGTCGACTTTCCAAGGAGCTTCAGTGACACGGCCGAGCATCGAGAGCGGACCGACGACGGCTACCAGGCATTTCAAGCATTCGCTGAACAACTCAGCGCAAACCTTGGAGGCGCAGACGTCTTCACCTTCTACCACGGTGCCGCAATCTACGAACTTCGAGAAATGTTCGAACAAGGAGCACTTCCAGAGATTGAGTCGCTCATCGGGCCACGAGCAACATCGATCTTCACCGACGAAAAAGGTCACGCCGGCCTGCTTGCGAAAGACACCGGAACGTTGATCTGGCTCAACGCCATCTACGGCATAGACCCACTCGACGTCGCAATGGTCGACAACTACGACGTCGACATCCGACAGGTTGCGGCCAACGCACTCGAATCAACAGCCGTTGCGTAACACCCCGCCGGAACAATCGAGAGCGGTGAGATCAGAGAGCAATACCGATCCAACGAGATGCTCGACGAGCACTCATCGCAAGACCTTGCGGAGTTGGATCAATCGCCAAAGGAACATGAGCGGCAAAGCCCCGCTCATCGGAAACACCCAGCGACTCGGCAATCCTCTGCCGGGCCCGGTGATAATTGTCGACAAGTTTTTGAAAGAGTTGCTTCGACCGCCCATCACCGAGCGACAACAGTGGAGCTTGTGCAGAAATGTGCTCCAGCAACCACGCCGATGACCGAAGCGATCTGAAAGCTGCTCTGAAAGCCCACGACCAACTAGCCGACCTGCACGACGAAGCACGCGATTCGGCACACCTGGCATCGGCCACGTTGGAGAGCCGACGCAAAGACGAAGCACACCGGCTCCTTCAGAACACACTCGCCGGCGGTAAGCCGACCCTCACCGACGTACTCCCCGGCTATGAAGCGCTGATCGAACAGAAGCGCATCCCCGACGACCGGCTGAGAGCCGCCCGCGATGCTCACGCACGCGCATGGCAACACGCGAACAGCGTCGTGTTCAGCACACACGCGACAGAGCTGCTGCACGCAGTCGCAGCGCACCGCGCCGGCCTTCCGTGGAGCCGCGCCCTACAGCCACACATCTACGAGGTCTACAACCGGATCAGTAGCCGGTTCACGTTCCAGTTGCCAATGGTGGCCAAGTCGCTGCGGTTCCATCAGCTGCGTCTAAAGCCAGCCACACCGGCAATGGTGCGAACGTGGGACGCGATAGCAGCCGACGAACTCACCGTCGTAGACGAACGGCTAGGCATGACTACCTACCGGATCACCGCGTACTGGCCTGAGCTAACAGAGGAGCCAGCGATCGTGTGACAGCGCAGGCTTTTAGTTCTCAAAACCGCACTACCCCGCCCCCAATGTCTGCAATATCTCCGAAAGGTCTACGGCATGTGGGGGAATCTGCCTGGGCTGGGCTGACTCTGGTCGCATCACGCTCGATTTCGGTCGGGCTGGTGCGGCCAGTTCAGCGTTCTACCTGCGGTCGATAGAGCATCCAATAGAGCATCCACGCCGAAACGACAACGGCACCGTCGATCAGATTTGGCCTCTGACCTGCGGTGCCGTGGTGGGGCTAACAAGAATCGAACTTGTGACCTCATCCTTATCAGGGATGCGCTCTAACCGACTGAGCTATAGCCCCGGCAGGTTGCGCACGCTATCGCCAACCAACCGACAACCTCAACCCCGACGCGGGTCAGCCGGTGGGCGACGACGGCGGAACCGCTGCACCGGATCAGCGCTGCGTTCAGACACCTCTTCTTCTAGAACGCTCAACCGCACCCCGCCGACAATGTCGCTCACCAGGTTGAACACCGTGGCCACCAACACGAAGAACCCGGTGAGGCCCACCGCAAGGAACAGCCCGATCACCCAGGCCGCATCGAACACCGCTCCCCCATCGAATTCGAAGGTTTCCCACCCGAACTGGGTGAACCATCGCTCGACGTTGCCCAAGGTGCCCGTCGACTCGGCCACCCGCCACAGCATCACGCCCGATGTCATCACGATGACGTACAGCACCAGCGAGAACAGCGCACCCACCTTGAATGCACTCCACGGGTCGATATGGCGCAACACACGAGTGACTCGCCGCACCCGTGGCCGACGGCGTGGGCCGCGTAACAGAACCGCTCGACTCGACACACCACGCACTCCCGACGCCACCACTGCAGGTTCACGAGCAACAGCAGGCTGATCAGGAACTGCCTCGACACTGCGCTCCACCATGGGTTGAGGTTCAGGTAGTTCCGCGGGTGCATCAATCTCCGGTGCACGAGGCGGTGCGGCGACGGGTTCATCGACCACAGCCGGCATCTCCGCGGTCGGCTCAGGTGAAGGTGCCGACGGCTCTGATGGCACGACAGCCGGCATTTCCCGCGTTGCTGGGCCAGCGTCATCATCGGGAAGCTGAACCGGCGACGCGGCCGGTGGCTGATCACGACGTGAGGACAACACCCCCGGGCGCACCCGGCGCGGCCCCTCACGATCCGATTCGCTCACATCTCCGAGTGTAGGTGGCACCGTTCACTGCATCGGTTCAGGGCCACACCGGTGCATTCGACGCAACCGCGGAACCCTGCACACCACGTAGATCCAGCGCGACCCTCGCCGTCGTCGACACACCGTCATGATGACGCCACGCCACCATGTCGGTGAGTTCCGCCCCGTTGGCTGACGCCACCGATTCAGCGACAGCGTCACCATGATCGACCCGCGCCACCGCAACGAATTCGGCAATGGTGCGCGCACGCGCACGATCACCAAGGGTGGTGCCCACGCGGGTGATGACCGCCAACGACATCGCTGCGGTCACCATGACGATCACGGCCGTGAGCAGTGCCACGCCACCGGCGTGACCGGTGCACGAACGTGACGTTGTCACAACCGGTTAGTCACCGGCGAGGATGGATGCCACCGAAGCGACGGTGCTGCCGTCGTCAAGGTTCATCACCCGCACACCGGTTGCATCGCGGCCCTGAGATGAAATCTCTCGCACCGCCATGCGAATCGTCACCCCGGATGATGCGACCGCCACGATCTCATCGTCGATACCCACCATGAACGCGGCCACGACCTGGCCTTTCTTGCCGGTGAGTTTGATGCCCCGCACACCTTGGCCACCACGGCCCTGGGTGTTGAACTTGTCGAGTTGGGTGCGCTTGCCGTACCCGGACTCGGTCATGATCAAAATGGCGGTGTCGTCACGGGCCACATCACACGACACCACGGCATCGTCGGCGGACTTCAACTTCATGCCGCGCACACCGGCCGCTGAGCGACCCATCGCCCGCACATCACTCTCGTTGAAGCGGATGGTCATACCCGAACGGGCGACCATCAAAATGTCGTCGGTGCCTGACGTTTCGATCACGCGCACCAGTTCATCGCCCTCGTTCAAGTTGATAGCGATGAGACCATCGCGACGCGTGGAGTCATAGGCATCGAACGCGGTCTTCTTCACCGTGCCCTTCCGGGTGGCGAACATGAGATACCGCTCGGCAGCGAACTCGCGAGTGTCGATGATGGCTTGGATGTACTCGTCGGCTTGCAGTGGCAGCAGGTTCACGATGGGCATGCCCTTGGCCGTGCGCTCACGCTCGGGGATATCCATCGCCCGCAAGCGGTACACACGACCGCGGTTCGAGAAGAACAGCAGATGCGCATGTGCAGACGTGAATATGACGTGACGGATGATGTCATCGGCTTTCAACTTGCCGCCCGACACGCCGCGGCCACCACGGCCCTGCGTGCGGAACGACGATGCCGGCACCGACTTCACGTACTGCGCTTCGGTCATCACCACAACGAGTTCTTTGTCGTCGACAAGGTCCTCAATTGCCATCTCACCATCGTCGTAGGTGAGTTCGCACACGCGTGGCGTCGCGAAACCCTCACGCACTGCACCGATCTCGTCCTTGATGACGCCGCGCAGGACGGCATCGTCGGCGAGAATTCCCTCGAGCTCAGCGATGCGTTCGCGGATATCAGCCAACTCACTCTCGATGTCGATGCGACTGAGTCGCGTGAGTTGACGCAACTGCATATCCAAGATGTCGACGGCTTGGATCTCGGTGAACTCAAACGGCTCCACCATCAATGCCGCTTTGGCAGCCGCGGCGTCGTCACTGGAACGGATGAGCGCAATGATCTCATCGATGACGTCGAGGGCCTTGATGCGGCCCTCCAACACGTGTTCACGACGACGGGCACGATCGAGACGGAACTGGGACCGGCGGGTGATGACCTCGATCTGGTGGCGCACGTACCCTTCGAGAGCGTCACGCAGATTGATCGTGCGGGGCACACCATCGACGAGGGCCACCATGTTGATCGAGAAGCTGGTCTGCAACTGCGTCATCTTGTAGAGCTTGTTCAACACCACATTGGCGTTCGCGTCGCGCTTCAAGGTGATGACGAGCGATGTCTCACCGCCCGACGAGCCGTCGTTGATATCGGCGATGCCGTCAATGTCGCCTGAATCGACCAGTTCGGTGATGCGTCCCGCGATAGCGGAACAGCTGGTCTGATACGGCAACTGCGTGACGATGATTTCCATGCGGCCGTTGCGGCCTTCTTCGATGGTGGCGCGCGCACGCATCTTCACCGAGCCACGACCGGTGCGATAGGCGTCGATGATGCCAGCCCGGCCCAAGATGAACCCGCCCGTGGGGAAGTCAGGTCCCTTCACGAACTCCATCAAGTCGTCGGCCGTGGCGTCGGGGTTATCGATGAGATGCACCGTGGCGTCGATGACCTCACCCAGGTTGTGCGGCGGGATGTTGGTGGCCATGCCCACCGCGATGCCCTGTGAACCATTCACCAACAGGTTCGGGAAGCGTGCCGGCAACACCTCGGGTTGCTCAGAGGTGCCGTCGTAGTTGGGCAGCATCTCGACGGTGTCCTCGTCGATATCGGCGAGGAGCTGCATGGCGAGCGGGTGGAGGCGACACTCGGTGTATCGACTGGCCGCCGGGCCGAAGTCTGGCGAGCCGTAGTTGCCGTGGAAATCAATGAGTGGGTGGCGCAGCGAGAACGGCTGCGCCATGCGAACAAGCGCGTCGTAGATGGCGCCGTCGCCATGCGGGTGGAACCGCGCCATGGTGTCGCCTGACACCCGAGCGCATTTCACGAATGGGCGGTCAGGGCGGAAACCCTGCTGCTCCATATCCCAGATGATGCGACGGTGCACCGGCTTCAACCCGTCGCGAACGTCGGGCAGGGCGCGCGACATGATGACCGACATCGCGTACTCGAGGAACGAGTTCTCCATCTCGTCCTGCAGTGCAATGGGCTGCACCGGTTCGAGCACCACGGCATCATCGCCGAGCTCGGGGGTGGTCTCGTCGGGGTTCTCGGGGGTGGTGTCGTCGCTCATCAGAAGTCCAGGTTCTTCACGTCGCGGGCATTGGTGGTGATGAAGTTCCGACGGCTTTCGACGTCGTCACCCATCAGAACGCTCATGATCATGTCGGCCTCGGCCGCCTCGGCGACCGTGACCTGCAACAAGGTGCGGGTGTCAGGGTTCATGGTGGTGTCGCGCAACTCTTGCCAGTCCATTTCGCCAAGACCCTTCAAGCGTTGGAATTCCTTGCGGTGATTGGGTTTCTCGGCAAGGAACCTCGCTTTGGCGGCGTCGTCTTTGAGATACACCTTTTCTTTGCCCACCTCGGTGGAGTACAGCGGTGGCTGCGCGATGTACACGTAACCGGCCTCGACCATGTCGCGCATCTGACGGAAGAAGAACGTGAGTAACAACGTGCGGATATGGCTGCCGTCGACGTCGGCGTCACACAACGCGATCACCTTGTGGTAGCGGGCCTTCTCCACATCGAAGTCCTCGCCGACGCCGGCGCCGATCGCGGTGATCAACGCCTGGATCTCGTTGTTCTTCAACATCTTGTCGATGCGGGAACGCTCGACGTTCAAGATCTTGCCGCGGATCGGCAAAATGGCTTGGGTGCGAGGTGAGCGGGCATCGATGGCCGTGCCACCGGCGGAGTCGCCCTCTACGATGAAGATTTCGCTCTCACCGGGGTCGCGGGAAGAACAGTCTTTCAACTTGTCGGGCATGCCCGCACCCGACAGCGCCGTTTTACGACGCACCGTTTCGCGGGCCTTCTTCGCCGCCACCCGTGCCTGCTGGGCCGCGATGGACTTCTTCACCACCTTGTTGGCCTCGGTGGGGTTCTCGTCGAGCCATTCCGCGAGGCGCTCGTTCGTGGCGCGCTGCACAAACGACCGCATCGACACGTTACCGAGTTTGGCCTTGGTCTGGCCTTCGAACTGTGGTTCACGCAACTTCACCGCGATGATGGCCGTAATGCCCTCACGGATGTCCTCGCCAGTGAGATTGTCGTCTTTTTCTTTCAGCAGGTTCTTGGCGCGGGCGTACTTGTTGACCACCGATGTGAGCGCCGTGCGGAACCCCTCCACATGCATGCCGCCCTCGATGGTGGAGATGCCGTTGGCATAACCGTGCACACCTTCGTGGTACCCGGTG
>Ga0255761_10006079_pt1 | contig 10442 bp, 10 predicted proteins | sample 071ome_29_FD_179961 | JGI IMG/M metagenome (GOLD analysis project Ga0255761, IMG submission 179961) | Coastal salt marsh microbial communities from the Groves Creek Marsh, Skidaway Island, Georgia - 071407BT metaG (version 2) | ecosystem: Environmental > Aquatic > Marine > Intertidal zone >... | reverse complement strand
CGCGTGGTGCAGATCGAGGAAGGCATGGGGTTGTTGGTCGCGTACGGCGACGGCAACCTGGAGGGCGAGGATTCCCGAATCGGTTTCGGGAGCGTCCCATACGTCGGGCATGCCGGGCTCGACGTGAGATTGCCCGAGGCAAAATGGCAGGAACGTGACGTCCCAGTCGGCGCCGGCGCGCAGTCCGGTGACGACGTGGTCGTGAGCGATACGACCGTAGGGACAGCGGTAGTCCCAGGTGATGGCGAAGGTTCGGGTCATGGAGGCTCCGATCGAGAGTGATCTCAGCGCAGTCTTCTCACCAGAGGACGGACGAGCAAACCGAGGCCGAGGCCGACTGCTGCGCCGCCGATGACGTCGGATGCGTGGTGAATACGGACGAAGGCTCGACTGGTTCCGACGACGGCGGCGATGCCGAACCAGAGAGGAGCCGACTTCTTGCCGTCGAGAGTGGTGAGAACCGTTGCTGCGAACACCGCAGAACTGGCATGTCCACTGGGAAAACTGCTCGTGGACGGTGCGCGCACCGTGAAGCGGTCGTCACCGCTGTCAGTAGGCCGCTCTCGACGAAAGAGTCGCTTCACACCCTGGTTGACGATCAACGACTCGGCACCGAGAAGTGCTGACAGTGCGACGGCCTGGGTTGCTCGACGATCGTTCGTGAGACCGCGGGCGGCACCGATCACGTGCCAGACAAGGCTCCAGTCACCAAGGTGACTGGCGGTGGAGAAGACGCGTCCGGCAGTCGGTGAGGAGCGAAGACGTTCGAGCCACTCGTCGGCCGCACGATCGAATCGGGCGACGGTGTCGCCGAGGCCGTCGTCACCACGATTCGCTCGAGGGTTCTCGTCAGAACTCTCGTCGATGTCATCGTGAGTCTGCATCGGAATCGTGTCGATCAGGGTTCGAGAGTGTCGGCGAAAGTGTCGATGATGCGAGCGATACGCGCCGGATCGACGAACGGGCCGAAGTGGTCGAGATCGCTGTACTCGATGTGGTTGCCCTTCGGCAGTTGATCGGCGACGGCCTCAGCCCATCCCGACGGTTGGAACGGCTCGGGATGACCCGAAAGCACCCACACCGGAATGTCGAGAGAAGCCAACTTCTTCCAGAGCTGAGGAACCGAGGGATTGCGAAAGTTTTCGGCTTCGGTAGATGGATCGCACTTCAGGTGCACGAGTCCGTCGTCGCCTTCCCGCAATCCACCTCGAACGTAGGCCTCGAGAGCCTCAGGAGTGAAGGCCGACATCGGCAGCTTCGACGAGTAGTTGGTGATGGCTTCCTCGTAACTCTTGAACGTCGACTTGCGTCGAGCCGCGCCATCGGCGAGAACGTTGGGACGGTTGGCCGGCATGCGCAGATCTGCCGGGGGAACGATTGGTTCGTACACCAGGATTCCACGGAAGAGCGAGGGGTCCTTGACGGCGGCCATCAGCAAAGTGGCCCCACCCATCGAGTGTCCGACGCCGATGATTCCACCAGGCTCGTGCAGCTCCTTGGCCACTGCGGTGGTGTCGGCGCCGTAGCCCGCCCAGGCGATCTTCCAGTTCTTGGGAAGCGGCGTGTCGCCGTGACCACGATGGTCGTGCGCGTAGCAATGGAAGCGGCGGGTGAGGTGTTCGGCGACCGGCTTCCAGCACAAGCCGTGAAAGCCATTGGCGTGCGACATGAGGAGGCGGGGTCCGTGTCCACCGAGGTCGTGGACCTCGACCTTCACTCCATTCGTCGATGCAACTTTCACGTGTGGGTGTCTCACTCGGGCCGAGCCAGCACCCCGAGTCCGGTGGTCAGTCCTAGCGACGACGGCGGCGATTGAGTCCGATCACGAGTCGATCGAGCGCCACCCCGAAGAGGATCGCCACGATCAAACTGAGGGAGAGCTGGCTATTGATATCGAAGGAGAGGAATTCTACGGTCGTTTTTTCCCAGTTCTGCACGACGAACACCGCGATGACGACGGCGACAACCGCCACACCGACGAGTCTCCACGGGATCTCCCGCGGTTTTCCCTGCCCAACTTCGTTCATCGGGACCTCCTCTGGCAGATGACCTGGTGATATGCCGGATGTTCCAGAGTGTAGGAGGTCTCAGTTCGAGCCTGGGCGCGGTTCTCTCGGCAGTCCGAGTAGTCGCTCGCCAATGATGTTGCGTTGCACTTGACTGGTGCCACCGGCGATACGGCCACCGGGTGCGGCCAGAAGACCGAATGCGTCGGGGCCGTCGAGTGTCGCTTCCATACTCGAGATGTCGGCGCGCAACATCGCCACATCGAACATCATCTCGGTGATTCCGAGTTTCATGAGCGAGGCCGCAGTCGACGCAATCGGACCCTGACGTTGGGCCATGGCCTTGTAAGCCATTCCTTTCGACAGGAGGGTCGTGAGTTCTTGTCGTTCGACCGACGAGAGGTCTCGACCCTGAGCGAGACGGGAAATCGACTCGAGGCGCCGCTCCAATGAGATGACACTCGTTCCGATGTGCCCGCGTTCGGATGTGAGCACCGCCATTCCGACCCCCCAGCCGCCGTGCAAGGGCCCGAGTAGTGCGTCGGCGGGTACCTCGACGTCCGTGAAGAAAACCTCGTCGAATTCGGATTCGCCGGTCATTTGCTTCAGTGGTCGAACGTCGATTCCCGGAAGGCTCATGTCGAGGAGGAAGAACGAGATGCCTTCGTGTTTCGGTGCCTCGGGGTCAGTGCGCGCCATGAGAATGCCCCAGTTGCTGTAGCGACCTCCCGAACACCACACCTTCTGGCCATTGACGATCCAGCGGTCACCGTCCTTGACGGCTCGTGTAGTCAGTGATCCCAGATCGCTGCCCGCTCCCGGCTCGCTGAACAACTGACACCACACGTGATCGGCCCGAAGGGTCCGCTCGAGATGGATCGACTTGTGTTCGTCGGAACCGAACTTCTGGATGGCACCACCGGCGAGCACCAGACCCACCATGTTGAAAACACCGGGCACTCCGGCCAATGCGCACTCGTAGAGCCACTGCGCCTGATGGGCTGGAGTGAGTCCGCGGCCACCCACCTCGACCGGCCAGTGGATACCGGCGTAACCCGATGCGAAGAGATGGCGCTGCCAATCGAGTCCTCGATCGACGAGGTCGGGTGGGCAGATGGCGCCGTAGTCGCGCGGGGCGAGGTGTGAATTGTCGGCGAGCCAGGCCTTCGCCTCGTTTGCGAACTCGTCGACGCCGATCACGACCGTTCGATCACTTGAAGTGAGGGAGGAACATTGCCGTTTCCTCGCCGAGGTTGTTAGGAGTTGCGTAACCGTTCTGATCCATGATCTGAGACCAGTTCGACTGGACGTCTTCGGGGGAGAGGTCGGCCTTGAAGTAACCCTGAGTCTCGCCGATGAACACGTGGGCGACTCGACCGCCACCTACCGAGAACGTCTGCCCCGAGACCGGGCAGTCGTCGTGCGTCAGATAGGCGACGAGCGGCGAGACCAGACCGGGGTCGAGCTTGTCGGCCAGCGCTCCCATGATGTCTTCGGTCATGCGGGTGAGGGCAAGAGGAGCGATGGCATTGGCCTTGATGTTGAATCGCGCTCCTTCGACGGCGAGGACGCGCGTGAATCCGACCAGACCCATCTTGGCGGCGCCGTAGTTCGTCTGGCCGAAGTTGCCAAATACACCGGCCGCCGACGATGTGGAGACGATGCGGCCGTAGCCCTGTTCGCGCATCTTCACGAAAGCTGGCTTCGTCACGTGGAAGGCGCCCTTCAAGTGAACGTCGAGAACCGGATTCAAGAGATCGGGTTCCATGTTGTGGAACGCCTTGTCGCGCAGAATGCCGGCATTGTTCACGACGATGTCGACGCGACCGAAGGCGTCGATCGCCGACTTGACGATTGCTTCGCCGCCCTCGGGAGTGGCCACGGAGTTGGTGTCGGCGACTGCTTCGCCTCCCAATCCTTTGATCTCGTCGACGACCTTCTGGGCCGCCGAGGTGCTCGAACCGGTTCCATCGACCGACCCTCCGAGATCGTTCACCACCACGAGTGCGCCACGACTCGCCATGAGCAGAGCGTGCTGGCGACCGAGACCACCACCGGCTCCAGTGATGATCGCTACTTTGCCGTCGTATCCAAGTGACGTCATGTCGTTCTCCGTCGTAGATCTCTTGTGAGGGGCCGTACCGCCTGTCGGCGGGCCGTCGCACGATTCGACGGCATATCGAACCTACTCCAGGGCGGCAACGGCGCGAGCAGTCAGAGCCTTGTAGTCGAGCTTGCCGTTACCGGCGCGTTCGAGGCTCGCGACGAACACCACGGTCTTGGGGGACTTGTACGCTGCAAGGTGGAGCCGTACGTGAGCGACGAGTTCGGACGCATCGACCGTTCGGCCGGGAAGCGTTTCGACGAGGGCGGTGACAGCCTGGCCGAAGCGCTCGTCCGGGACTCCGACGACGGCTGCATCGGCGACGCTCGCATGCGTCTTCAGTGCCTCTTCCACTTCTTCCGGGTACACCTTTTCGCCCCCGGTGTTGATGCACTGACTGCCGCGACCGAGTAGGTGCACCGTTCCGTCGGCATCGACGCGGGCCCAGTCACCAGGAATCGACCATCGAACACCGTCGAACATTTGGAACGTCGCAGCACTCTTCGCCTCGTCCTTGTAGTAGCCGATCGGCGTGTGTCCCTTGATGGCGACACGACCGAGTTCGTCGGTGCCCGGCACGATCTCTCGGCCATCCTCGGTGAGGACTTTGGTGTTCGGACCGAGCATGAAACGCGCCGTGTCGGAACTGCCATCGGCAGATGTGGTGTTCTGCGCCATGGCCACTGCTTCCGACGAGCCGAGCGAGTCGACGATCACGAGATTCGGCGCATGACGCAACAAACCTTGTTTGGTGTCGGCCGAGAACATCACTCCGCTCGACACGATCACGCGCAGACTCGACAGATTCCAGCGATCCGGCTCGGCATCGAGGGCACGAAGAATCGGTTTGCCGAACGCGTCGCCGACGAACGACATGGTGTTGACCTGGCGATCGCTGATCGTGTCGAGCAATTCGATGGGATCGAAGTTGCGGCCGGCGAGAGTCACGATGCAACCCCCTACCATCAAATTGCTCATGGCGTTGAAGAGGCCGGTGCCGTGCATCAATGGAGCCGCTGGCAGATTGCGAGGGCCGGGTTTGGCCGAACGAGAGTCGAGGACAGCGGCGTCGGGCCGTGGTGTGAGCGGCCGACGATTGCCGGCATCGAGGGCGAGCATCAGGTCTTCTTGGCGCCACATCACGCCTTTGGGCATGCCGGTCGTGCCGCCGGTGTAGATGAGGAGGAGGTCGTCGCCAGTGCGAGCCCACGGGGCGTCAGCCGATCTATCGTCAATGGCCGCCTGTTCGTAGTCGAGAGCCCAGTCGGGACACGGCGAGGTGCCATCGTCGACCCAGAGCCACGTGCGAACCTTGGGCACCCTCGGGCGAACTTCGGCCACCTTGTCGGTGAAGACACCGTGGAACACCACCGCCACTGCATCGGAGTTGTCCCAGATGTACGCCAGTTCGTCGATGGTGTACCGATAGTTGGTGTTCACCGGCACGAGTCCGATCTTGAATGCGGCGAAGACGCACTCGAGGTATGTCGAGTCGTTGTAGAGGTATTGCGCGAACTTGTCCTGAGGGCCCACTCCGGCAGCGAGGAGGGTGGCGGCCACTCCGTTCGCTCGGTGGTCGAATTCACTCCAGGTGTGGACCCGGCCGAGATGTTCCTGAGCCGGAGCGTCGGGGAGCCGTCGGGCGATGTGTTCCCACGCGTCGGCGTAGTTCCAGGTGGCAGAAGCGCTCGTCACGACGCCGATGGTAGGCGTAGGGTCGCGAATGTATGGACTTCCAGGTTCCCGGACTCGATGATCCACGCCGACTGGCGGTTCGAGACTGGCTAATCGCTCATCCCGATCCGACGGGACGACAGCTCGCCGAAGCCGGTTACGTGGCCCCGCACTGGCCCGAACCGTTTGGTCTCGGCGCCGATCCAGTGCACCAAATCGTCATCGACGACGAACTCACCAAAGCCGGTGTGCGCCGTCCGTCCAACCCCATCGGCATCGGGTGGGGTGGTCCGACGATCCTGTACGCCGGCACTGAGGAGCAGAAGAACCGCTACTTGATCCCGTTACTCGCCGGTGAAGAGTTCTGGTGTCAGTTGTTCAGCGAGCCGGGCAGTGGCAGCGATCTCGCCAACCTCGGCACACGCGCGGTGCGCGACGGAGACGAATACGTCGTGAACGGCCAGAAGATCTGGACGAGCGGCGCGCAGTACGCGAAATTCGGGATCCTCATCGCGCGAACCGACCCCGATGCACCGAAGCACCGAGGCGTTTCGTACTTCATCTGTCCGATGGATCTGCCCGGTATCGAGATTCGGCCGATCACCGAGATGACCGGCGCCCAGACCTTCAACGAAGTTTTCTTCACCGACGTTCGTATTCCGGCTGCGAATCTGGTGGGCGACGAAGGAGACGGATGGCGACTCGCCAAGGTCACTCTCGGTAACGAACGAGTGTCGCTCTCGAGCGGCGGCGTGTTGTGGGGCAGTGGCCCCACGGCTCTTGAGATGCTCGACGCGGTTCGCCAGCACGGTCGAGTCGATGATCCGGTGATGCGCCAGCGGCTCGCCGGCATCTACATCGAACACGTTCTGCTCGACCTCATACGGATGCGAACCCTCACCTCTCGGATCAAAGGTGAGCAGCCCGGCCCCGAAGCGAGCGTTCGCAAGATTCTCGCCGACGAACACGGACAGCACGTGATGGAGCTGGCGCGTGACGTTCTCGGTGCCGCCGGAATGTTGCATCAGACGCCTGAACAGCCGAGTGGCGGGGCGATGTCGCTCCGAGGCGGAAGTGGCGGAGGCGTCGGCCTCCGATCGCTTGATCATCACGGCTGGTACGACGGTTACATGTTCGCCCGTGCCCTGACGATTGGCGGGGGCACCGGAGAGGTGCAACGTAACATTGTGGCCGAACGAGTTCTCGGGCTTCCCCACGACGCGGACGTGTTGTCGGGGTTGACGTGGGCCGAGACACAAAAGACGACGATGGGGCGATTCGTCGCCTGACATCGATTTCCTGAGTCGCGAGGTCGGGAATCACCGATCACGCAGGACTTTTCTCTCACCTATAGGGTTCGAGGCATGGCCTCTCGGATCCGTTCGGCTCTCGCAGTGACTGCGGTGTTGGCGATTACGGCGTCCTGCGGATCCGAAGGTGAGGTGTCGACGAACGACATTGCGTCCGACCCGTGTCCGATGCCCTCGGCGATCGAGGGCCGACCGGTCGTGGTCGCCACCACCGTGGCCCCCATAACAAGCATCGTGGCCAATGTGGCCACCGGGACACCGACCGTCATCACTGGTGTCGTCCCCGAAGGCACCAATAGTCACACCTTCGAACCCCCGCCCAGTGCAGCAGCCACTCTCGAAGACGCCGATGTGGTGTTCATCAACGGACTCGTACTCGAAGAGCCCACGAAGGAACTGGCTCTCGCCAATCAGCGTGCCGGTTCGATCATCTGCGAACTCGGAACCGCGATCCTTCCCGAGTCCGACTACATCTTCGACTTTTCGTTCCCCGAGGAGGGCGGAAAGCCCAACCCGCATCTGTGGACCAATCCACCGATGGCGATCGCCTACGCCGAGTTGGCCCGCGACGTGCTCATCGCCGCCGACCCCGCCAATGCAGACACCTATGCCTCGAACTTCGACTCGTTCCGTGTGAAGGTCGACGCCTTGAGCGACGCCGTGCGGACCGCATCGGAGACTCTCGAGCCGGGGCAACGTCAGTTGCTCACCTACCACGATGCCTACGCGTACTTCGCCGAGGAGTACGGGTGGAGCGTGATCGGAGCCATCCAGCCGTCGTCGTTCGACGAGCCGACACCGCGTGATGTGGCCGATCTCATCGACCAAGTTCGCGAGGCTGAAGTTCCGGCGGTATTCGGCAGCGAAGTCTTCCCATCCGATGTTCTCGAGCAGATCGGCAACGAGACCGGGGTCCGCTACGTCGACGTATTGCGGGACGACGACCTGCTCGGCGAGCCCGGTGACGCCGAGCATTCGTGGTTGGGGCTCATGCGGTTCAACTACGTGACGATGGTCGAGGCTCTCGGTGGCGACGCCTCCGCTCTCACGACGATCGACGTGTCAGACGTCGGACCCGACACGGCGGTCTACCCACAGTGACCTCTCCGTCGCCGTCCGTCGCCGTCGAGCCGCTCGTGGTGTTCGAACACGTCTCGTGTTCATACGGTGATTCACCCGTAGTGGAGGCGGTCGATTTCAGTGTCGCCCCAGGTGAGTTCGTTGGAGTCGTCGGACCCTCAGGTTCGGGCAAGACGACGGTGCTCCGGGCGCTTCTCGGGTCCGTGAAGCCAGTTCACGGTTCGGTGCGGCGTCGTCAAGGTCTGCGACTCTCGTACGTTCCACAACTCGAGACCGTCGATTGGAACTTTCCGGTCACCGTGCGTGAGGTGGTGGCCATGAGTCGTCCAACCCGATCGTGGTGGCCGCGAATGACTCGGGCCGAGATCGTTCAGATCGACGAGGTCCTCGACCGACTGGGTCTCGAGGGATTGGCGAGCCGACACATCCGCGAGTTGTCGGGCGGCCAGCAGCAACGCGTCTTCCTCGCTCGTGCTCTCCTGCAGGATCCCGACCTGTTGGTTCTCGACGAGCCGACGGCAGGTGTCGACGTGCGAACCCGCCACGAGGTGCTCCACGTGCTTGCCGATCTCAACGAAGGCTCGGCCGGTACCCGCCCCATGGCGATCGTGCTCACCACCCACGACCTGAACGGCCTGGCCGCACACCTTCCGCGACTCATCTGCTTCAACCGCACGGTGGTGGCCGATGGCTCACCCGACGAAGTTTTGCGTCCGTACTTCCTCGAGCGCACGTACGGAGCGCCGATGGAAGTCCTGCGTCATGGTGGGATGCCAGTCGTCGTCGAACACGGGGGAGACGAATTGCGCGAGCGGATGTCTCGTCGAGGAGCGTGAGGCTCGCCGTGTTCTCCTTCGATGCAACCGAGCCTTTCCAGTACGAGTTCTTCCGAAATGGTCTGGTGATCGCCGGACTCGCAGGGGCACTGTGTGGATTGATCGGCGTGTTCGTCGTCTTGCGAAACATGAGCTACATCGGTCATGGATTGAGTCATGCCGTGTTCGGCGGAGCGGCCTTGGCGGCCGTGCTCGATTTCAACTACTTCGTGGGCGCTGGTTTGTGGGGTCTCCTGTCGGGATTCATGATCGGTCGGGTGTCGCGACGTCGCATCATCGGGGCCGATGCCGCAATCGGCGTGGTGACGACGGCCTCGTTCGCACTCGGACTTGCGTTGCAAGCGCGCTACGGGCAGGCGTCCCGAAGTATCGACGCCGTTCTCTTCGGCAATGTGCTCGGTGTGTTTCCATCCGACATCGCCGCCGTGGCCGGTGTTGCGGTGGTGAGCGTGGTGGTCGTCGTCGTTCTCTATCGACGCTTGTTGTTCTCGACGTTCGACCCCGAAGTGGCCGGCGTGAGCGGTGTGAACGTTCCAGCGATGGAAGCGATGCTCATGCTCTTGTTGTCGGCCACGATCCTGGTGACGGTTCGCGTGATCGGAGTTCTGCTCATTTCGGCCCTCCTCGTGTTACCGGCGGCGACGGCGCGAATGATGACCAATTCGTTCGGGCGAATGCTCTGGCTCTCACCGGTTCTCGGCACGGCGTTCGGCCTGCTGGGGATGTACGCGAGCTGGTATGCCGACGTTCCGAGCGGGGCCGTGATCATCCTGGCTGGAACCGCAGCCTTCGCCGTGGTGTACGCCGTGGTCGGGGTGCGGGGCCGAATGCGCATGGCCGGCATCGAACACGCCCACCCCGCCTGACGAAAAGTGCACACTCTGTTGCGGTGATGACCCCAGGAGGGGGCGAACGCTACAGAGTGGGCGAAAAGTGCCATTCGGGGCCGGTGGGGGTGTCGCGGATCTCGATACCCACCTCGGCGAGACGATCTCTCAGCACATCCGACAGGTCGTACCTTTTCTCGTCCCGCACGGTCCGACGTATCTCGAGCACCACGTTCATCACTGGATCGATCGCCGTTCGAGGGTCGGCCAGTCCCTTCACTGCCGCTTCACCGAGCCGTACGATCATCGAACGAAGGGCGGCGTGTGCGCGATCCATGGCATCGCTCTGAAGAGTGTCGACCGACCAGTTGCGTATCGACGTTTCGAGTTCGAGCACCGATCGAACCGCGGACTCGGAGTCTCCAGATGCGAGAGCCGACTCGAAGGAGGCCTCGGCCTTCGCGACTTCGTCGAGAAGCGACGAAGCGACGTGCGGCGACTCAGTAACGGGTCGAGACTCGCGGGAAGTCGTGGTCGTGGCCGCCGACGAACTGCCAGTGCGGCTCGGGTCGCGCAACACGTCGACCGGGATGGTGACTCCGCTC
>Ga0255761_10006074_pt1 | contig 10451 bp, 7 predicted proteins | sample 071ome_29_FD_179961 | JGI IMG/M metagenome (GOLD analysis project Ga0255761, IMG submission 179961) | Coastal salt marsh microbial communities from the Groves Creek Marsh, Skidaway Island, Georgia - 071407BT metaG (version 2) | ecosystem: Environmental > Aquatic > Marine > Intertidal zone > Salt... | reverse complement strand
CCACCTCTCCGGGATCGTCTATTCTAAGGTTATGTTTATGATTGTCTAATGGAATCTGCCGCCTTCTCAGCAATCATTATTGTTGGAGCATTTGTATTACCGCCTATTAAAGTTGGCATTATGGAAGCATCGACAACTCGCAAACCAGAAATGCCATGGACTTGCAGATCGGCATTTACAACAGCCATATCATCCTCACCCATTTTGCAAGTTCCCACAGGATGATAAAGAGTTTCTCCTGTATTCCTTATCCACTCATCTAGTTGATCATCATCATCTACATTTATATCTTTGCCTGGTTTAGTTTGTTCACCTCTGTAAGGATCAAATGCCTTTTGAAGAAAAACTCTTCTAGTTTCGCGAAGAGCATTTCTTGTATCTATCATGTCTTGTTCTTCGGATAGATAATTAGGATACATAAGTGGTGCATCAATAGGGTTGGAGCTTTTCAACGCTATGTGACCCCTACTTTGTGGCCTGCATATATAAATTACTGCAGTAAAGCCATGTTTTTCATCAATGCCTAACCTGCCGTGTAAATCTGGAGTCTGTATGGCTGTGAAGTGTAACTGCGTATCAGGTATATCTTTATCTGGACTAGATTTGAAAAAAGCCCCAGCACTGGTTGGGGGATAAGCAGCATCACCTGTTCCAAATAATAGATATCTGATACCCGCAACTCCAGTTTTCAAGAGGCCTGCAGATCTGTGCAAGGTGATAGGTTGTGTTGCATAAAATGAATTTAAAACTCCATAATGGTCTTGAAGATTTTTACCCACTCCCTTCAGTTCATGAACAATATCAATTCCATGTTTTCTAAGTTCATCAGCATCCCCTATACCACTATTCATAAGGATTTGAGGACTATTAATTGCACCAGCAGAGATGATGACCTCTTTATTACATTTACAAGTAAGTACCTGACCATTTTTACTATATTCAACTCCGATGGCTTTTTTACCTTCAAAGAGTATTTTGTTTACTTGGACATTAGTTTCCGTGGAGAGGTTTTTTCTTTTTAATGCAGGATGGAGATACGCTCTAGCTGAACTCCATCTCCTTGGACCAAAACTAGTATCTTTCATAGTGTGCTCATACCTAGAAAAGCCTTCTTGCTCTTTTCCATTAAAATCTTCAGTTAAAGGGAAGCCTGCTTGAGAGCCAGCCTCTAAAAAAATATCTAATAATGGATCATCAGTTCTGGAAGATTTTTTTACATTAAGCGGTCCATCAAAGCCATGATAATCTTTATCTCCATCTCCTTGAAAACTCTCTGCCTTCTTAAAATATGGCAATACGTCTTCATATGACCATCCAGCATTTCCCAATTGTCTCCATAGATCATAATCATAAGCATGACCTCTTATGTATACCATCGCATTTATAGAAGACGAACCTCCCCAAACTTTGCCTCTGGGCCAATAAAGTTGACGATTATTTGTTGTAGCTTCTGGTTCTGTTTCAAAACCATAATTAAGCTTACTCTTAGTAGGAACTATCTGAGAGTATCCAGATGGCATATGAATAAAGAAGTTTCTATCCTTTCCTCCTGCTTCGATACTTAGGACTGTATCTTTTTCACCTTCAGAAAGTCTATTTGCCATTACACATCCAGCGCTACCTGCTCCTATGACTATATAATCAAAATTTCTATCCATTTTTTTGGTGTATTTTAGTTTGGAAATACTTAGTTTAAGCTTATTAAGGAAATAATCGAAGTTAGGATTGCTTTAGATGCTGAATTATTTCTGTCGTAATATCCTTTGCCAGTTCTTCGGGAATTTCATGCCCCACTCCTTCCATTATCATTTTTTTGGCATTAGGAATGTTGTCATATAAGGCCATACCATGATCCAACGGTAAAATGGCATCTTCAGTTCCGTGTATAACCAAAGTGGGTTTACTTATTTGATGAAGTCTATCTTTTCTGCTTGGACAAGCTCCTGCAGCATCACCATGTTTACAATTTGGGTTATGGCCGTGAGCCATTACTGGTATAAGTTTTTCCCTAAATCTTTCTTCATCAAAAGGGAATCTAGAACCCGTAAGTTCTCTATAGATTCTTGTCACTGAATCAGCATGATTTCCTTTAGCATCCATGAAAGCTGATTCCTGCAGTCCTTTTACTAAAGCAGGAGTCATATTTGAAAGCTCCGGATCTCCAACTCCAGGAGAAGACATAATTGGTGTAATTGTTAAAACTCTATCGGGATAATCAAGTGCAAGAAGCTGCGTTATCATACCTCCCATAGAAGCTCCAATAATATGGGCTTTATCAATATTTAAATGGTCCATAAGAGAAATGGCATCCTTTGCCATGTCGTCTAGAGTATAGTCAGGATCTTGTATATCAAACTCCTGCATGTAACCATTCTCATCAATAATAGAATTGAAGGCTTTATTTAAAAAAAACTTTAATAAAAAATTTGGTAAAAATAGTCGAACTAACTTTGCAGAAAACGATTCCTTTCCAAACCAAGTGCTCTTGCCAACATCTCTATTGTCGAACCTTATAACATGGAAGCCAGCATCAACAATCGGATCGATGAACTCTGGAGTCCATTGCATACAATTTGCATTTGCACCCATGATAAGAAGCACAGATGGATAGGAAGGATCGCCGAAGTCTTCCCACCAAATATTGATGTTATTTACTTCGGCAAGTCCTTGGGTCATAAGAAACCTTAAAAATCTCTACGCCACTCTATTCCAAATCTTCTGGGTTGACCCCAATAGTCAGCAGTAAATCCTAAACTGGGATCGACTCCTCCAGCCGGAACATCACCACCCTGCCAAAGCATATTTGCAATATATCTTTTATCAGTCAGGTTGGTACCCCACAAGCTGATAGTTGTTACACCATCAGGTAGTCGCATTGCAATCCTTCCATCTACTAAGTTGTATCCCGGCGCGTTGGAGCCAGGAACGTGCTCTAAGGTTCCCCAGACATTATCTTGTTTGTTTAGACTTATTTGGCTGGTAACTGAAGTTCCGTCAGATAAAGTTTGATCATGGATTAATCCGATATCAAAGGTATAACTTCTTCCGTTATCTCCTGAACCTCCGAAAGGTGTAGAGGTTAGATCTCTTAAAACATCTGTAGATACAAACGTTGCTGGATCATAAAGTGTATCTACGACACTAAAGTCATTATATTCTCCATCAAGAAGACCGTAAGTCATAGTAAGAGTCCAACTGTCGGACAACTGGGCAGCTAATTCAAATTCTAAACCAGCCAAATCAGCTTCTTTTGCATTGACAATATCTGCTGTGGGCTGACCATCAATAATCCTGCCGACGGTTATTTGCTGATTCTCATAAATAGTTGAAAAATACGTACCGTTTAGACGTACTGTCCCATCCTTAAGAGTACTCTTAAATCCAACTTCATAGTTATCAGATACCTCAGGCAAGAAAGGTTTCATTCTTACATCCTGATTAAAACCACCTGATGAGTAACCTTTACTGTAACTAGCATAAACTAAGAAATCTTCATCATAAGCATGGCTAAGAATTACCCTGGATGTTGTTTCATCATAATCAATTTCTTGATAACAACTATCGCTCTTAGCGATACCAGTATTTGGATCAATATTCCCAGGACAAGCATAACCAGGATCAAAACCCCCTCCTAGAAGAGTCTGCCTTCTTAAATATTCTCTGTCATCACTGGTTCTTCTCATGCCTACAGTTAAATCTGTCTGATCATTAAATGCATAGGTTCCTTCAGCGTAAAAAGCTTCATTGGAATTTGTAACATCGTTTGATTGATATCTGGAGCCAAACATCTGAGTTCCCATTACTGTTTCAGCAACATTTAAAACTCCAGGGATAACAAGATAGTATAAAGGCCAGTCTGCAGCTGAAGGAGGAGTGTATCCTCTCAATACAGGAACATCGATCTCCCCGAAATTATCTTCCTCAAACATATAAACACCCATAGTCCAAGTTAAATTACCGGTATCTCCAGAAAGTCTAATCTCGTGGGAATCTATATCATTCTCACTGGGATTATTAATTACATCTAGAAGATTGGTTGTGCTCGTGGTAGGTGAATTACCAGAACCCATTCCCCAGCCCCAAGTTCCGTTATAATTCTCAATCTCTCTATGGTTAGAAATAATTGTGAGAGTACCTATTTCCATATCTAGAGTTTGAGTTAAAGTATAAGAATCAGTTTCTGAAGTTGTATTCTGGTTAGGATTGTTATCTCTTCCAAGCCCATATCCAGTTTCATTACAGTTCTTACGCATTGTGTCATAGGTACCTGCTAGATAAGCTATTGCAGGAAAACCTGTGGCAAGGGCCCCATTTTCAGGAGCTATAAAACGACAACTTGATAAAGTTGCAAGTTCATCCGATTCGAAGTGATCGTATGTGAATCTTGCATTGTAAGCATCACCGGAGTACTGAAAAGATGCTCTGATTGATTGAGAGTCTTCGTTACCTTGATAATTTCCAGTAATTTGATTTTTCATAAAGCCGTCTGTCTCTTTTGACATAACAGCAAATCTTGAAGAGAACTTATCTGAAAGTGGAATATTTACCACACCTCTCAAAACTCTATGACCTTCGGTACCAAAACCAACATTTACAAAACCCTCAAAATCTTCTGTTGGAGCTTTGGTTATTATGTGAACCAACCCTGCGGTAGTATTTCGGCCGAATAAAGTACCTTGAGGTCCCCTCAGTACCTCAACACGTTCAACGTCTATTAGATCTACCATTCCACCTTGCGGACGACTTAGATAAACACCATCTATATAAATTCCTATTTTAGGGTCTTGAGTTTCGGACCAATTTGTTTGACCTATACCTCTTAAAAAGACATTAGTAACAGTAGAGTTTATGCCTTGAGCTTCAAAGTTCATGTTAGGCGTCAGCTTAGTTATGTCGGCAATCTCTGTGATATTTCTCGCTTCAATTTGATCGCCACCTAAAGCAGTAATTGGAATGGGTACAGATTGAGCTGTTTCCTCTCTTTGTCTAGCTGTTACAACGACCTCATCAAAAACAGATGACTCTTCGTCTGCCACAATAGAGAATGAAGGAAATGATAAAAAAGAAAGTATAAGAAGGTATCTAAAAGACATAATTTTCTCCCTTTGTTATGAATATTCAACTTAGTCTAGAGGAAAAAAAGAATATATGGAAGTTTATTTGGAGGTTGAAATTACTCCCAAACTTCAAGGAAGTCATCTAAGTTATGTTCCGGCAATGGCTTCTCTTTACCCATTGAAGTTCCTACATATAGATATCCAATAATTTGAATGTTTTCTTGCAAACCTAAATGTTTTGTAATTTCAGGATTAAATGCCATTTGACCAGTTCTCCACACGGCAGAGAAACCCATATCATGCAATCCTAGCAAGATGTTTTGGGCTGCCGTTCCAAGAGATATTATTTGTTCTATTTCAGGTACCTTAGGATGATGCTTTACATCTGCGGCCAGAATAATAACCATTGGAGCTCTAAAAGGAGCTTTAAGAAGTTTTTCTACTTCCCCATCCGTTAAATTATGATTGAGAGAATTGGCAGTTTCTAAAAAGATATTTCCAAGCCTCTCTCTAGCTTCACCTCTTACTTCGATAAACTTCCAAGGTCGTAGTCTTGCATGATCGGGAGCTCTCAATGCTCCTTTGTAAACTTCAGACATCTGCTCATGAGATGGGGCAGGATCTTCTAGATGTGGGATAGAATTTCTAGTTTGTATTGCGGTTAATGTATCCAAAATATACTCTCATTGCATATTTTACTATATAAACAACTCAGAAATTAGCCTCTTCATAAGAAAATTTACTTATAATTAAGGATATGAAAGGAATTCTCCTCATTAATTTGGGCTCCCCTAAAGACCTCGAACTTGAATCAATAAAGGAATATTTAAAAGAGTTTTTATCGGATGATCTTGTAATTGATTACCCTAAATTTCTCCAACAAATACTCGTAAATTGGATAATTATTCCGTCTAGGTATAAAAATACTAGAGAAGCTTACTCTGAAATTTGGACTGAGAATGGCTCTCCTTTGATTAATGACACACTTATATTGGGTGAAAAGGTAAGCTCCAAGTCAAATACCCCGGTTGAAGTGTCCATGAGGTATCAATTTCCAAGTATTGAAGAAGGATTAATTAATCTCAAGAAAAAGGGATGCTCTGAAATTTTTGTGGTTCCTCTGTATCCTCATTACGCAATGTCTACCGTGTTAACTACGGAAAAAGAGGTTACAAGGATTGAAAATGAGCTTGAACTTGGTCTTAAACTCAATTTTATCAAGGCCTTTTACAGTGAACATGAATATATTTCCAGTCTAAGCAATGTCATAAGCAGTAACAGGCAATCAGAAAGCGATTTCTTGTTATTCAGTTACCATGGCATACCTAATAGGCACTTGTTAAAAACAGACCCTACTCAAAGCCATTGCTTGAAAGTAGAAAATTGTTGCGATATAGAATCTAAAGCAAAACCTTTTTGTTACAAGGCTCAAGTCATTGAAACTTCTAGGCTTTGCGCAAAGCAATTGGAGCTCAAAGAAGATGAATGGGGAATATCTTTCCAATCGAGAATAGGTCCTGGGTGGATACAACCTTTTACAGACAAGGAGTTAGTAAGACTTGCCGAAGAAGGTGTAAAAAATTTAGATGTTGTTTGTCCAGCTTTTGTAACTGATAACCTAGAGACGCTTGAAGAGATGAATATCCGTGGCAGAGAAACCTTTTTGGAAGCAGGAGGAAAGTCTTTTAACTATATACCTTGCCTTAACGATGAAGAATCTTGGGTAGATTTCTTAGTTAATGCTTCAAAAAGATAAAAGGGACCTTAAAAGTCTCAAGATCCCTTGCTTAATCAACCTTGGGGAGGGGTGATATTAATCCGTTAATATTTATAGTCTGTAACAGATTCCGACTAGGTTAGAACAAGCCCGTTGCACTTGAAACTTGTTCTTGGGCGCCTGACAGTAACATCTAATCTTCTAAAAATGCTTCCGTCAGCTGCACTATTACCAATCAATTACTTATTAGAATCTTCTAGTAATCGATAATCTTGCATTAACTTCCTCTCCTACTGACGCTTGATGCGTGCTGTGAGAATGTGGGAAGTAAACTTCGTCAGTGATGTTTTCTATATTCAATCTCATAGTAAGATCCTCAGAAACATCGTAGTAAGCTGCAAAGTCGACTCTTGTATAGTCAGGCAGAACTAATCCGGGTTTGTTATTACTAATATTTGACTCTCCTTGTCTAGTAACACCTAAGCCATATCCAAACTTGTCATTAACTTGGTATGTAGTCCATAAAGACATTGTGTTTTCAGGAATCTCTCTTGGCTCTCCACTCGAACTTGTCTCACCATCCATATCGCTGTAACCGAAGTAAACAAATAGCTGATCGCTAACTTGTCCTTTTACTTCGAGCTCAATTCCATCTACTTGAAGTCCAACTATTTCAGCACCTTCTCCATATTCATCACGTGTAGCTATAGTTTGTTCACTATCAAAGTAACTCGCTCTTAAGCTAAGGTCAGGAGTAATATCCCAGTTAATACCAACTTCAGAGCTTTCATATACATCAGGATCTAAAGCTGCGGAGCTAGCAGTTAGCTTTTTGTACTGCTCACCTGATCTTGGCAAGAAACTTTCACTGTAACTCAAGTATAAAGACACGTTATCTTGGGGCTTGAATATAATTCCTCCTCTAGGAGAAAATTCATCATCTTCTCTAGATTGCGATGATCCAGCCTTAATATCGTCGACTGTTATATCAAATTGATCTAAACGCCCTCCTAAAAGTACTATCAAATTATCAGAAAGATCAATTTGATCTTGGATATATATTGAAGTTACTTCTATATCAGAAGCAGTGCTGCTTTTCAGCTTAGTAGTGAAGTCAACACTAGTAGCAACTCCAGCTGAATTAGTAGCTATATTAAGAGGTCTAGAAACATTAAAAGACTCTTTATCTTTTTCTGTTGTTGACCAGTAAGTGTCATATCTAACATTTTTATTGTCAGTATCGACTATTTCAGCACCTATTAAGAGTGAATGAGTGGCTCCTCCAAATTGGATTTCATTTACCAAGTTAGCAGAAATTATCAAATTCCCACGTTCTGTTGGATCTCTGTAACCATCGAGCGTAACTACATTAGCATCTAAATCATACCCTGAGACATACAGGTTTTGATACATCTTTTCAAACTCGCTGGATGTAACTGAAAAGATTCCTTTTGAGGTATCTGAGAAATCAGTTGTTAGGATTCCTCTGAAGATATCAGCTTCAAGAGTGGTGATATTTATATCTGAAGTTCCGAATACTGTATCCTTCAGTGCTTCAACTGGTTTGCCGTTAGCAGTTGGTATACCCCTATCAATAAATCTTTCATGATCGGCGTACTCATAAGATAGATCTAAAGTAGTGGCTTCACTCATTTGAATTTTAACTGTTGGATTGAATCCAATACGATCACCGTCGTGCATATCACGATGATTTTCTAGACTGTCAGTGTGTAAGTTAAAACGTAAAGCTGTATTTTCACTGGTTGAAGTATTGTAATCAGCTGCAAAATCAAATGCTCCAAAATCATCAGCACCTATATCAAATGAACCAAACTGTTCTCCGATTTGAGCTTTCTTTGTTACACGATTAATAATTCCACCTGTTCCACCTCTTCCAAATAAAAGAGCATTTGGTCCTCTCAGGATTTCAACTTGATCAACATTGTAAAGAGAACGGTAATATTGAACATCATCTCTCGCACCATCTTGATAAAAATCGGCTGTGGACCTGACACCTCTAAATACAACCGAATCCCTGTGACCTTCACCTTGTGAGGTATTAACACCAGGCGTGTAACGCACTATGTCACCTATTTCTCTGATACCCTGTCTTCGAATGTCATCATCAGTAATGATGGACAGGCTTTGTGGTACATCAATAATAGCTGTTGGTGTTTTAAGTGCTTTAACTTGATCTGAATAAAGTACTTTACCTTTAACAACAATTTCTTGTATAGCTTCATCAGAATACAAACTAGCTGAAAAAGCTAGAGAGGAAACAACTATCCCTTGGAAAAATATTCTTACAAATTTAAAAATTTTTTTACTCCCTTAAAGCTTACGCATACACTACTAAGAATCATATTTTGTAAATGAGAATGATTATTGGATCGATAATGATTCTCATTATAGATGAGAATCATTCTCATGTGCAATATTTTTATAATATTTAGGTTATTAATTAGAAGTGAGAAAAGTCAGTTTTAATGAGATTTTAGATCATTTTCAATATCTTCATGATCACCAACCATAATATGTGCATCACTCTTAGTGACATATTTCTCAAGAATAGGAATAAATAATAAAGGCACAATACCTCCCAAAACTATTCCTAATGCAGCTGATCTCATAGTCGGGTCAAGAAGAGACGCTATAAGATCTGCAAGTACATGGGCTATAACCGCCCCTACTATTCCAGCTATGTGTCCGTTAGATGTTCTCTTAAGAAGTCGATTTATACTCCAACCAGAGTAATAGCCAATAATTAAGATACCTACATGAACTAAACCAAAAACGAAGCCTCTTAGAAGACCTTCCTCTAAACCAAAGGATGCGACGATTGCATCCATTAAGTATCTAGCTCTTTATCTAAATCAAAAGCATTGTGGAGGGCCTTAACTGCTTTTGTCATTTCATCCTTTTTAATTACTACAGATATTTTTATCTCAGAGGTTGTAATCATTGAAATGTTAATTTCATTTTTTGCTAAAGTCTGAAACATTTTACTGGCAACTCCAGCGTGAGCTCTCATTCCTCTACCTACAATGCTTATTTTGGCTATCTCATCATCAACCTCGATTGATCCCCCTCCCAATGTCTGAGATGTTTTTTGGAGAATGTCTTCAGCTTTTTTAGCGTCACTTTTATCAACTGTGAATGTGAAGTCAGTATTATTATCTGCACTAATATTTTGGACGATTACATCAACTTCAATTCCAGCCTCACTAATTGGGCTCAAGATCTTTGCTGCAACACCTGGTACATCAGGAACACCCCTAATAGTAAGTTTTGCTTCAGAATCTATACTGCTTATCCCAGAAACAATTGGTCTTTCCATAATATTTTTCTCCTCTTGAACTAATGTGCCTTCACCTTCTTGAAAACTAGACAGAACACGTAGCGGTAAATTAAATTTACTTGCATATTCAACGGCCCTTAACTGAAGAACTTTTGCTCCTGAACTTGATAATTCTAACATTTCTTCGAAGCTTACCTCTTTCAATAATCTTGCATTATCACAAACCCTAGGATCAGTTGTAAAAACTCCATCGACATCGGTATATATTTGGCATTCATCTGCTTTTAAGGCGACAGCAAGAGCAACGCCCGTTGTGTCAGAACCACCTCTGCCTAGTGTTGTAATATCACCTAATTCATTCATTCCCTGAAAGCCAGTA
>Ga0255761_10006064_pt1 | contig 10460 bp, 9 predicted proteins | sample 071ome_29_FD_179961 | JGI IMG/M metagenome (GOLD analysis project Ga0255761, IMG submission 179961) | Coastal salt marsh microbial communities from the Groves Creek Marsh, Skidaway Island, Georgia - 071407BT metaG (version 2) | ecosystem: Environmental > Aquatic > Marine > Intertidal zone > Salt... | reverse complement strand
GTTATTCCCGTGCCGTCGAGGTTGGCAGATTGTATTTTATTACTACTCCAATCCGACCAATAGAGTTTACCGCTGGCCCATGCACTTACTCCGAATGAGCAAAAAAGCATTCCCCCAAGCACAACCTTGGTCACCAAACGGTCAAAGGAAGGTTTGAACGAGGAGAAAAACTGCAGCAAAAAATAAATCAAAATGGATGATTGAGGAAAAAGATGTGAATTTACATAGTTAGTAGTAGCACTTTAAGCTTATATAATACATCAAAATTTCAATAATTTCAGATTCCTTGAAAAGAATAGTTTATTGCAATGGTTCTTTGTATCCCAATCAACCCAGAAAATCACTGATATCCTTTAATTAACAGTGGATAAATTGAATATAATCATACAACAAGATACTTTTATAGTGGGTGGCCGAACAGGAAGAATTCCCACAAAAAATGGTGCGGGCGGCGGGAATCGAACCCGCCCCTCAAGCTTGGGAAGCTCACGTACTACCGATATACTACGCCCGCTTTTTGATTTAAGTTTATGAACCGATTTACCCGATTCGACAAGCTAGTTGTATTTGTCTAAATGAGTTAAATTCTGCCTCAATGGCTTCATGGTAAGGATTAGTTGCCAAACATCGAATGAATCAGAGATCAGTAGGGATTGGTTGTGCCTAGCATCGAGGTAGTCTGGGTTTTTCTCCCGAGCAAACTGAAGCAGGGAGACGGCTTCATCGTTGGGTCCATCGATATTGCAAAGGCAGAACGCAAGGTTATTCAGGCATTCCGGATGTTCAGGAAAGTGATCACACAAAGAACGGAACTTTTCAGCCGCTAATTCATAATTGCCCATCGATGCATGAACCACGCCAGTGGTAAAATTTTTCCCGAAGGAGTCCTCCCTTACTGATTCCAGTTTCTCCAGAGTTAGTTCGAACTGACCGAGAGTGAGATTAACACTGGCAAAAGCGAGATGGAGATCATCCGTATTACTCTCATACAGCATCCGGGCATACTCTTTTTCAAAATCATACTTTTGCAGAATTCTTACCACATTCTCGCTCGACTTGCTCAATTTCTTTGAAGTGTTGCGTTCATGTAGACGATAGCGGGCAAGGGACTGATCGATAAAGTGAATTGTTCGGCCATGAAAATATTGGTTGAAGTACCAGTCATAATCGACGGCAGAGGATAGGCTCACATCAAAGTCAAGCTTGGCCGAACGGCGGGCAAAGAGTACCCCACTCCATAAATGACTCCGGTGCAATTGATAAAGAAAGGCATTTTCATTGGTCATACCGTCGGGAAATCCACGCTTTACCACAGCACCTGCCCCCTTTGCTTCGTGCCAAAGGTCGATATCTGAGTAAACAATATCCACCCCTGGGTTATCGTGTAAATATGCTAGCGGTGATGATCCACGGTGCGGGTAATGAATGTCATCTGCATCAGCGAAGAAAAAAAATTCTCCATTCATCTTTTCCAATGCAAGATTTCTTGAGGCAGAAATCCCCCGGTTTTTTTGATGAACTAAAATTGAAAACTCAATTCCTGGACGATGTTCCATGCTGACAAATTCCTGAACCAGCTCCAGCGATTGATCAGTTGAACCATCATCAACAATTAAAACCTCCAAAGGAGAACAATCGATTTTTACAATACTTTGCAGACACTCGCAAATTGTACGCTGCGAGTTGTACATTGGCACGATACAACTGACGATAGGATTACCCATTCTAAATGTTGGATACAGTGTTTTTAATCCTTATTTACATGTCAATTCAACTTGCCAAATAGGAACAAATCATACCTGATGCGTGAAGATTTCAAACGACATGGCACTCGAAGATATTATTCCCGTCGACGCCCTACTGGGTAAGCTACCCGCATATGGGGAAGATGGTGAAAAAGGTAAGAAAAAGAAAAAAATTGACCGGGAGGCGATGGCTTCCCCAATGATGAGAATTCCAAGGATGGATGTAAGAGTAGCCCGTGATTTGATTGATCTTGGAATTCGTGAACTTTACGAACTACAGGGCCGGGCACCTGAGACATTATTTGAAGAAATTCAAAAAATTCGACCGGATACGCCGGACTGGAGGCTCCCCTACTTGAGGATGGCAGTTTATTATTCAGAAAATGACGAGCATGAGCCCAAAATGCTCCACCCTCAGGCATGGATGGAGTGATTTTGTGGGCTGAGTAGAAATCCGAAAATTTTATTTTGATCCGCCTAGCTGGGCACCCGCTTTTTTTGCCTGCCGAACCATAAATAAGCCATAGCCAAAAAACAGTGCACCATTGACCATGATCAATGGATTTTGGACATTTTTTAACCCGACAAAGAACAATACCAGGCCAACTCCCGAAAACACCCACCCAAACAATTTACGGTATCGAATAACGCGTTGAAAATGCGAGATCCTCCGATCAATTTCCTCTTCGGTGTAAACGCGTTTACTCACGGTCTTCTAAGTTAAGGGCTGTTCAAAAAAGTTAAAAATGCTCAGTTACGGAAAGAGCCATCGTCTTTCTGCTCACCAAGCATATTTTTGTAGATTTCCAGCTTATCATTTTCTTTCTTCAACACATCCAGAAGCATACGGGCACGGTGACTAAGCCTTTGTACCTCGAGCATCGCCTGTTTGCGCAAAAGGTGCTTGCAAAGGGTAAATGCAGCAAGATCTACAAATGCAACCTCGTCCTCCAACGGGCGAAGATATTCAAGAATGTCATCATTCACTTCTCCACCAAGTGATTTATTGCGTTCCATTTGTTCGAGCAGTTCGTCACGCAAACTGGGTTTATCCAAATCTACTAAGGTTTCAAAAGGGTCGATTTGAAGAACTCGGTAAGGCTCTTCTCTTACAATTCCACGGATTTTAACCCGTTCAACGCCCTGAAGAAGAACGAAGGATGTATTATCGTCGTTCTTTTTTGAGACACGAATTAGTCCAACTGTAGCCATGCCAAAAGGTGGTTCAGTGATGGCCTCCTCTTCAGGCACATTTTCCCGCTCGCAAACAATGGCAAACATACGATGCTCATCGAGAACATCTTTGAGCATTTGCTTGTATCGCTCCTCAAAAATTCGCAGGGGCATCATTGCCTTGGGAAAAAGGACCGTACCGCGTAAGGTCATCGCAGGGATTTCCTTAGGGAGGTCATATTTTTTGGTTTCGTCCATGCAGGTTAGTTTAATTTTGCCTGAAAAACGAAATGGGTCAAATCGCGAGGTTATCTTTGATCGAAGAAACGGCTTTTTCCACATTCTCGCGATGGCCAAATGCACTGAGGCGAAAGAAGCCTTCCCCTGCCGGTCCAAATCCGGATCCGGGAGTACCGACTACATGGCACTCGTTCAATAATTTGTCGAAAAATTCCCACGAAGTCAGACCATGAGGAGTCTTCAACCAAACATAAGGAGCATTGCCTCCTCCATAAGTTGTAATTCCAAGGGATTTTAAGCCCTCGTTGATGATACGGGCATTTTCGAGGTAAAAAGCGACCTGAGCGTCGGTTTGCTCCCGACCCTTCGGAGAAAGAGCTGCAATACCCCCAGCTTGTACGATATTCGAAGCACCATTAAAAAAGGTGTTCTGCCGACGGGTCCATAGGGCATGAACTTTTCCTGCCTCCGAGTCCTCAGTTACCAATGCCTTGGGCACGATGGTCCAGGCCAAACGGACTCCGGTGAATCCGGCAGTCTTGGAAAAACTGTTCATCTCAATGGCACAGGTTTCCGCACCCTCGATTTCATAAATGGAACGGGGAAGATCACCAGCGGTGATGAAGGCAGCATAGGCGGAATCAAAAAGAATGACCGCTTTGTGCTCATTGGCATAGTCCACAAAAGTTTTCAACTGCTCCTTCGTGGCCACAGCTCCGGTTGGATTATTGGGACTGCAAATATAAATCACATCAACCTTGCCGTTTGGAAGCTCGGGAAAAAATCCATTCTCTTCAGTGCAGGGCATGTACACAAGTCCTTCATATCCGGCATCGGTTGCATTGCCGGTGCGCCCGGCAATTACATTGCTGTCCACATAGACGGGATAGGCAGGGTCCTGTACCGCAATCACACAGTCCTCGGAAAAAATGCCTTGGATATTAGCTGAGTCAGATTTTGCTCCATCGGAGACAAAAAACTCGGATGGATCCAGATTCACCCCACGCTCAGAATACAAATCTGCGAGTCCCTGACGCAGGGGAAGCACGCCCTCGGATGGACCATAACCGGAATAAGTCTCTTCGTTCCCAAGATTTTTGACGCCCTGATGAAGTCCGTCTAACACAGCAGACGCAATTGGTTCTGTGGTATCACCGATTCCGAGTCGAAGTACTTGAGTTTCAGGATTTGCGTCCAAAAAGGCGTTGGTTCGGCGAGCAATCTCGGGGAAAAGATAGCCAGCGGCGAGTTTGTCGTAGTTGGTATTGATTCTTGCCATATATACTTACTCCATATCGAAAAATCAGCATAAGGAAAAGCGGGGAATGAAAGAATTATCCGCAGGCAGATGATCCGTGGTCATCCCGCTTGCCAACACCATCTCTGTAGGCTATGAATAATGGTTTTTACGCTGACATGAAACGGACTCACGATTGCAACGAATTACGCCCTGAAAACGCCGGATCTTCCGCCAACCTCATTGGTTGGATTGATTCCCTGCGCGACCACGGAGGGGTATTCTTTCTCGACCTGCGCGACCGCGAGGGCAAGACCCAGGTGGTCCTGGACCCTGAGAACGCCACCCTCTCCGCCCTTTTTCCTAAGCTCAAGCCGGAAAGTGTGATTGAGGTAATCGGCGAGGTTCGGACCCGGGATGAGGGCACGGTTAATCCCAACTTACCCACCGGCGGGATCGAACTCTTTGCGCAAGCCATTACAGTTCACAACCAGGCGAAGACGCCCCCATTCCCGATGGATGATTCCGCGGATAAAGTGAGCGAGGACCTCCGTCTGTCCTACCGTTACTTAGACCTCCGCCGGCAGTCCAACCTCAAGGCCCTGAAACTGCGTCACCGGGCGTCCCATGCTATCCGCCAGTATTTTGACGGGCAGGGATTTCTCGAAGTGGAAACACCCATTCTTTTCAAAAGCACGCCCGAAGGTGCCCGCGAGTTCCTCACTCCCAGCCGTTTGAACCCGGGTAAGTTTTATGCCCTGCCCCAGTCCCCGCAGCAGTATAAGCAAATGCTTATGGTCGCGGGAATTGAGCGTTACTATCAGCTCGCCCGCTGCTTCCGGGACGAGGATTTGCGGGCCGACCGCCAGCCCGAGTTTACCCAAGTCGATCTGGAAATGTCCTTCATCGACCGCGAGGACATGTATGCCCTGATCGAAGGCCTGCTTAAAACCGTTTGGAAAGAAACCCTCGGCGAGGAAATCCAGACCCCTTTCCTGCGCATGCCCTACCACGAGGCGATGAACCGATTCGGTTCGGACAAGCCTGACATGCGCTTCGGGATGGAAATTCAGGACTTTTCTGAAACTTTCGCCTCCTCCGATTTTAAGGTATTCGCCGGCACTGTGCAGTCCGGTGGTGCGGTCAAGGCATTCAATGCCAAGGGACTTGCTGATCTTACCCAGGGCGAGCTCAAGCACCTTGAAGACTGTGCCAAATCGCTCGGAGCCAAGGGGCTCGCCTTTATTAAATCTGAAAATGGCGAATGGAAGTCGCCTATCCTTAAATTCCTCTCCGATACCGAAAAGAATACCCTCAAAGAAAAACTTGCGGTGGAAGATGGCGATATCGTTTTCTTTGCTGCCGGTCCATGGGAAAGTTCCTGCAATATTCTTGGACGAGTTCGCTTGGAAGCGGCCACCCTGCTTGAAAAACGCGGACAATCCCTTCGCGATCCCAAAGACTGGAAATTCCTCTGGGTGATCGATTTCCCGCTGATGCACTTCGAGGAAGAGGAAGGCCGCTATGTTGCCTCCCACCACCCCTTCACTGCCCCTGTGGAGGAGGACTTGGAATTTCTCGACTCCGATCCCAAGAAAGTGCGTGGTCAGCACTACGATATCGTACTCAACGGGGTCGAACTGGGTGGAGGAAGCATCCGGATTCATCAACCCGATGTGCAAAAGAAAGTATTTGAGGATGTGCTGAAGATTCCGGCTGATGTGGTACAGAACCGGTTTGGTTATATGCTCGAAGCCTTCTCATATGGAGCTCCCCCGCATGGCGGAATTGCCCTAGGCCTCGATCGTTTGGTAACGATTCTCTGCAACCGGGAGAGTATCCGTGATGTCATTGCTTTCCCAAAGACCCAAAAGGGACAGGATCTGATGACCGACAGTCCAGGAGAGGCAACCGATCGCCAGTTACGGGACCTCAAGATCAAATCGATCGCCGAGGAAGCTTAATTTTCATTTTGCTATGCCCCCTGGCTTTTTCCCTGCAAGCTTCGGTCCAATCTCATCCTATCTAATTGCTTGGCTTATCTTCTTGCTCATTCCTCCTGCCCTGATTCTGCCAAGATTTTGGGGAAAGTTTCGCTTACCCCTATGGGCATCGATGATTCTTTTTACGATTTTGGGATGGGTCCTCGTCATTGTGGCAACCTGGCTACATTTTGATTATCTCTGGGAATTAGCCGAGGCATTGCCTCAAGGTACGGAAAAAGATGAGGCTTATAAAAAATGGTCGGCGGACGGAGCCAACCTGACCGGTGCCTTTTATGGAGGATGGATACTCGCACTCTTGTATTTTCTTGCTTGGATTGCCATTGGTTGGATTGCAAAGAAGCTAAGTTTCTTGAAATCTGAAAACTAATTATTTGTTGATTCAGGTAGTATGGAAGCAACTGAGCCCTTCAATTATTACCTACCAGTATTGGCGGCTTGGTATCTTTTGCCACCCCTCCTTCTGCTGTTATGAAATTACCAAAAATCCCCATTACCCACCTGGGCAAGCTGCGTTTTATTTTGTCTAATCGGATGGGGACTGATTCTTTGGGCAACCATGCTTCGTTTTGATTACCTTCATGAATACGCCAGTTTCGTCCCCAAGGAACAAGAGAAAGAAGTTTTGGAAGAATGGGCGGCGGATGGTGGACCCAAAATGATGGCTCTTTTTGGAGGCTGGCTCTATTCCCTCATTTATTTTGGAGTTTGGTGGGGATTATTTAGAATTTTCTTTTTCTTTCGTACCCGAGGCAGAAAAGCCTGAATCGCCTTATGAAGCCTTAAACTGGGATCGCCACCTGCCAGGGGAGCATCCCTTGCAATCCATAAAAATACGGTTGAAGTGACTGAGGCTGCCAAAGCCACATTCCAAAGATATTGCCAGAACCGTCTCTTCGGAGTCCACCAGACAGCGGCAGGCCCGGGCAATTTTAGCCTCATTGACAAAGCGGGAAAAAGTTCGCCCGGTATGGCGTTTAAAAAACCGGCTGAATGCCGCAGGTGTCATGGAGATCAAATGACTGGATTCATCAAATAAGGAAGGGGTAATTTGAGTCTCCACTTTTTCAAAAACATAATCAATCACCCGGGCAAGACGGTCATCCACGGGTTCTTTCAGGTTGTAACCCTGACTAGCTAGAACCCGGCTTGGGAGTTCAGACAACAACCCTAGCAACTCAATCCAGCAGATATAAGAAAACCAGGACCCTTGTTCTGTACTTTGCAGTTTTTCAAAGGCTTCACCCACCCGTTCTTTGTTTCTTTTTTCAGAAAGATCAAAACGCAAACCCAGTCGGGACTGATCCAAAAGATCATGGATTTTTTTTGTTTCCGGGTTTGCCCCCAGGCAATCTGGTGGAAATTGCAAAAGACTGGCCTGCGATGAGCCGTTAAATTCGGGTGCGGTGCGCCAGCAATGTGGCAGATTGGATCCCACCAGTACGAAGTCATCCTTACCAAAAGACTCCACATGATCCCCAACCATTCGTTGACCTACTCCTTCCCGAACCCATTTCAGTTCATATTCCGGATGGTAGTGCCAGTGACCATCAAACCCATCTTCCCGGTCAATTTGAATAAAACGGAAGGTCGATGTACCATCCAGAGTTAGGGCTTCAAAACTGGCTCTCATATATTCATAAAATGTCATATCTTTTTTAACTTCGATCAAATAAAGACAATAAATGAGATATTTTTAGCAAAGGATGGGATGAAGTATTCATCATAACATGTTATTATTTTACCTTGCCTGCTTCTATGAGCAGGTTTTCCATCTTTGTATACTTTTGCCCATCAAACACCTATTCAATCATGCAAGAATCCAACCTTACCCGTAGAACTTTTGTAAAAAACAGCGGCCTTGTAACCGCAGGTGCCATGCTTGCACCCTATGTCGCCCAGGGCCTAACCGATGACCAACCCATTCGCATAGGAATTGTGGGATGTGGTGGACGCGGTTGCGGTGCCGTGGGCAATGCCATGCAGGCCGACCCAAAAGTGGAACTGGTCGCGATCGGAGATCTATTCGAGGATCGGATAAAGCAGCGAAGTAATAACTTGGCGAAAATTTGCGGACCCCGCTACAAAGTAACTGAGGAAAATAAGTTTACCGGTTTTGATTGTTACAAAAAAGTGATCGATGCTGGGGTGGACTATGTAATCCTGACCTCTCCCCCTGCTTTTCGTCCCGCTCATCTTGAATATGCGGTGGAAAAAGGAATTCATTGCTTTTATGAGAAACCAGTTGCGGTGGATGCACCGGGTATACGTAAGGTCATCGAACTTGCGAAGAAGGCAAAAGAGAAAAACCTCGGATTTATGTCCGGTTTTTGCTGGCGTTACAATTACCCCAAACGAGAGGTTTTTTCCCGTGTACTCGATGGAGCAGTTGGCGACATCAATGCAATGTACAGCACCTACAATGCAGGTGAGGTAGGAGGAAGCCGAGGTCGGGCCGTTACCATGAGTGATCTTGAGATTCAGATGCGCAACTGGTTCAAACATCTCTGGCTGGCCGGCGATTCGATTGTGGAACAAGCAGTGCATTCCATTGATATGATGCAATGGGCCATGGGCGAGGAACTTCCCATCGAAGCCGAAGGAAGCGGAGGCAGGCAGGTTTATCCCAATGATCCCGACCGCTATGGTAATATCTACGATCACTTTGCCATCGTCTACAAATGGGCCAATGGTGCACGGGGATACCATTTCTCCCGTCAGCAAAATGGCACCCAGGGGAGTTATGAACTGGAAATCTTTGGCAAGAAGGGCTTTTGCAGTGCCAAAAACAGGCATGCGATCATGGCAGATGGTCAAACACCGTGGCGCTATTCCGGGTCCAACAACGACATGTACAAAACCGAGCATGAGGAATTGATTGCTTCCATTCGCTCGGGCAATCCTATCAACGATGGAGAACGTGCCGCCAACAGCACGATGGTTGCAATCATGGGCAGGATGGTCGCCTACACCGGAAAGAAGCTATCCTTCCAGCAAGCTCTCAACTCAAAAGAGGACCTCACCCCACCCCATCTTGATTTCAATCAACCGTTGGCCGTACCCGGTGTACCCAAGCCTGGTCTGACCAAATTTATCTAAGCACAATTTTTCATGGAAATAATCATACTCCCAAGCGAAGAAGCGGTGGCGAAACGGTCCGCTGACCTCGTCGAAGCCCAAATCCGCACCTTCCCCGACACTATACTTGGACTTGCCACTGGATCCAGTCCTCTGGGGCTGTACAACGAGCTTGTCGTTCGCCACCAAGAGCACGGTCTTTCCTTCTCGCAGGTTCGTACTTTCAACCTCGATGAATATGTCGGTATTCACCAGGATCATGCTCAAAGCTACCGAACCTTCATGAATGTTCATCTCTTCGACAAGATCGATATCGAAGAGTCAAATACTCATGTACCCGATGGCACCATGGAAAACCCCATGCAAGCTGGGCCAGCATTTGAACAAAAAATTAAAGAGGCAGGCGGGATTGATTTGCAGGTTCTGGGCATTGGTACCGACGGGCATATCGGATTTAATGAACCCACCTCAAGCATTCGTTCCCGTACCCGTTTAAAAACCCTGACCAAGCAGACAGTGGAGGACAATTCCCGCTTTTTTGGCCCCGGTGAATTCCAACCGAAACTGGCCATTACCATGGGCATCGGAACTATTCTGGAAACCCGCCGTATTCTTCTCATCGCCACCGGAGAAAACAAGGCGGAAGCAATTCATGACATGATCGAGGGTCCCATTGCCGCGATCTGTCCAGCGTCTGCCCTGCAAATGCACGAACGGGTCACTGTGATTCTTGATGAGGCAGCTGCCCAGAACCTAAAATATCAGGAGTACTACCGGCATGTTTCCGAAATTCAGGATGAACTGGTGAAGAAACACCGCCCATCAGATTGGATTGCCCGCTGATTCAAACCCCTTCACCCTCCCAAGATGAGTGATTCCCAAAAGATCCGTGTACTCGTGGTCGGTGCCGGCAATATGGGCAGGTCCCATGCCCTCGCCTACTCTTCCATTCCCGAGTTCGAAATTGCCGCTATCTGTACCCGT
>Ga0255761_10006063_pt1 | contig 10463 bp, 8 predicted proteins | sample 071ome_29_FD_179961 | JGI IMG/M metagenome (GOLD analysis project Ga0255761, IMG submission 179961) | Coastal salt marsh microbial communities from the Groves Creek Marsh, Skidaway Island, Georgia - 071407BT metaG (version 2) | ecosystem: Environmental > Aquatic > Marine > Intertidal zone > Salt... | reverse complement strand
GCCTATCATCGTTTTGCCATCTTCAATTTCGAGGCCAAATACGAAGAAACTTGAGGCCAACATGCCTATAAACCAAATCCATCCTAAAATTTCAATAGTTGTTTCTAGCATCCAACTCCTGCTTCCGCTCTAAAATAAGGTTCGTCAATCACTTCAAACGCTGCCATTTCAGTTAAATCACCATCAAGGTGTATTTCGTAAATATGCTTATCTGTAACATGGTCATGTTGACTGTTAATCTCAGTTAAACCTATTGTTTGTAATGCTTTAAGTATTACTCTCCGTTCTTCTTGGTTATAGCCGTCAAGCGTTAATTTTGCGCTTTTTTTCATTTTTTACTCCATTTAATTTGTTATTGCGAGATAGTATTATAGCAGATATGAGCTTAGTTGTCAACCTCAGGAGGCATTATTTATTTCTCTCTTATTAATTTTGCTATTATGTTCGTTAATGAATTTTACACCTTTGCGGTCAATTTTTTGTTCTTTTCGGTATTCTCTTCCATTTTTTGAGGCAACCCACTTAAGGCATCTGAGGCTGCTTTTTATGTTTTTAAATAGGCTCATAAATATTCTCCGACATGGTTCAGGGAGACATTATAGAATATCCTGCTACACTTGTCAAGGCTTTTCGTCAAAATAGACAATTACCTTCTTGAATGTTACTCGACCCAAGAAATGTCTTCTAACATAATATAAGTAATAGCCCTCGCTTGAGTAGTGAGAATTAGATTTGTGAACACAATAAAGCCATTGTCTCAGATTCTTCCAAGAAAACTTAATTCGCTTAGTTCTTGTGCCGAGTTTGACAACATGCTTTCTCATATCTGTATAATAGCATATTTTACATTAATTGTCAAATCAATTAGAAAATCATTTGGTCATCGAAATGTTGTATGATACCTTCCATTTCTGATTCTATTTTTTTAATTCGCTTAAATAAATCGATGTCTTTTACATCAGCAGCTAGTCCCTTATACTCTTCCATCATTTCTTTGAGCATAATCATTTGGGCTTTAATTTTTTGCTTTTTTTCTCGTTTTGTTAAATTTTCACTCATGGTTCATCAATATAGGCAGTTTCATTGACTTATAAAAGTCTTTAGGTTCTTTTGATAAATATTCTCTTCTGTTCTTAAATGTCTGTTCTACACAACGCTCAAACAATTCTAGATCGATATTGCTTAAAACTTGGCAATATTTTTGATTTTTACCTTTGGGGCAAAGATCGTAAGGCATTTCGCTTGTATATCCACAAGGCTTATTGTCACAGAATCCACTGCCAAACATGAAGGCAGGTATCTGATATTTATTGCAAACATAATGAGGGGGCAATGTTCCGAATATGCCCACAGTAGGGACTCTAAATGCCTCTCCTAAATGGACACCAGCAGAATCGGGCCCAACAATTAATTCAGCATTAAAAGCAAGTGATACTAAGTCAAGGCCTTTTGTCTTTGAAGACAAGTTTTTAACGCCAGGAATTTCTTCTAATTTATCAAGGCCCTTTACTTTGCCTATGATGTATACTTGTAGTCCTAGCTTTTCTGTGATAAATTTAATGAGTTTAATATTCTCACTTGCGGCGATGTTTTTGGCAACACCTGAGGTATGCCATTGGAAGAAACAGTATTTAGTGTCTTGATTTATGCCCAAGCTTTCGTACCAATCTCCGCTAGGATATAATAGTTCTTGATCTGTAAAATCTCCGAAGTCAGGTAGCCCATCATACTTCATGCCTGTCAGATTGAATAGTCTTTCGACAAGACTTTCAATAGCGACCCACGACTTATCTCCTCTGAATTGTCCTTGTTCATTCAGGTCTTTCCAGTAATACATAGCAGGTAGGACATGATCGTATTGTTGAAATTTTTCAAAGGTAATATATTCTTCAATGTAATTGATTTTCGGTGGCGTGAAATAAGAATAAAACTCTCCAATTACATCAGATGTTGCAATATCAAATTTACAACGTCTTCTTCCTTTTTGTGCAAATATTGCTCTAATAAATGTAAGTAGCCATATTGAGTCTCCGAATCCTAGTGTTGAGTCTCCTTGCATGGAGAATAGCACGCTGTCATCTGGTTCAATGGGTGCGCCATTGTAGACTTTTACATCAAACCTTTCTTTCAGGTTTTGTACTTCATTTGCTGGTATTGATCTTGGCTGTCCCCATGATATTTTAGTGACACCATTATGTTCAAAAGTCCAATACATATATTATCCCTTTATCTAGCTTTTAATTGTTCTACGTCGCGTGGTTCTTCTTTAGTAACTACAGCGTCGTTCACTTTTCTAGGAGACTTCTTTTTAGCAGTTTTTTTAGCACTTTTCTTTCGCGGCGTTTTTTTCTTCTTTGGAGTTTCTTCTGCCTTGGGCATCTCTGCGCCCACTTGTCTCGCTCCAGCATCAATTAGAGAAGTCAATTCGTCGGGATTATATTGGTCGTTTTGATATTTTGGTGGATTTTCTTCTGTTCCTATTTCCTGAGCATTTAACTGAGCCTGTTGTTCTTCTACCGCTTGAATTGCATCAGGATAGTATGTTCTGTAATACCAGCTATATCTTCCAGCAATTTCATTGATAACACTTGGAGTAATATCAGAGAGATCTTGATTAGCGGGGCTGAGCTTACTCTTAATCTTATGCATATATTTGAATCTGTAATGAGAATCAGATTCTTGAGTAACTTGTTTAATATTATCAAAATCTAGTTTACAATCTTTAACTCCCACAAAATTAAACAAAGAACTCATAACTTCTTGAGGATTCGCCATTAGGTCTTCATATCTAAGGAAGAATAAATGCTGCTTGTCTGTTCCAGCAATTACGTTAGGAACATCTCTAAGGTTTTGTAATGCAGAAAGGGCAGAACCACAAATGCCACTGTCTCCATCAAAGAATGCGGCAGCACGACTATCAACAAAATTGCCTCCACCCAAGGGAGCAATGAGAGCAGTCTTTCTGTGTCTTCTTTCCATAGAAGCATAAACATGTCGCAAGTCTCTAAGAGTCACAATCATTTTGAATTCTGGATAAAGTTCTTTAATCACCTCAATTTGGTGCAGCCATCCTCTGTTTTTGTCAATAGTTACTTGAGCGTCTTCGTCTTGCCATGCTTCGATATAGGCTTTAGTAGACTTTCTTAGTTTCTTGTAAAGGTAGTCATAATTATGATCTAATTGTGACATAAAGAATTGATCACTGCTATAAGTTTCTCTAATATTTCCTACAATATGAGCCAAGGGGGAGCTTGGAGTAGCATGAATATCGGGGTGATTTCCTAATAGATTGGCAATTAGAGTCGAGCCTGAACGTGGCAAGCCTGTTAAGAATACTGTATTAGACATAAAATATCTCCTTATTTTATTTATTGTCGGAAAAAATAGAAATTGGCATCTTCGCATTAGAGGAATAACCGATAATAATTTAGAATAAAAAATATCACTTTATAGTTAAAAATTCTAAGGAGATAAGCTATGAGCTTAATTGATAACGGTCAAAATACGGGACAGGGCGAACTTACTCTAGCGCAAAAGCAAGAAAGAGTAAAAAAACAAATTGAAAGAAAAACTTGGGATACATTTTCAGGACTAGTCGCAGTTCATAAAGAGCTTATGCAAAAAGTATGGGAAAATCCACAAGGATTAACTCCGCAAGAAGTATTCGATTCCTTGGGTGCAAATGCAGGAGAACTATTCTCTCTAGCTACCCTGCTTGTTACAACTGTGAATACTGCAAAGCCAGGAACACTTGTGGATGCACACCCATATAACTATACAATCAATGGAGACGGAACTGTAACCGTTACTTCTCCTGTTGAATAATCATATGTATGAAAATAGCTATACCTGCTGGTACTAAATTAACCATCTCATCTGGGACTAAGCAATTGGCTCCAGATGATTTTTCTCCATTGCAACTACCAAATCTTTTGGCTTGGTATGATGCTTCTGATTCTGGAACTATAGATGATTCTACTGACTCTGGAAGAGTAGAACAATGGTCAGACAAAAGTGGTAATAATTATCACTTAACACAAACAACTTTAGCAGACAAGCCTTACACTGGAAGAACCATCAACGGATTGCCTGCTGTAGATTTTAGAGCGGCACAAGAATTAGAAAGAACAGACACATTCGGAGTTACTGGCAATCCTGCATTAACTATTTGTTTCATTTGTGAGTTAGATACAACTACAGGCCGAATCATAACTATGGATGGTTCAGCTTCAGCATCAATAGGAATACAGTCTGACGCCAGTTGGCGTCATAATGACGGAAGCAACATCTTTGCTACCCCTCCCACGGGAGAAACTCTTATCTTTACAGCCAGAAGAAGATCGGGAGACACTTACGCTGACAGCGAAATGAGATATAAAAGAGCCGATGCTGCGTTCTCATCAGTATCCAGTGGCAGCAGCACTCCTAACTTGACTGGAACAAACACTCATTTGGGCAGTGGTAATGCTACTGGATATTTAGACGGAGCAATAGGTGAAATAATTGTATACAATTCATATTTGTCTGATGATGATGTGACTAAAGTAGAATCTTATCTTGTAAGAAAATATCATGATGCAGCTTATGGGGCAGATTATGCAAAAGGTGGATATTACAATGCTGTACAAAAAACAAATCCCCTTAGATACTATAGGATGTTTAATGATGATACTTTCGATGCTGTTGAATTCGACCTAGGAAGGAAAACTGACGGAACAACAGATGCAACGCATAGCAATAGCTCATTCCCAGGGTCTGTAGGTCCACAAAAAGATATTTCTACTTATAGTAGAGATTTTGATGCAGGAGGAGAGTCTACATCAGCTTCAGCACTATCAGAGTTAAATGGTTCTTCAGAAATGTCTCTAGCCTGCTGGGTCTTTAATCGAAATATTAGCTCCGATGGATACGTTTTTGGAACAACTACAACTGCTAATAGTAGCACAATATATATGTGGGCTGATGTTACTGGAGAAACAAACACAAACTGTTATTCTTTTGGAGTCGCAACTAGTTCCACTGGTAGGCCAGAAAGCAATAGCGATTCTGCATTGCAGGGAGTTTGGCAGCATGTAGTGGGAACCATGAATGGTGCGAATAGAGCAATATATGTAGATGGAATACTTCAAGGAACAAAAGATGCCGCAAGCACAACAACCGTACAGACACAATCTGAAAATATGACCATTGGAGACTGGATAGCAAACGGAGCGGGATTCGACGGTTACATTGCAGACGTTGCCATTTGGGACAGAGAACTTTCTGCAAATGAAAGTGCTAATTTATATAAGTCTGCTTGTAGACTTAATCTATTAACAGGTGATTTGCAATTTGACATGTCTACTTGGGATAACGGCACAGGAGCAACATATGCATACGGAACCGCCCCAGATGGAACAACTACAACAAATAAGTTGGAAAACACGAGTGGAAGCGACTTTAGTAGTGTCAATCAATTAATCACAGATGATGTAGATTATAATAAAGTTTATACTATCTCCGCATGGATAAAAGCCATATCCCTAAGCGTTAATGAGTCAACATGTCAGGTGTTTGATTCAGGAGCAGCGGTTAATGGAAAAGGTGGCTTGCATTTTAATCATAGCACTCAAACCATAACAGAATTTAACAGTCCAGAAGCCAGCGGTTATGAAGACGCAGGAGGAGGATGGTATAGAATATGGTGGTCTTGCGTAATAGACGAAGGCGACAAGTCTGCTCCAAGATTATATTTCTATACAGGACGATCAAGCAATCAAATTATAGGAGATTCCCTTGAAGTATGGAATGTTCAGGTTCATGAAGGTATAGGTCCACCTGCTCCAACTCTTGACTCAAGAAATTTCCCTAGAACATAAATTAAGCTGAAGCAAGAGTGGTAGTGGTAGAACCATCTTCTCTTACTTTAAGAGACAATGTACCGCCGCTTAGAAGCAACCAAACATCTCCCACATCTGGAGAAGAAGGATCGCTTGTAAGAATAGGAAGATTTAAAGGAGCTACTCCCGCTCCTGTAGAAACACTCACATCGCTTTCTGTTATAATACCATTTGCATCAGTTGTAAGGGCAGCGCCAGCAGTTAATGCTGTATTTCCTAGTCTTGGACCTGAACCAACTCTTAGAGTATTTGCTTGTGAGTTAGTCCCTGAGCCAAACTGGACAGCACCATTTGCACTTGCCACAGAATTAGACCCCATTGCAAACGAACCATTGCTGCCTGTTGTAGTAGCGTTATACCCCATTGCAAAAGAACCATTAGAGCCTGTTGCTGTTGCACTTGATCCCTGCGCGAATGAGCCATTATTACCTGTTGCTGTTGCCACTTGTCCTTGGGCGAAACAACCATTATTGCCAGTTGCTGTTGCTCTATTGCCTAAAGCAAACGAGAAGTTGCCTGAAGCAGTAACACCTTCGTTGTCTGCGTAGTTGCCGCTGCCCATCGCAAAAGAAGCAATGCCAGAAGCTAGAATAGCCCTACCTGTTCCATAGTTTCCCTTACCCCTAGCCACAGAAGCATTACCTGTAGCCGTAGCAAAATATCCTTGGGCGAAGCACCCATACGATCCATGTGCAGTTGCACCCATTCCTTGAGCAAAGCAACCTCTATCACCAGTTGCCTCAGCGTCAGTGTAGTGAGGCGAAGGACTTCCACCTTGCGCGAAACAACCATTATTGCCAGTTGCTGTTGCGTGACTTCCTTGTGCGAATGAACCGCTGTATCCGCTTGCTGTTGCGTCGTGTCCTTGTGCGAATGAACCATTGCTACCTGTTGCTGCGGCATAATATCCTTGTGCGAATGAACCATTATGACCCAGAGCATATGCAGCGTCACCCTGAGCGAAACTACCCCTGCTGCCTGTTGCAGTTGAGTAATACCCTTGTACAAAAGAACCATTAGAGCCTGTTGCACTGGCATATCTACCTTGAGCAAAAGAACCATAGTTTCCTGTTGCATGTGCATATTGACCTTGAGCAAACGAACCACTAGAACCTAATGCTGTTGAATTGTAACCTTGCGCAAATGAACCGTTAGCTCCTGATGCTGTTACTTCTATGCCTTGAGCAAATGATCCATTGTTACCTGATGCTGTTACAAGATTTCCTTGAGCAAAAGAACCATTATTGCCAGAGGCGGACAAACTGGCCCCTTGTGCGAAAGAGCCATAATTACCTGTTGCTATTGAATTATTACCTTGAGCAAAAGAACCCCTTGACCCTGAACTTACTGGATTAATTCCTTGAGCAAAAGAACCATAATGCCCAGAAGCTGTTGCGCCATTTCCTTGAGCGAAAGAGCCATCGTTACCAGAGGCAAGTCCATATCCTTGCGCAAATGAACCTCTATTTCCTGTTGCAACTGCTCGGTATGTGCCATATAGGGTGTATCCCCCTTGAGCAAATGATCCTATGTTACCTGTCGCTGTGGCTTCTTCGCCCTGAGCAAAGCAACCCCTCGTTCCACTTGCTGTTACATTAGAACCACCTACTATGAAAGCCGTATCATCAGAGTTACCATTTGCAAACTTAAAATTATAATTAGGATCAGGAAAATAGATACCATTCCATATATTAAGCACAGAAGAACTAGACGAAGCTGTATTGCCTGTGCCGTTACCTATATTCCATGCAGCATCAGCAATGACGCCGAATCCATCTTCAAACGTGATGATGTCTCTGAAATATTGAGCATCTTGTTCTGTAAAAGCATTAGGTACTTGTGCCATTTTAATTAATTCCGCGAAAATTAAAGATACTATTAATTTCCACAATTAATGACATCTTCCTTTATTTGCTATTTAATATAAAATAAGAATTAATATATATTTGAGCCATAGAAAGTAGCTCCATAAATCTTTGTAGAACCTGGAGGGGCAGTATCTAGGGTGACTGTAATTGTCTTATCTTCAGTGAAGGCCACTTCTTGAGTGTGGGCAGTAAAGCCATCTTTATAAACTTCAATAACATGAACTTGGTCGCCTGTCCCATCGCTCCATTCTGTGAAGACTCCTGTAGATGTTTCTTCTCTTTCAATAAGGACAACGGGTTCGCCTCTTGGATCAAGTACATTGCCACTACTGTCTGTTCTAAAAGACCAATGCTCTCTTCCTTGTTTTTGTCTAATAGTTACAGTGGCATCGGCAATAGGATTTGTTAATGAATCTTCTACATTCAATGTTAATTTTCTTCCATGTAAGTGGATGCCACCACTGCCCCATCTTCTATTAGTTGTAATAGAATTAAATGTAGTCGTGCCCAAATAAATGGCTATACCTCTATTGGCATATACTCCGTAAGTAGCATTCTGAAAAGTGCAGTCTTCAAAATAAACCACTGAACCTCTATTTACTATGCCGCCAGCATATACACCACTATCACCGTCATCAAAAGTGTAATTTTTATACTTAACCTTAGGCTGGTTTTGCCAATCAATTCCTCTTTCCAGTGTATTTACTGGGTCATAATGCCAACTGTTTAGTCCTTCACCTCCGCAACTCCAATATCTATTTTCAGCAAAAGTGTTGAGCAGCGTCCCGCCATTTATTTCCAAATTAGAACAGCCATAAAAGAGTGCCCAATATCCATTTGTCATATTAAAGTTATTAAAGGTAAAATTACTATAATCTCCGTTGTAAAAAAAAGCCCAACCATTGGTAGAAGTCTCGGTTGGCCCCCCCACTAGAGTAATATCATCAAAAGTTTGTTTGTATGTATCATCGAAATCATAGTTTCCAGGTTGAAAAAATACATTATAACCACTTGAAAGCATGTTGTCTCTTATTATGACATGATCCCAATCCATATTGCGGTATCCATAAAGATAGATACTACGATGTTTTTCAAAAATAACTTCATTTCCCAAAGTTCCATTGCAGTTTACTTCTCCTTCGCAATAGATATAAGATTGTTGTGCCCCATTTGTGTCGCCAACAATTGTAGTATTTTCATTTAAATTTAAAATGCCACCCTGCTCCACCCTTAAAATTGGAAACTTATTAGCGGTCAAATTCCACTGTAAAGTATCGCCTACAGTATCTCCAGAATTAGTACTAACTGTTGCTCCGCTTTGGATTTGAATTTCTCTATTCCCTTCAACTTGATAGACATTAGTTGATGGATTTGTCATGCATCCAGGTGTGTCTGCAACTGCATCTGCGTAAAGCTCCGCAAGCGTACCCGTTCCTGCGGTTACAAGAATCTGACTGCCCGAAATAGATAATGTAAAAGCCATATTATACTCCTGCTACTACATACTCAGTTCCGCCTCGATACATGTGTATTCCATCAGACTCCATCCACACCATTCCATTAGCTAGACCCGAAGGCGCAGCAGTTAGATATGGGAGTTTTAGATAGTCATTTGTACCATCTGACATGCTTATCGGAACATTTGTATTAATTAGGTCAGCAGATGCATCAACAACAAAAGCATTTGCTTGATTCGCAGTCTCTGCTCTAAAGTCATCATTAGCACCATTGCCACCATTATCATTGACAACAAGGCCTGCATTGATTGTTGATTGTCCTGTTGCAGTTCCTCCGCAGACAACTCCCCCTGTCCCTTTAGGGGTCAAATTTAAGTCTATGTTAGCATCTGTACCAGTTGCGGCTATGTCTGGGCCATTTGTCGTAGTTGCGTCTGTAACAGTAATCTGGTTAACTGCACTGGCTGTCTCACTTGTTATAATAGTTGGTGAACTTTTTATAACGTTGTTTGCGTCTGTTGTTAAAACTTCGTTTGCAGTAGGAGTAGTATTGTCAAGCCTTGGTCCAGTCCCTAGTCTAAAAGTATTGGCTACTGAGTTCGTTCCCGCTCCAAACTGCACTGCTCCTGCTGCTGATGCCGAAGCAGAAGCTCCAAAAGCGAAAGCACCTCCGTTTAGAGCTTTTGCAGCATTGCCTAAAGCGAATGACCCGTCATTGCCAGATGCGGTTGCATTAGATCCCATTGCAAAACATCCGCCATAACCAGAAGCTGTAACATTGTAACCTTGAGCGAAACATCCGTCATTTCCAGTTGCTGTTACTCTATTGCCTAAAGCAAACGAGAAGTTACCTGAAGCAGTAACGCCTTGATTGTCTGCGTTAGACGCAGAACCCATCGCAAAACTTGCAATTCCTGTGCTTTGTATGTTTCTATTTGTTCCAGAGAAACCTGCACCTCTAGCTACAGATGCTACGCCGTTAGCAGTAGCTCTAGACCCTTGAGCGAATGAACCAGTATTTCCCGTTGCTGTTACTGATTCTCCTTGTGCAAAACAGCCGTTTGCCCCTGTCGCTGTTGCCCCTTGTCCTTGAGCAAAAGATCCTCTTGTGCCAGTTGCTAATGCGCTTTGTCCTTGAGCGAAACAACCACCATATCCAGTGGCACTTGTCGAATTTCCTTGCGCAAATGAACCATAGCTACCTAAAGCTTGGCAATTATTACCTTGAGCGAAACAACCAGAATTGGCATTTGCTGTCG
>Ga0255761_10006001_pt1 | contig 10523 bp, 19 predicted proteins | sample 071ome_29_FD_179961 | JGI IMG/M metagenome (GOLD analysis project Ga0255761, IMG submission 179961) | Coastal salt marsh microbial communities from the Groves Creek Marsh, Skidaway Island, Georgia - 071407BT metaG (version 2) | ecosystem: Environmental > Aquatic > Marine > Intertidal zone >... | reverse complement strand
CCAAACGTCCGATTTCGTCAAATACAACCATGTCATAAAGATGAAACTGATCGCTGTCCATAATTTGACGCAGTGTTGACAGATCATGAATAGCAACGCAGTCTGTTGCAATATCACGGATGTGATCATCAATAAAATCAGCAGAAAGCCACAGCACCTTTCTGCCATGCCAATTTGCTTGAATTGCCCGACCTGCCAATAGCGCTGTTTTGCCAGTTCCGGAATTTCCACGATAAATTGTGAAGTTATGTTCCACGTCATTATCTACGTTAATACTACCGTTCATTTTCATCTCCAGTGATGATGTACTGAATCAGGATCTTTACACAGTGGGTTACAGTTACACCTAGGTGTTTCATCAAAAGTATTAGGATTAATCATCAACAACACAAAAATAGGCGCTAAACATAAACAAATGATAAGGATACCCATTTTACATCCAATCCCTTAGGTCAACAATGTCATACCAATCGACACGGTGATCGCCATAACTTGGATGATTGACCCGATACTCTTCCCACTCTTTTTTAACTTGCCCTTTAAGGGGACCGCGTAAAAACAATGAGGTTTGCTTCTCTACTCGCACCGCACTCTCAGCCTCTTCCCGTGTGGCAAACGTTCCGATCCAATCACGGGTAAATGCACTTGGATAATAGTTGTCGCCAGCAATTAAAAGATATGGCTTCATTCTTCACCTACCTTATTTTTATTTATGAATTCATCAAGTTGATTGGCAAGCTCTCTCAGGTTGTCAGGCGTAAGACCGGCACCAACAAGTGTAAATGAAGAGGCATTGCAGTAGCTCATCATTTCCAGCTTTTGCTCAATTGACCAATCACCTTTACCGTGATCAATAAATTTGGTTGTTAACGTAACCTGTTCTCCACCATTACTGCTGGGATTAAAACAAAACGTGTGACTCTTCATTCTTCCACCTCAACAACTTTGGCCCAATAGCCATCTGGAATAAAAATGTATTTGCCCACTTCAATGTGAGCTTCTTCCACAGTCTCCGCAGTCACATAGCCTTTTGGATTCTTCCGAAAGCCTTTTGAGTGATCATACTTTGAACGTGATTGATAAACTGCCCACTTTTTCATATCACTCATTTATTCGCTTTCCTTCTTCGGGTATTTCCATGAAATCTTGGCTTCAAAATTCAGCATGGCCTGTTGTGGATCGCTAGAAACATTCCTCCAGGTGTTATCTGCCCCAACCTGTGGATACCGGCCTTTCGGGGACACCCACTCAACTTCCCACTTATCTCGAATACTAAATATCCATACCTTAATTCCATCCTCTGTATGGATAATCTTAAGCGCCTCGGAAACAGTGTTGAACCACCGGGAGGTATCGAGCTTTTTTGACGGAAATATATCACAAATCATCTGATGATTCAGAATCACTGAGCTATAACCCCCTTTGGCCATAACATGACAGTGCTTAAGGATTGCCTCTCGCATGGCAGACACCTCGCTATCAATAGGGGTTCTTGCTTCTTCGCAAATTTCATAAAGAGATTTATTCATTCTTTCACCTGCTTTACGACAACATATATTGACAAAGTACACTGATCCACTGTGGCACCACCACAATTAAAGCACCAGTAATCACACAAATAATTTCTCTGTTTGTCATTTTTTTACCTTTTCATTATCGGTTTAGGGTTATCCCATCGACCACACCTTAAACAACCAACGCGCTCTTCAAAAAGATTATCGGCGGGTTTAATTGTTTCCTGTCTATTCTTTCCACATTGACATATTTCACCAATCAATACAGTTACACAAACATCGGCGTGGGAATTATATCCATCAGCCCATCCACGACAATATTCTTCAGAGCCTTCGACGTAAGACACAAAACCCTTGGGACCAAAGTGACCAACTTTTGCATAACTACAACTCATGATATTCCTTAAGGCCTAATTCCGAGCTTATCCATAACCCAAATAAAGGGTAGAAATATAAAGTGGGCAAAGAGCCAACTCATTCTTCGTTCTCCAAAAGCCAAGATGAAGATTGAACTTTTTCTCCCAATCCATCTATCAGACCAATCCCAAGCTCTTCACAGACTTCTCTTTCCGGGATTGTCTCATTGGTTTGATCGCCGCCATTTGCAAAGAAAAGCTTAACCTCTTCACCCCACATAGGTGCGTATAGATTATGTATTTCTCGGATTGTTTCGCAAACAGTCCTATCTGTATCTACAGACAAAATCGCATAATCTACCGGGCGAAGATTATCTATAATACAAAGCCTTTCTTGCTCATTCATAAATTGCCTTGAACCCTTTAGAGCACGCTGAAAGTCGTTGTTTACAATAACGCAAAGCTTATCTCCGCAAGCTTTTGCCTTACGAAAATACTCGATATGCCCAACGTGAAGTGGATTAAAATATCCAGAAACAATAACAACTTTTTTATGATTATCTTCTGGAAGGCCAAATACATCTATATCTTTCATTTTGTTTTCTCTATATTTTCTTTCCGCGAATGGTAATTACGCTATGACCAACTATGTACTCATGCAAATCCCACCAGCACTGTGGGGCCTCTTTCTTTAACAAGTCACGGATGCCCTCTTCGGATAAATCATAGTCTACCGATATAACGCAAAAGCCAACAGGATTTACTTCAGACAGCTTCTCGCAGGCTTCCTCGGCATCTTCAACAGAATCATAAAGCTGGGGGCTCATGCCTGCACGCGCCCACGAAGAACCAATGTAGGGAAATCTACCCCTCTTGGTTATTGCATATTTCCTTGTAATACTCATCTTATTTTTTTTCTCTTATCGCAATCCAGCGATCAATATACCACTTAGCTTTCTTCATATCCTCTAGGGGTACTTCACTTTTCCTTCCCGCTCTAGAAATATACTTAATTACGTTGCCAAGATGAAAGTCCAAGTCCCAAGCTTCAATAACCTTTATCGCTTCGTACTTTGATGATCCATCTTTATCTTTTTCGCCAAACTGATAATGATCAGGGTGATTAACATTTTCACTCATTTAAGATCCCAGAGTTTTCTCTATTGCTTTTTCTATGGCATTTCTTCTTAGCTCGTATTCTTCTTCGGTAAAAAAGCCTACAGCTAGTCCCTCGCACCTCTTGCAATAAAAGCGAACACCTATACTATTCGTACTCGCACGCACGGACACGGGCACGTAATAATGCTCTAATCCATCATTACACTTTCTAATCTGCTCCGTTCTCGGAAGCATGTGATTGTATCTTGCCATAACACTCTCCCGGATAACTGTATACCATATCTTCGCCGCTAAAAATCTTTACCTTCTGCGTTAGCTCAAAGCGGCGAGACTTAGACTTACCCTTATTCTTCTTTAGCTGAATACATATGTACATGTCTTGAGTAAGATGCTTTTGGGCAAATATATATTGAAGTCCCTCCTCAGACCAGAATATCTTATTGTCGGGATGTCTTTCTACGAATTCTTCAACAGTTATATACTCTTCATCTGAAAATACCCTATAGGTAAATTCGCTTTTTAATGCTTCAAAAAGCATTGATAAACTCTTTTGCATATCCTCATCACTTAAGTGAGCGGTATTAGAAACAGACCAAGATGACTCTTTTTCATTCCAATCAATATCTAAGGATATTCCAAATAGATCTAATGACCCTCCGTGAAATCTGCTATTGCCCGTTTCTCCCATGCAATGATTATAAAGATTTGGATGCAATTGTTTTTTATTACTCATCTTCTTCACCTTTTTCGTCACAATAATTTGCTAAATCAAAAAGATACCTGCTAACCTCGGACTCCGCCCTATAAAGATCCTCTTTATAAGTTGGGACCTCTCTAATGAAGCTATCTATGGCCTTAATAATATGGTTGGTCAGCCCATCCCTATCATGGGGATTTGAATTCACAAAGTCACTCATGCCAGCCCTCCCTAACATTATAGGCACAGGATTAGAGCGGTCCACAAAATAAAAACCCCGACATTACTGGCGGGGGTTTGGCTTACTCACTTCTGCATATACAGGTAAGAAGTCTATCTGTATCATAGATTGTCTTTGCAGCAGACAGTATATCTTCTGGAGTTACCTCATCTATCATAGTCATGTATTCATCAATCTCAGGTATTCCTATGAGCCGCTTCTTTAAAGCCCAAGATGCAAGATTATAACTATCTTCTATAGCAGAATAGAACGAAGCACGAATCTTATTCTTGGCGCGCTGTATCTCTTCGTCGCTAACTCTAACATTCTTTATTTTATCTATTTCTGACAGAACGACCTCCATTCCCTCTTCTACATTGGACTCTCTAGTGGAGAACTCGACAAGGGAAAGGCCTCCATTCTGCCACTCGCTAGACGAAGCAGAAACACCATAGACCAGCCCACGCTTCTCTCGGACTTCCTCAAACAACCTTGAGTCCATACCTGATCCAAGTATTGTTGTTAGCAGCCTAACGGACGGGGCCATCTTCGATGCCTTATTTATAGAAGGCATACCCATCCACACGTATGTGTGTTCAATACCGGGCCTCTCCAACTCTAGCTCAGCAGACTCGGAGTAAACGGGATCATTAAACTTATAGTGAGTCTTTGTCCTTCCGCTTGCTTTCCCGAAATACTTGGTAAGCATAGCTTTTGAATCTTTCTTTGAAAGATTGCTACAAAGAGAAACTATTGCATCCTTCTTATTGCAGAATCTACTGTGAAAAGAAGCGATTTCATCTCTAGTAAACTTTTCAATAGTATCTTGGTATCCAATTACAGGGGTTGCAAGATAATGATCTCCAAAGAATTTTGAAGAGAAGGAGCGCCAGATGTAACCGTCCGTATCATCTTTTGATGACATTTCCTCTTCCTTTACAACCTCTATCTCCCTCAGAATTTCGTCCTCTGGAAAAATAGGATTAAAAACCATATCTGATAGAATAGCCATACAAGCTTCTATGTTTTCATATGGAACAGTTATAAAGTAAGCGACCATTTCATGTGAAGTAAAAGCATTTGACCTTCCCCCAAGAAAAGCTATCTTCTTTTGAATCTCCATCGCATTCATATCCTGAGTACCTTTAAATATAGAGTGCTCAAGCATATGAGCTATACCAAGATTGTGCCTTGATCTCTTCTCATTTCTTGAGCCTGCATCAAAGGCAACTATAATTGTTGCAATCCTAGAGTGTGTCTTTGTAATCTCGTGAATCATAAAAATCCTATTAAAATTGTAAAGTTTTTGCCCGGTTGTCGCCGTCGCAGGCGAAGCAAAAAGGGGGCAGGCAGAATATAAACTCTGTCTGCCCCCTGTCTATTGTTTTACTTATTCTTCTGTTCGATAACTACTTTCTTACCGTATGGAAACTCAACACCTTCGTCTTGCTTGCACACAGCCCACATTACACGGGTCTTTGGCTTTGCAGGGAATGGGGCGTAACCATCGGTGAAGATTACCAGACCATCATACTTCTCTTCATCGGCAAGATGAATAACTGGAGCAAAGCAAGTGCCGCCTCGGCCCTTAATATCAATCTTACTAGCACGCTTTGAGAATGGTTCTGGCTTTCCGTACACCCTAGTATCAAACTGGATAAAGTCTGCCTGAACATGATCAATCATACCGTTCAACTCTGTGGCGAAGTATTCAAGCTGCTTATCAGAGACGGAGCCAGAAGTATCAAACGCAACAAGTAGGCGACTAGTGTAGTTTCTCTTGCTACCCGGCTGTGCCATACCATAGCGACGATTGGGGCGCATACGAGTACCGCGACGACCCATTAGAACAAGCTTGTTGATAAACCAGCGAGCTTCCTTCTTCCAGTTTACTACCGGCTTATTTGCAGCAATAATCTGACCAGCAAGACCGCCGGGAATATTACCCCAACCCTTCTTTTCTTGCTCCTTGATTGCCTTCTCTGCGATATTACGAACCTTCTCTTCGATAATATCATCGTCGAATTCATCCCACATACCGTGGTCATCTACGGTATCACCCTTGCCCTCGATAACCTTGTCGAAGTCTCCACCGCAGTTATCCTCTGCCTCCTTCTTTAGCTTCTCGTAGTAAAACTCAGAAGATTGATTGTCGTCAAGGTTAAACTGCTTCGGATAAAGAGCACCCTCTGGAAGCCCCTCAATATGACAGTTGATAGCACAATCAGCAGCGATGTTGTATCCACGAGGATTGTAAGCAAAGTGCTTTGCTCGCGTAAGATGATGAAGAAGAACATGCAAAGCCTCATGCTTTAGCACACTTCTAAGTTCAGTGCTGGAAAGCTTATCTACAAACTCTGGATTGTAGTAAAGAGCCAAGTCTACTCGGCGGATAACACCGACAGCCATAGTCGGAATGTCTTTGCTTTCGCGCTTGTTCAGATGAAGGAATACCTCACCGTAAAGCGGCTGAAAGGAAATTAGCTTTGAGATAGCGGAATCAAGTCGCGCTCTGACCTGTGAGTTAGCCATTTTATATTCCTCCGTTAAAGGTTAAGTGAAAGTGGGGCACCTGATAACCCTGTGCCCCCCTGTGGGTTCCCCAAATTAGCTGCTAAGGTAAATGACCTTAAGATGCTCGCGGAAATCTTCGTCAGACTGCCATTCCATAACAATCTTCTTTGACTTCTTGCCTGCGAGCAGACCAACCCAAGCCTGTGAAGCTACATCAGGCGGAAGTGCCATGAAGAACTTACGAAGGTTAGCGCGCTGCTTATCCTTCATAGTGGTGAGGCTACGCTCATTAACCTCTGCCACAACAGAGCGGGAAAGAGCGGCGATAACCTCAATGTCGTTACATGCAGCTTCAATCTTAGCTTCAATCTTATCGTAAGACTCGATAACCTCTTCTGGACGAAGATTCGAGAACTCATTGGTAATGAACTTTTGGAACATTACTGCAATCTCTCGGCCAACCCAGCCCTTAGTGATTTGAGTCAGCATACCATCATCAGTGCGGGAATCAAGGCCCATGTGAATCATAGTATCAGAGAAAGCAACCCAGCTACGACGGGAGGGATAAACCCGGCCTGCCTCCAAGTTACCTACCGGCGGGTCAAGAAGATTCTGATTGCGGTTGATAAACTCTACCACAGCCTTGTGAACCCCACTAGAACGCGCCCAAGCAAGCCACTCTTCTGTCGATGGGTCAAAGTCGATATGGAACCAGCGGTCATGCAGAGCAGGATCAAGCTCCACAACATCGTAGTCATCATCGGAGTTAACCGCAGCCACTACGCGCCAACCATCAGGTAGCTTTTCACCGTCAAGGCGACGGTCAAGGCAAATCTCAAAGACAGCCTGCAAAACGTCCTTTGACGCTCGGTTAAGCTCATCGAAGAAAAGGATGCCCTTTGACTCCATAGCGCGGGGCCACCATTCTTGCTTTAGGAAGCGAATAATGTCTCGCTCTACATCAGTAACAGGCATACCCTTAATGTCGCCAACTTCGCACTGTGAAAGTCGAACATCGAAAAACCCGTACTCTTCACCAGTAGATGCAGCAAGTTCCTCTGCAACCTGACGAACAACCGAGGACTTTCCAACGCCGTGCTTAGCGTGAAGCATAACCGACTTATCGTTCGGCATATCCTTGAGAACTTCTTTTGTTTGTGCAATATTCATCTGTAACAACCTCTTTTTTCATTTTCGGGAAAATCGGTGCGGCTCCCGGCCACACCAACCTATAACCTATATCCAATCCGCTGCAACAAATTTGGCAGCGGCATTACACCAAACCCTATTCCTGCTCTGTGGTCCCAGCCATGACCTCCCTAATTCCTGCTATTCTTTCTTTAAACTCTGTTAGAGAACCCATAACTTCCTCAAAAGACATATTATCTGCTGCCGGTGCTTGGCTCGCTCCAAGCGATTCTAGCGGCATAGATAATGATGATAAAGTTGACCTAAGTGATTCTAACATTTCCATGTTTAGAGGGCTTGATTCATCAGATATAATGTCTGATGCAAAATCACCAATACCATCTAAACTTTCTTCGATTGAAGAAAGCCTGGACTCAATTGAGGAAAGCCTATCCAAAACTGCTTTTTCAAATCCTTTGTTTGACATTTTTACTCCTTTAAACCTTTGTCCCAAAAGCATGAGACTCTTCAAGAGAAGATGGAGATAGCTTAATGAATCTGGCGTTCTCTCTTAGTTCCGCAATACTTCTTGCATTACAATAAGTCATAGCAGATCTCAGACCTCCAGAAAACTCCTCTAGAATATAATGTGCCTTACCCTTTATCGGTATATGTGTCGAAACTCCTTCGGCGCAAGTACCAGGCTTTAGACCGCCCCTCTTATCTTCTTGAACTTCTCTTGATGCCATACCTCTGTATGTCTTTGATTTTACTCCATCTACTATAATTGTTTCGCCCGGAGATTCCAAAGTACCAGCAAAAATTCTTCCGGCCATTATTGCGTCTGCTCCAAAGGCAAGAGACTTAACTAAGTCTGCCGGATAACGGATTCCTCCGTCTGCAATAATCGAAGCCCCGTAGTTGTGTGTTGTTTTTGCCCGGTAGCAATCAGACACCGATGCCAATGTTGGGACTCCAAAGCCAGTCATAATTCTTGTCTTACAGATACTTCCGCCGCCTATGCCAACTCTAATCGCGTCAGCCCCATTATCTGCCAAGAATTTATAACCCTCTCCTGTGGCAACATTTCCAACCATGATATTTACAGAGTCACCGACCCTGCCTCTTACCCACTGTAACATTTCTAGCATATATTGAGAGTGACCATTAGCAACATCTATAGAAACCCAATCTATTAGATTGGGAAATTCAGAATATACTTTATCAAATCTTGATCTCTCACTATTACCAACACCAATAGCAAAAGCTATGACCGGCCTTTTAGGCACACGCAGCCCCTCTTTTGACTTAGAAAGAACAGTTCTAATTTCCTCTATCTGCTGCTCTGGAGTCATAAACCTATGGATAACTCCCATGCCGCCATGCTGTGACATAGCCAAAGCCATATTAGCTCCGGTAACAGTATCCATAGGAGAAGATATAACTGGAACACTCAGGCTAAAAGAGTCAGACAAAGCTGTGCTTAAGTCTATTTCCTTCGAAAGCCTTGACGATAAGCTTGAATAGCTAGGCACAAGCAGAACATCGTCAAAAGCTGGAGGCGTATCAAAGGCCGTCAAGACCTGATTTGTTCTTGTTTGGTAGGTATTCATCGTATATATAGCCCTTCCGACCTGCTCTCCATCATATCTGCATAGTGCTCAGAGTCAGGATACAGTCCTTTTAAGCAATATTTTTCATGCCAGTAATGAGCAAACTCGTGCTGTAATGATTTATAATTTTCCCAGTCTCCCCTATCGGAGAATAGGAAATTATTATGCCCATCTATTTCAATTGTAGTATCAAGTAATGCATAAACAGCAGTTAGTCCCCTTCTTCTTTTTAATTCATCAAATAAACCCGAATCATACATAGTTTCCGGAGATAATACAAAAATATGAATTTGAAATACTCTCTTACAGACCTCTGGGTTGATGCCCTGCTCTTCTAGCAGCTTAAGAGTTAACCTGTTCGACGTAACAAGGTTTCTCTCAATAAGGGAGCTTGGATACTTTCTTTTAAGAAAGTCTGCCTGATTTCTTTCATATGAAATTGTTAGATTTACAATATGTCCATCAAACATTACTAAGTTTCCATAAGTCTGCTCTGTATCTAGGTGCTTGACGTACCTACCCTTATAGACAGGGACCGTATAATCGGAACAAACTGCCGAAGATGGAAGAAGAGTTGATAAAAGCAATAAACTACTTAGCAGAATCTTTCTCATTACGAGCACTCCTTCTGCCTCGACCGCGACCCAATACTTCTACCTTTAGATTTGGATTCATTCTAATCATTTCGACATGATCAATCGGAACATTATAGTGAACAAACTCCTGCTTTGTATCTAAGTTAGTAACCTTAATCTTTAACACTAAACCCTTTGACATAATTACTCCAATCTTATTATGACATTTTACGTTCTAGTCTTTCACTCAACCAATTGCTTCCCAACTGAGAAACAGCCGGAACAATCCACACTAGATTGTCCTTGTTTAGATAATCAATCAAATTTCTTTGAAGGTTCATATCTACTATCGGCGCAAACAATATAAGCTTCGCATCCAAGGCGTCAGCTTTTTCTTCAACTCCTATAAAATCTTCATCAGAGTATCCTCCGCGATAAGTGTCAGGGTGCCTATCCTTGTAGCGAATCTTATTATTAACCTCTCTCTTTTCATCGCAGAGTTTGGCGACAATAGTTCTGCGCAAAGTGATGGGGGCAGACTTTACAATCTTATTTAAGATTTTCTCAGAAAGAGCGTTCTTTGCCAAGGCCACCTGAATAATCGACTCTCTAACTTCGGTAGCACCCTTGGCTCTCTTAATAGAGAAGTAAAGAGATTCAAATGACTCTTCGTCACCATCTTCCAGGCTGGCCATATATCGGTTCATCCAAAAGTTAAAAGATTCTGAAGTTTGTTCATCTTTCAGTGATGATAGAATTTCGTCATAATCCCAAGATACAGAACCAA
>Ga0255761_10005990_pt1 | contig 10534 bp, 6 predicted proteins | sample 071ome_29_FD_179961 | JGI IMG/M metagenome (GOLD analysis project Ga0255761, IMG submission 179961) | Coastal salt marsh microbial communities from the Groves Creek Marsh, Skidaway Island, Georgia - 071407BT metaG (version 2) | ecosystem: Environmental > Aquatic > Marine > Intertidal zone > Salt... | reverse complement strand
AAACCTTTACCTTTAAACATTGAGTCAAATCCATCTATACGATCAACTCCAAAAATAGAGTGTTTATTGTATTGTTTTACATGCTTGCCTAAGTCTTTTATAAAAAGTCCTTGGGTACTTATTTTTCTGTCTCTATTTGATACAGATCGCATTTCTGCATAGTGCTTAGCTCCTTGTCGTCCGAATCCAATTGGAGTTTTTTGATTAACTTCTTCTTTTTCTTTTTTAATTTGAGAATCTAATCCAAATACTCTTTGTTGAAACATTTGAGCGGCTTTTGGACTTACCATTTTAGGATATTTTTCTGAAACTTGCTCTAAATAATTAGCAAAACCAGATAAAGTCATCTTATCTGCAGTCAACGAGAAATCATTTTTTGTTTTATCTATATTCCATTTAACTTTACCTGCAAAATTTGGGACAAACCCTTTAGATGCATTTAAAACTTGAAACCTAGCTGCTTGGCTTTTAAGTAAATCTGTTAATCCCTCTTGATTTTTTGGAGCATACTTAGTTCCTTTTAATTGTCTTTCAGAACGAAGATCTCCTTTCATTGGACTACCCATTCTTTTCTCTCTTCTTTTTTCTATAGTATCATCGCTTGCAGACAAGTAAGAAACTTTCCCCCCAGAAGAGTTAACTGATTGAATAATCTTTTGCAATCTAGGTGACAATCCATCTTTCGATAAACCTGCTCCAGAAAGTATAGTAAATAAAGATGCTTTTTCTAAATCTTCAGGAGCTTGAATAAATTGACCCATCGATTGAGCCATTGTAGATTTACCAACTCCTGATGGACCTATAATTAAATTCTTCTGCACGTTTGCCTCAAGAATATTATCTAAAATTTTGTTTGATACATTTGATTTTAATCGGTCAGAATCGTAAATTTTATTTGTGAAATTAGGAATCAAGCCTTGAGCGAATCCCCTCTCAAAAGCTGGAAGGTCTTCAAGGTCAGCTTGATCATTGGATAGCGGATCAAGACCCATTGCTCTTAAGTATTGAGCAACTTCTGATTCTTCTCCTTCCTTGTAATCTTGTCTGGAAGTATATGGATCTCCATCTTTAAACCTTTGCTTGTTTTCATTAATGTATTGCATTAATTTAGCTGGAGTAATAAAACCACTAATTCTCATTTTGGGAATTTTTTTGCCAGCAGTTCTATTTCTATTTAAGAGTTTTTTACCTTCTATTAAAAGTCTAGGTATTCTAGGGCCTATAACAAATCCAGCATTTATATCAGTATAGGGCTTTCCTCTTTCAGCTGAGCTGACAATATCTCTGTATATACCTCTTAATTCTTTAGTTCCTGTTCCACGAGAAGGACTAATCCAGGTGAGGTCTAAAGATTTTTTTGATGAAAATTGTGATTCTTTACTTACACCTTTAGGTCTTGCATAATTAGGAATTAATCCATCGGCTATATTTGATGCAAGAGCCATTTCTTGAGCTTCTTCCAAAGATGCATCTTTAGATATAAAACCTTTTTTCTCTAACAATTTTCTAGCTTTAGAAAAATTTTGTTGATTAGCAGAAGAGACTGTATTGCTAAGTTCTGGATAATTCTTCATAACCCAATGGAGCAAACCAGAATCACTATAATTTCTCATACTTTTAAGTAAGAGATTTCCTTGACTCATTCTGCCTGATTTATTTTCTATTGGTCTTAATCCTGGCCCAAAAACATCAGTAGGAAAAGTGTCATCTCCATCATTACCACCAGTAGATATATATTTTGAAAACATTTCTGGCAATATTTTTTTTCCTGTTCCTGGATTAACGCCAAGCATCCCTTGAACATCTCCTCCAGCAGTAAATAATTGTTTCGCTGCTTTACTTTTATCTCCAGAAGCGACTTTATGCAGTTGATCAATTTTAGCTCTTTCGCTAATTGCCCCCTTATCTTCTCCTTTTTTAGGTTTTTTACTGGCAGTTCTAGCTTGTTTTTGCGGATAAAAAATTCTTCCAATTCTATCAATACCTTTAGTTTGTAATGCTGTTAATAAATCATATACATAGGCATTATGGCTTCCTCTGCTGGGAACAATATCTTTAATTGGAGCTTCAAGATACATGCCGCTACCGCTATCAATTGCTTGATCCCATTGTTTCGCAAGAGTTCTATTTCTAAAATCTGCCCCAGATCCAGCAACACTAGAAAAAGCAGGATCAAGCTTTAACAAATTATCGTTTTTTTGTATCGCAAAATTGGGTACAAACCCATCTGAAAATTTAGGAAAAGGAACTTGACTTGCCATTCCTCTGCCATTGTCAACTTCATACCTACTAATTTCAATCCCCTTGTAAGATAAATTCCTAGAAGAACCTCTTCCGCCTACTCCGTAGCCAGTTTTTCCTTGTTTATAAGATTTCAATAGACCAGACACAATTTCTTCGATTGCTCCAGCCTTAATTGAGGATGTATCATATTCTTCTAAAAATTGTCTTTTTATTGATGCGGCTACAGCAGAATCATTATTTTTAGGTTTGAATTTAATGTTTTTATTTGCTGGGTCTGCAAGGGCTCTTTGTATTTTTAAATGCCTTGGTGTGTCATCTGCAAAATTAGGGACAAATCCTAAAGCTTTTGATTTACCATTATTGTAAGGATTAAAACCGTGAACCTGAGCAAAGTTTTTTTGATAAGCTTTTCCCGCCTTACTTGATTGTGGAGGCATGATTGCTGGTTGTTTCATTCCTTGAAATTTTTTAATTTTTTCTGCTTGATTGTAAACAACTTCTCCGTAACCAGGTACAGACATCACTTTTACATTTCCTGCAGTGTAACCACCCCTAAGAGCTTCAGTTCTTTCTTTTTGTTTCTCCTGCTTATTTGGCCTACGGCTGAAATTAGGAACAAGTCCATCAGCTTTGTTGCTAGATAAAGTTAAATCAGTTTGCACTCCAGCTTTAGCTAATGCTGGAGATAAATTTGTAGCAATTTTTCTTTGTAATTCAATTTGCTCTGTTTGCTTTTTAATAACACCAAGCACAATCTGCTCTTGTTTTTGTCTATCTCCACTAGATTTAACTAATTCATCTGCGAGTACAGCATTTTGTTGCATTGCATTAACTATCGACTCTTGAATTTTAAGTTCTCTGTCTTTTTGTGTTACTATTCCTAAAACATCTTTTAAAGATTGTTGAGCAAATTTTAAAGCATTAAAAAACAGTTTACCAAAAACACCTATAGCTAAAACCATTCCTGGTCCAGTAATTACATTACCAATTCCTTTAACTATTCCTTTCGCAAAATCTGAACCTAATCCAGTTGAATCTCCAGAGAATAAATTATTTAAAGAATCTCCTACAGAGTTTATCTTATCTAAAAGTTCTTCTATGCCTGGAGCTAATGCTAGTTGACCTAAGTTGCTCGCCAACTCTTGCATTGTGAGACTGGTTTGAGCTGCTAAAGCTGAAAGAGTTTGATTTAATCTTTCGTTTTTAGATGCCGCTTCATTAGATGCATCGCCTGAAATTCTTGTAGCTTTTTCAAAAAGAGAATTTTCATTATTTAAATCTTTTAAAGATGCTTTTAAAACGTTGATTTGAAAAACTCCACCTACTTGCTCTGCTACTGCAGCTTTTGTACTGTCTCCCAAGGTATCATAAGTTTTAGCTAAATCAGTTAAAATTCTTACTGCAGGTAAAGTTTGTCCCGAAACATCTCTTACTGCTATACCTAACTCTTCCAATCTTTCCAAAGTTGAACTCCTTTGAAGTCTTGTAAAAATTGTTTTAAAACTATTACCTATAACTGCTCCTCCTCGTGCAGTTATTTGTTGAGCGGCTGTAACAGCACCGACAAGTTGATCCATGCTTAAACCTGCATCTTGAGCTACAGCTCCAGCTCTAGATAAAGCATTAATTAAATCATCAGCACTAACAGCAAATTCAACGTCAACTGCAGCTAATTTATTAATTACTTCAGTTGTAGTAACTCCTGCATCAGCATAACTGTTTACTGCCGCAGTCAAACCTTTAACTGCATCTGCAGCTTTCATTCCAGTCAATCTAGTTAAGACTAGGGCATCATTAGTTCTACTTAAAGTTTCTTCCATACTCAAACCTTGCCTAGAAAATTCTAGAGCTGCTTCAGCAGCAGTGTCTAAAGTTTGAGCTGTGTTTCTTGCTACATCAAATAATTGGTTGCCAAATTTTTCTAAACTGGCAGCTGTAGTATCTAAAACGACATTAATATCAGTAAGAATTTTTTCAACTTTTACTGCTTGGACTACCATTTGCTCAAAAGCTTTTCCGACAGTTCCAATAATTGCAGCCGAAGCTCCAAACGCGATAACACGAGCATTGGAAGCTTCTATTGATTTCTGAAATTCATTTGCAGAATTTGTAATTCTGCCTAAAGGCTGAGTAAACTCACTAGCTCTAATTTTAACTGGCAAGCCCCTTCTGTTAATCCTATTAACAATAGCATTTAGTTGTTCCTCAAATTGGACGGGTCTTGTTGCAATGTCTAGTGGCATACCTTATTCCTTTAAGGTATAATACACTTAATTAATCTGTTGTGTGACCACTTAATTTCATTAAATCCTCCATACTCAAGCTTCCCCCTTTGTCTTCTGCAGCTTTTTGTAGTGAAATTCCTGGAGAATCGCTGGGCTTTTCTAGTCCAGCATACTCATAGTCTTCGTCTGTTGCATTCATAATGGTAGATGCATCTGCATCTTTATTGTATTTAGATTGCATTTTTTCTCTAGCCTCATCTGATACATTACCATAATCCATAAGAGCTAAAGGATCTTTTCTGATCTTCTCAGGTATATGAGTATGTTTTTCGAAAATGTTTTTGAAAATTTTAGTATATACAATTAATTTTAATTGATTATAAGTTAACTGGCAAACAGGCTTACCAAAAAAACCAACTGTATCATCGCTAAAAGGAAAATAAATATAGTAAAAATCTTGAAGAATCATTTTTTGTATTTCAAGTTCTTCAAAACTAGTAAAAATATCATTGTATGCTGATATGTATTCTTTTAACTCCTCAATATATAATTCATTAAAATCTTTTTCCACTTCAAAATATTTTTTTTCTAAATTTATATCACAAAAAAAACTTTGAATAATGTAGTAATCATTTGATCTTTTAGATGCATATGCTTCGGCGCTACTATTTAATAATGCTTGCTTTTGATTCTGAAGCACATTTATTTTTTCTTGGTTTTCTTTTAGAGCTTTATTTTGAGCATCAATTTGACTCTTTAACACAAGCTCTTGTTTATTCTTGGCAATTTGTTTGCCAAAGTTTTTAAGATCCTTTAATTCTTTTTCGTTTTCTTCGCTCCACAAACCCTCTTCAAAAACTCTTTCAAGTATTTCTTCTTCGGTTTCTATACCTCTTTTTATGGCTTGTTTTTTGTACAATTCATAAACATCATCAAGATCTACTTGATCATGGGCTGTCAAATGTTTTAAGTATAATTTCTTACCTAGAATTTCACATTCAGAATAACCTCTAATTATATCTCTAAATATTTTTCGATACTTAGGAGCTTTTTCTCCTTCGTCGTCCACATTACAAGTTACCTTCTTCTATATCTAATTCTAAAGTTTGAAAATCTTCTACTGTAGTACTGACACTAAAGTACCAAAAACTTATAAAAGCCATTAATTTATCATAAACTAAATCCAAAAGATTATTTTCTTCTTCTTCCATTCCAAAAAAAGTCTCTTTCTTTTCTTCCACTTCAGAACCTTTAAAAAATGGAACTAATTCTCCTCTTTCTTCTATATAAGTCAAACTTAAAATATACCAAAGAATCACTTTGTTTTGAGCTCTAACATCTGCAGTATGATTTAAAAGTGCAGAATAATTAGTTTCAATATTAGCAATAGTTCTTCTCAGAGTTGCAATTTCTTCGTATACTTCTTTTTGTTCTGAATTAAATTTTTCAGGATCTTTTGTTTTGATTTTGTATGTTGTAAATTTAGTTTGAAGTTCTGCCAATGTAGCATACATTTTAGCAAGCTCTTTCGCTTCTTCTTCGCTCATTATTCCACCGTTATCGGTATACTTGTTGAGAAGCATAGCTTTAGTCAAGATCCCTTGCTTAACACACCTGCTCATTTCAATGCCATACTCCATGTCAGCTTCTTCCATTTGGCGGCGAGTAGGCTGCCTTAAAACAAATACATGTTCAACTTTTTCAACTTCAGTCTTCTTCTCTTTAACAATTTGCTTTTCTTTTACTTTTCGTTTTTCTTTCTCTGTGTATTTCTCTTCCTTGCCTTCAGCATTTTTTCGAGTTTTTTCTACTTCGACTTCCTTTTCTACTTCAACTTCCTTCTCAACATCGATCAGTTTTTCAACTTCCGATTCTTCAAAAACTTTAAAACGATAGATTTCTTTATTTGATTTTGTATACATACCTTTTTCCTTTTGTTAAATTATATTAAATCTAAAATTTAAAATTTATAGTAAATTTTTCTAAATTAGAATTTGATTCTCTTATTGATTCATTTCCTATATCTAAAATCTTTTTTCTGTAATACTGTAATTTATCTTTATCAAAGTAATCTGCTTGATTAATTACATTCTCGTGCTCTGGTATATTCTTTTTTAATTTATTGAAATTAATTTGATGTTCTGTATACAAATCTTCCAATAAAATAAGAAACCCTTTAAAAAGAGACTTAGTACTTTTATTTTGCCTTTCGCAAAGAAAATCTTTTGCTTCCATATCCTTAAACCTATTTTAGTTTACACAAATATATGGTTTAAGTGTAAAAAAAAGTATGAGTCTTATAGATGATGCCAATAAAAGCGACATGGAAAATGTCATGAAATCAATTCATGATACATTTGCCAGAGAGATTAAGTTTATAAAAGATGCTCAAAGAATAATTTTGAGCACCGATCCAAATTATAATTATTTGTATAAAAGTGTAAGAGGATCTGTTTCAACAATCAAGAGAGAAATTACCGAAAAAGTTTTCAAGGCTAGAATATTATATGTGGGAAGACAAGAAGAGGGTTTATTTGATAGTGAAGCCAACGCTCAAATTAAAGTAGAGAAAAATGTAGGAGAAGTAAGAATCAAAGTTGATGTTGAAGCTTATGAATATTTAAAAGATACAAAACGACTAGAATTAGATGGTAGACTTTTTACCGTATCTTCTGACGAAAGACCGCATGGATTATTCACTCCTCAATTTTTTACCTTTTATTTAAAACCAATTAATTAAAATGAATTTTTCAAGAAACTCAGCATCTAACATTAGAAAAGAGATTGACTTCAGAAAGTCTATTGAATACATAAAAGCTGTAAAACAAATAATTAATCAAGAATTTAATGCAGCTAAATTAAAATTAATTGACGATTTTGAACGCCATCCAGTAACAAGAGAGATAGAAGGAGGAACAAGCTCTTCTAATATTTCTGGCACTCTGGGAGGTAAAGGAAATCTTTTTTCTTTTATAGGATTTAAATATGGAGATAAGCCTACAGAGGTTATAAGAGAAATGTTTGAGAGAATTGAAATTACTTCAATTACAACTCAACGGGATGGCTTTGCAAAAACTCATGTATTATATCCTAGACCTGATGATGTTTTTATGGTTACTCCTTTACCATGGGCTGATGGTCGAAGCTGGGCAAAAGGTATTGAAAATGGCATTTCTAATTTTGGGCAGTATTTAGATTTAAAAGCTGATGCCAGTAGAGCTGGAAGAGGTTTACAAAATGAAAAAATGGAAACAGGACTAAGTTTTTCCCCAAGGCCTTACATCACAGAGTTAATAACAGATTTTGAAAAATCTATATTATCATTAAATAGAAAAAAAGTCGCATAAATGAAACCCCAGTTTCAGCATCAAGTAATCACTAGCTTCGTACTGTTCTTAGAGAACGTTGTTATGTACAAAGGTGCAGCTTTCCAAAATAAAGATGATGCTAATTTTTATTACATGCCAGATGATAGGCTTGATCCAAATTATTTAGCGTTTTCTTCAGCTCACAAACAATGGGTTACTGATGACCATATCAAAAGAGAACATGGAGCTAATATCATCGAGGGAGTAACAATAGATGGATTTTATGTAAGAAGGGGGGCTCAAAGTGTTCAATACGATTTTGATAATGGAAGAATTTTAGTGCCCAAAAGATTGGCAACTACTGATTCAAAAATTTTCGGCTCTTATGCAGTTAAAGATTTTAATATGTATATAACAGATCAAACTGAAGAAGAGTTATTGTTAGAAAGTCAGTTTAATAATAACAGTAGATTTGATCAATTAGAAAAAGGAATTGCACCATACGACCAAGTGGTTCCTGCAATTTTTGCTTCGTATGAAGGTAGTAAGAATGTGCCTTTTGCTTTTGGCGGTCAAGATACTACAATTTCTTCAATTAGATGTGTAGTTTTTGCTGAAGACTCATATCAGCTAGATGGATTATTTTCAATTATCAATGATTTAAAATATTCAAATTTTGCAAATGTAGGATTTAACGAACATCCATTAAATGAATTTGGAAATCTTAAAAACGGTAATTATGATTATCAAGATCTCTCAGAAAGATATTTTAATTACAGTAATTTTGCATACTTAAATGATATAAGAGTATCAAAGCTAAACGATAGAGTAGCAAAAAAAGCTCATCCTGGTTTATACATGGGGTTTATTGATGCGGAAATTTATGCTCATCGATTCCCAAGGCAACCGCTGGTCGAGCCAGTAGCATCAAGAGCTCCAAAAGTTGGATACCTTCCGCTAGAACCTTACCAGCTTAGCTTGGAAATTACTCAGAAACCAATTCCTCCATACAATTTAGAGCTAGACAAAAGATTACCTTATAATCCATATGACTTAGAGCTTGATAAACTTTTGCCTTATGCTCCTTATGATTTATTTGTAACGTCAACTGAACACATAAGATTAGCGGCAGGAAATGTTGCTAATATTACTATGCTTGCTGGCACTGAGCTTATAATCAAGCTTGATGGGTCAGAGGGTCAGATTGCATTTGTTGACATCTTAGGAGAAACAATTCAAGTTGGAAATAGTGCTGCTGGAAAATTAGTTTGGGATGGTTTTACTTTTAGTGCAATAGGTCAAACTATACAAAGAAAAATTTCTGGCGTTACTTTTGATATAACATGGGAAGGTAAAGGTAGTCAAGTAATTAGATTAGAAAGAGCTACAGGTGCAGCGGGTGGAGCTGCAGAAAGTTTAGATGTTGTAATTTATGTTCCATGTAATTAAAATATTTAGTGTATATTAAATGGTGTATACATAAGTAATGTCCTCTTTTAAAATATTTTATAGTTTTTTACATAGGAATGAAGATCCCTATGAGGTTACAGACTATGCTCTGTATAGGCAAGCTGTCACAGGTAGTGCCACTGGTGGATATGAAAGAGTGGCAACATTGTATCCTACAGGAAAAGGTAATCCTATTACGATTACTGGCATGGATATTGTGACAGGATGTGGGATTGTATATAATTATAAATGTTCTGCAACCAACACTCAAGGCGAGGTCATGGGAATTAATCCTGTTTATACTGGGGTATCATTTCCTTGTCCAACTCCTTCAAGAACTCCAAGTAGAACACCTTCTAAAACTCCAAGCAACACTCCTAGTGTTTCTTTTTCACCTACAACTACTCCAAGCAACAGCTCAAGTATTCCAGTTGTAACTCCAAGTAATACTCCAAGCACTTCAGTGACTCCAAGTAATAGTCCAAGTGCTTCAGTCACTCCAAGTGTTACTCCTAGTGTTTCTAATTTACTAGGATCTTGTTTTGGTAACCCAGAAACAGGAATTGATATATCAAATAATGGAAATATCTATGTTTTTGATCAAAATGGTAAAGCATCAGCAGATCAACCTTGTTTACTTCTTAGCAGAGGAACTACATATGGATTTGATATTGTAGCTCCAGGTCATCCATTTTACATTAAAACAGCAAATTCAGCAGGAACTTCGGATCAATACAGCAACGGACTTTCAACAAATGGTGTCTCAAATGGAATGTTGTATTTTAGTGTTCCTTGTGATGCTCCTAGCGAACTTTTTTACAAATGTTCAAATCATTCATCTATGAGTGGTGTCATCAATATTGTTGGAACTTGTCCAACACCAACACCTAGTGCTTCGACAACTCCAAGTAACACTCCTTCAAATAGCGTAAGTGTTCCAGCTGTAACTCCAAGCAATAGTCCAAGCGCTTCGACTACTCCAAGTAACACACCTTCGAATAGCGCAAGTGTTCCAGCTGTAACTCCAAGCAATAGTCCAAGTGCTTCAAATACTCCAAGTAATACACCTTCGAATAGTCTAAGCGCTTCGACTACTCCAAGTAACACACCTTCGAATAGCGCAAGTGTTCCAGCTGTAACTCCAAGCAATAGTCCAAGTGCTTCGACCACTCCAAGTAACACACCTTCGAATAGTCTAAGCGCTTCGACTACTCCAAGTAACACACCTTCGAATAGCGCAAGTGTTCCAGCTGTAACTCCAAGCAATAGTCCAAGTGCTTCGACCACTCCAAGTAACACACCTTCAAA